>Ga0129310_1002355_pt1 | contig 14218 bp, 13 predicted proteins | sample Go1ome_2_FD_94433 | JGI IMG/M metagenome (GOLD analysis project Ga0129310, IMG submission 94433) | Western lowland gorrila individual fecal microbial communities from Wisconsin, USA - Go1022A metagenome | ecosystem: Host-associated > Mammals > Digestive system > Large intestine > Fecal | place...
AGGGGAGCATAGCTCAGCTGGTAGAGCGCACGCCTTACACGCGTGATGTCACAGGTTCGAGCCCTGTTGTTCCCACCAGACCTGTTTTATAGGCGACCAAGCTGGCGCGGTAGTTCAGTTGGTTAGAACGCCGGCCTGTCACGCCGGAGGTCGTGGGTTCAAGTCCCATCCGCGTCGCCAAAATTTGCCTCTGTAGCTCAGTCGGTAGAGCAGGGGACTGAAAATCCCCGTGTCACTGGTTCGATTCCGGTCGGAGGCACCACACCTGTTCTCCCGGGACAAAACATCCCGGGAGAACACCCCGTCGGGGTACTGTTTCACTGGAGCCCTGCATAAGATGCAGGTGTAGCTCATCTGGTAGAGCGCCACCTTGCCAAGGTGGAGGTAGCGAGTTCGAGCCTCGTCACCTGCTCCATAGATCCTTTGTCCGGCGACGTAGCCAAGTGGTAAGGCAGAGGTCTGCAAAATCTCCACCCCCAGTTCGAGTCTGGGCGTCGCCTCCAAAAAAGGGAGTCATCTTTTGATGACTCTCTTTTTTTGCGCCGTGGGAATCATTCGGTGCTCAGATATTTCTCAAGACACACCAGCCGGACACCGGGAATGACGTTGAAGGTGCAGGGCAGGACGGCGGCCTTCCGATGGCCCAGACGCCGATAGAGGCTCCGGGCGGGGGTGTTGCGCTCGTTGGTGTCCATGCGGAGAAAAGGGCATCTGCTTTCCCGGGCGAACCGCTCGTAAAAATCCACAAAGCGGGCGCCTTATCCCGCTCCTGCGGTCCTGGGATCCACCACCAGCGTGTGGAGGACCATCACCTGTTCAGCCGGGGCCTCGTACTGCCAGGGACACTGGGCGTATACATCCACTTGCGCCCGGTTGATCCGGGCTGCGGCCGCCACGGAACCTGATTCCTCCATGACATAAAGCTCATCCTGCTCCAGAGCCTCCCTGGCGGTGCGGGCGGTGGGGTAGACCCCGGGCTGCCAGCCGGTGAAGGCGCGTCCGGTTATCTCATTTTCCAGGATGCGGCCGTAGATCTCCGCCACCTGTGGGATGTCCTCTTCTCTTGCTTTTCGGATCATATCCTCGCCCTCTTTCAAACAAACAGTTTAAGTGACAAGTACAGCGATTGAACCAATAGAATACACCAAACAGACGAAACAAGCAAGAAAAAGGCACATCCTCTTCTGTTTTCCCCGCAGGGCGCATACCCCTTAGTGAGTCCTGAAAAGCCGGCAGCCGGACGCAGGCCGGGGTGTAAAAGGAAAAGCAATCAGGGGAGGCGTTGTCCGTGCTGGAGCGGTGGGCGGATCGGTTGTGGAATCCGTGGATGCTGGGGCTATTTCTGCTGGTGGGGCTGTGGTGCTCCGCAGAGAGCGGTTTCTTTCAAATTTTCGGGATCAAGACCTGGCTCCGCGGGTCTCTGGGCACTCTCTTTCGAAAAAAGAAAAAAGCCGCCTCCGGCGGCTTGACCCAATTTCAGGCCCTTTCCACCGCACTGGCCTCCACCATCGGCACGGGTTCCATTGCGGGCGTGGCGACGGCCATCTTTTTCGGCGGGCCAGGGGCGGTCTTTTGGATGTGGATCTCCGCCCTGCTGGGGCTGATGACCAGCTTTGCGGAAAAGACGCTGGCGGTCAAATACCGGCGAAAAGCCCCGGGGGGCGGCTGGGAGGGCGGTCCCATGGACTACATGGAGCGGGCGCTGGGCTGGAGAGGCGCCGCGAAGTGGTTTTCCTTCTGGTGTGTTCCGGCGGCGCTGGCGGGGGGCGGTATGGTCCAGTCCAATTCCATCGCTTCCGCCCTCCATGCTGCGCTGGGCTGGGAGCCGCTGGCGGTGGGGGTGGTGACGGCCCTGTGCACAGGGGCGGTCATCCTGGGGGGGATCGGCCGGGTGGGACGGGTGAGTGAGAAGCTGGTCCCCGCCATGGCGGTCCTGTTTCTCAGTACCGGGATGGCGGTGATCTGGGCCCATGCGGAGTCGGTGCTGCCGGCTCTCCGGGAGATCGTGACCTGCGCACTGACGCCCCGGGCGGCGCTGGGCGGTGCGTCGGGCTATACGGTGTCCGCCGCTCTGCGCTACGGAGTGGCCCGGGGCGTGTTCACCAATGAGGCCGGGGTGGGCTCCTCCGCCATGGCCCATGCCGCCGCGGACGCCGACTTTCCCGCCCAGGAGGGGTTCTGGGGCATATTTGAGGTGTTTTTTGCGACGATGGTGGTCTGCACAGTCACCGCGCTGACCATCCTCACCTCCGGGGTGTACGATCCCGCCGCGGCGCTGTCCGCTCTGGAGCAGGGGGCAGTGACGGGGGCGATGACCGGCGCACCGCTCTCGGCCGCCGCCTTTTCCACTGTGTTTGGTCAGGCGGGAGGACTTATTGTGGCCGTGTGCCTGCTGCTGTTTGCCTTTACCTCTCTGCTGGGATGGAGCTATTACGGAGAGCGGGGGCTGGCCCATCTCACCGGGGACAACCGCCTGCGCAGGCCCTTCCGGCTGGTGTTCCTGTTGGCGGTGGCAGCGGGCAGCGTGGGAGAGGTGGGCGCGGTTTGGGCTATCTCCGATCTATGTGACGGCCTGATGGCCCTGCCCAACCTGCTGGCAGTGGCCATCCTCGCGCCCCAAGCCCGACGGGAGATGACCCCTTCCGGCTTGAAAAGGCGGAAGGCTCGATAGGGAAGTGCTTTTCCGTTATAAAGCTGAATCCTCCGGAGTGAAGCCGGGGAGAGGAAAAAAGGAGAGAAGCTCCTCGGGCCGATGGACGAGGACAGCGGCCCCGTGGGTGCGGAGAAAGGCTGCGTCCCGGAATCCCCAAGTCACGGAGAGGCAGGGGAGCCCCGCGTTGCGGGCAGTTTGGAGATCCACGTCGGAGTCCCCGATGTAGACTGCCCCGGCGGGACTTGTGCCCAGTGCCCGGAGCGCTTGAACCACCATGGCCGGATCAGGTTTTTTGGACGCCTGGTCCGACGCCCCGACGGCGGCCTGAATGAGGCCGGGGAAGCAGCCGGCACACAGCTCCTTCACGGCGGAGTCAAACTTGTTGGAGACCACGGCCAGAGTGACGCCCCGCTGACGCAGTGCCCGGAGCAGAGGAAGAATGCCGGGGTACGGGGCGGTCTTGTCAGCCATGTGGGCAGCGTAATGCTCTTTAAAGACGCTCAGACAGCGGGAAATTTCCGCTTCCTGCACCCTGTGGGGCGCTGCCCGGCGGATGAGCAGTTCCACCCCATTGCCCACAAAGCTCCGGATCTCGTCCTGGCTTCGGGTGGGCCAGCCCATTTGAAGCAGAGCAAAATTGGCGGCATCCGCCAGATCCTCCAGCGTGTTGAGGAGCGTGCCGTCCAGATCGAAAACCGCGGTGTGATAACCTTGCATGAAAGAACCTCCCGGCGGGATGTGTCCCGCCGGGAGATATTATATCATGGAAGCAGGCATTTTACGAGGAGAAAGGCGATGACGCCGCAGCCGGGGAAGGTGAGCAGCCAGGCCAGACCCAGAGAGCCGGCCACTTTGCCGTCCGGTGAGGACCCGGCGCCCAGGATGGCGGCGGTCTTGGCGTGGGTTGTGGAGACGGGAAGGCCCCAGAGCGTACACACGGCCAGCGCGGCGGCACAGCCCAGCTCGGCGGCAAACCCGGTGCGGGGGGTGAGCAGGACCATTTTTCGTCCCACGGTGTCAATGATCCTTCGACCGCCCAAAAGGGTCCCCAAGGCCATGAGAGAGGCGCATCCCCAAGCGGCCCAGGCGGGAGTGGAGAAGCCGGAGCCGTCCAGTGCCAGGGCGAGGGCCAGGACGCCCAGAAACTTCTGCCCGTCCTGTGCCCCGTGGAGAAAGGATATGAGGGCGGCTCCCGCCACCTGCCCCCGCCGGTAGGACCGCTCACCTCCGGATGGAAGGAGTCGGGTGAAAAGCCGCCCCAGTGTGGCGCCCAGCGCGAGGGAGAGGATCAGGCCCCAGCCTACCCAGAGGAGCGGGGCGAGCCGCAGATGCTCTGCGCCCAGCGCCAGGGCGGCACCGGTGAGTCCTGCCGTGAGGGCGTGGCTTTCACTGGTGGGGATACCGAAACGCCAGGCGGCAACCGCCCAGATCACGGTGGCCGCCAGAGCAGCTGTGAGGGCGGTGAGGGCAAAGGGGCCGAAGTCGGCGATGGAAAAGAGCGTACGGGCTACGGCGTCGCTGACGGCGGCGGTACCCGCCACGCCCAGCAGATTGCAGCCCGCCGCCAGGAGTACCGCCGTATGGAAGGAAAGAGTCCCGGCGGCCACGGGCGTGGCAATGGCGTTGGGCGCGTCGGTCCAGCCATTTACCAGGATGACGGTGCCGAGAAGAAGGAGAACGGGCAGCAGCGGCATAAAAACACCCCCTGCCAACAGTGTACGGCAGGGGGTGGGAAGGTATGTGTTGCAGTGTGAGACAAGGGTGTGCAGCAGAAGTGGATTTTAAAACAGCCCAATGCTCTCCAGGATCCGATTCACTTCTCCGGCGCGCTGGCTCCAGGCGGCGGCTCTGCCGTAGGCCCGGCGGCGATCCCGCGCCCAACTGCCGGTCTCGTCCAAAGCCCGGGTGCACAGAAGGGAGAACTCCGCCGGACTCTGGGCGGAGTAGATCACGTCGGGAAAAACCTCCACCTGATCGGGAGCGAGCATGGCGACAATGGGTTTTCCGGTGGACAGGTACTCAAAGATCCGGGCGGGGAGCACATCGTCATCCTGGTGACTGCGGCGCAGCAGCGAGAGACACACGTCGAAGTTGCACAGATAGTCGGGCAGCTCCACCGGAGAGACAAAGTCCAGAAAGCGGACGTTGGGTTCGGCCAGCAGCGCGGGAAGGAGCGGATTTTTCTCCATCCGGCCCACCAAAACCACCGTGCAGTCCGGATGGGAGCGGGCCGCCTTCAGCAGGGGAGCGAGCTCCAAGTCGGCCCAGATGGTGCCTGCCCAGCCCAGGATGGGGCCGGTGAGGTCCGCGAGCGCCTTGGGGCGGGGCAAAGCGTCCCTGGCGAACATGGGGTAGTTGCAGCCGTTGGGAAGCAGAGCCACATTGCGGTTGCATGGGACCAGGTGATCGGCCAGATCAGGGGAGGCGGCAAAGACCACGTCGGCGGCGGCAGTCAGCTCGCTCTCCCACTGTTCGGGGACCTCGGGCCAGTATCGGTCGCAGTCATAGACCAGCCCCCGGTAGGCCAGAGCGTCCAGATAAGCCGCTGCCCCGGGACTGGAACACCAGAGAAGGGGATCGTGAAAGTGATGTCGTTCCAGCCGGGACTGGAGAAAACGGATATTCCGGGATTGAACCCAGCGGGCCAGAAAACCCGTGGGGGGGCCTGCGGGGGGCGCGGGAGGAAGCGTGTAGGCAATGAGCCCGGGGCGGAGCTTTCGGCCCGGGGCTTTCCAGCTCTTGTCGCCGTCGGCCGCAGGAGGCGCGAAATAGAGGACTTCGGCGTCCTTCATCCGGCTCATCAGCTGCTGCGTACGGGTGGGGACATCGGCCCAAAATTGGCTGGAGAGGCAGACCACTTGCCTCATATCGCGCCGCCTCCCTCCAAGCCCAGGAGCCGCCCGGCGGTGTCCCGGTTGCGCTGTTCCACGTTTCGAAGCCGTTCCACGCCGCCGGAGAGGAAGGCCTCGTCTCCGATCCGGCCCACTGCGGCGTCCAGATGGGTCTTCAGCCCCTCCAGAGTCAGATGGTCCAGATCGGTGTACAGATCCTGTCCGATATAGGACAGGAAGGAGCTGATCTTGGGATCGTAGACCACACCCACCAGGGGAACTCCCTGCCCGGCCGAGAACACCAATGCGTGGAGCCGCATGGACACCACCACCTGCATCCGGGCAAACAGGCCGATGGTGTGGGACGAAGGGCCGGTCTCCTCTAAAATGTAGTGAGGGGCCTTCATGCCCCGGGCGGCCAGCTGGGCAGCCCCCACGTCCAGCCGCCGCTCGATGGGCAGAAAGACAGGGGTGAGCCCGTATTTTTCGTAGACGTAGTCGGCGGCCTGGCCGAAGAGCGCGGCCTTTTCCTCAAAGCCGGGCCAGGGGCGAAGGGTGAAGCCGATATAGCGTCCGGCCGGATCCAGCCCGGCGCTTTCCAGAATGCCGTCCACCGTGGCGCTCTCCGCGGCGGGGAGAATGACGGTGGGGTCGGCGGAGAGGATGATCTCCGGGGCGGTGACTCCCATCTGCTCCAGTTCATTTCTGGAGTGGGTGTCCCGCAGCGTGATGGCATCCACCCGCTTCTGAAGCACTCCTGCCGCCAAACGGCGGTTGCTGGGGTAGTGGATTGGGCCGATGCCGCAGCCGTACATCATGACCCGGTTGCCCAAGAGCTTGGCCGCGGAGATGGTGAAGAGGTAAAACCACAGGCTCCGGCGGCTGGTGGCGTCCTGCATGAGAGAGCCGCCGCCGTTGATGTAGAGCCGGGTTTTTCCCATCCGCCAGAGAAAACGGGGTATATGAAAGGTATAGATGGAGTTGACCCGGTAGGTCAGACGGGTGGAGTCCGGGTTTCGGGAGAGGACCCAGACGGGGAGGTCGGGGTCCAGCTGCCGCAGTTCCCGGACGATGGCCTCCAGGATGGCGTCATCTCCGGCATTGCCCCGGCCATAGGCTCCGCACACCAGCGCACCGTCCCGCCGCCCCGCCTTCCGCGCCTTGCGGCGGAGAATGGCGCGATAGATCTCCAACTGACGGTCCAGGGTGCTTTCCAGCGAGAACTGGCTGCGGCCCTTTTCGTAGAGCCGGCGTCCCATGTGCTCCCGAAGCGCCTTGTCCCGGGCCAGTGTGATGAGATGGCGGGAGAGGGCTTCGGCGTCTCCAGGCTGGAAAAGGAAGCCGTTGACGCCGTGGTCGATCAGGTAGGGGACTCCGCCCACCCGGCTGGCCACCGTGGGCAGCCCCGCCCGCGCACCCTCGGTGAGGGCATAGGGGAAAGTCTCGGAGAGAGAGGTGAGGGTGTTCACGTCCAGGGCGTTGTAAAAGCTGTCGGTATCGGTGACCCATCCGGCAAAACATACTGCGCCGGACACCCCCAGGTGATCGGAGAGCTCTTTCAGCATGGGCATCTGCTCGCCGTCTCCGGCAATGAGGAGGCGGAGCTGGGGGCAGGCCGCATGGGCCAGGGCAAACCCTCGGACCAGAGTGGCGATGTCCTTCACGGGGTTGAGCCGGGCGGCGATGCCCACCACCACAGAGCTCTCATCGGCATTGAGCCCCACCGACTTCCAGTATTCCGCCCGGCTCAGCGCAGGGACCCGGGGGGTAAAGTCCAGGCCGTTGTAGATGGTGAAGAGCCTGTCCGGGTCAAAGCCCCGGGAGATGAGCAGGTCGGTCATGGCGTCGGAGACTCCGATACGGTAATCCAGCCGCCGCAGGGACAGGGTGTTCACCACCCCGTAGGTGATGCGGGAGAGAGGCCGTCCCAGGTAGTCCAGACGGTAGTCCGAGTGGACGGTGGACACCACGGGCAGGCCGGTGGCGCGGCGGAGCAGAGCGCCCATCATGTTGCCACGGGCGCCGTGGCAGTGGATGAGGTCGTAGCCTCCCTTCAGGATCATGCGCTTGAGCTGGGAGTAGACCCGGAAGATATTCCGGCCGGGCAGCACCACGGTCGGAATGCCCAGATCCCGGGCCTCCTGGGAAAAGGGGCCCTCCATAAAACACACCATGGTGACTTCGATGGTGCGGCTGAGATTTTGCAGCAGCATGTGGACGTGGGTCTTGGCCCCGCCGGAATCACCGCCGCTGATCAGATGAATGACTTTCATGGCTCCTCCGAAAAAAGACTTGAGAAGTGTGTGGAGAGTATGATACAATAACAGCGTTCCATGCGCTGCCCCGGCGGGGCAAGCGCAGCCGCGCCTGTCACGGAATACGCAGGGTCTGTACGGTACCTCTGCTATTTTACCACAGGCGGGAAAATATACAACCAAAATCGACGGGGACTTTCCCCGCTCAGAGGAGAACAGGCATGGATAAAAATGGGAAGCTTTTTGGAAAAATCAACATCATTGATCTGTTGGTCCTTGTGATCGCGGTGGCGGTGGTGGCGGCAGTGGGACTGAAAATGACCGGCCACCTGGGAGCCAAGCGCGCGGAGACCGGGACCAATATCGCCTACACGGTCCGGGTGGAGGGCGTGGACAAGGAAGTCTATGACAACATCCAAAAATACATCGATCAGGCCGCCGCACAGCAGAAGCCCGGCGACCAGCTCATGTCCAACGGGGAGCTGCTCAGCGCCTACGTCACCGGAGTTACGGCCCAGCCTCATAAGGCCAATGCCGAGTTGACCACCACAGAAGGGGCTTTCATCATCCCGATGATGGAGGACACGGTGGATTTGACCTTTACCATTGAGGGTTCTGTGTCCAACAATTTGAAAAGCGAGATGGGAAGCCAGGAGGTCCGGGTGGGCAAGACGCACATCGTCAAGACCACGCACTTTGAACTCAACAACGGCGTTGTTCTTTCCTGCGAGTGGGAGAACGGCACCGCCGCCGACAACGCGGCGTAAGAGATAGACTGGAAAGCGGGGCGGGGAGCATCCCCGCCCCGCTTTTGATGATGGGAAAGGAAAATCAATATGAAGAAGGACCGGCTGATCCGTCAAAGGGGGGGGCTGCCATGCTGAGCGCGCTGGCCCAGGCCGAGGGGCCGAGCCTTTTGTGGATCCAGGAGGCGGTGCGGTGCGCCCTGCTGGATCCGCTCATGATGTTATATACCCAGCTCGGCAACGCCGGGCTGTTGTGGATCGCCCTGTGTGTGCTGATGCTCTTTTTTCCCAAAACCCGGAAAGCCGGGTTGGCGGGGGCGGCGGCACTGCTGTGCAGCCTGTTGTGCACCAATGTGGTTCTGAAGCATTTGGTGAGCCGGACCCGCCCCTGGCTGGTGGTGGAAGGGCTTATTCCGCTGGTGGCAGAGGGAGATCCCAACTCCTTTCCTTCGGGACACACCAGCGCCGCCTTCGCCGCGGCGATGGCCTGGCGGCAGATGCTGCCGGAGAAGTGGATGGGCCGGACGGCCCTGGGAATGGCGGCCCTTATGGGAGTGTCCCGACTGTACGTTGGCGTCCACTTTCCCAGCGATGTGCTCTGCGGCATGCTGGTGGGGCTTTTCTGCGGCTGGGCGGGCTGCCGCCTGTACCGGCTGTGGGAAGAACGGAGACCGTGGGAGCGGTAGGCTTGCGCCACCTGTTGCGCCGCCCGATAACCAATTTTGGCCTATTTCTGCCGGTGATTTCTCGGTTTGTTTCGGCGAAAAAGAGAACGAAAAGCCTCGCAGCCCTTTGTGCATCAAGGGCTGCGGGGCTTTTTTGCTTGTTCTATGCTGGCAAAAAGATGCACCCATTCCGGCCCTGCGGCGCGGGGGCTTGTGGAAAAAGAAAATTGACAAAGCAGAAGAGATATTGGACGGACGGCGTTTGACCGTTTTATTTTGTATGCTCGGATGCGGCTGCTTCGTTTCCAGCGAAAGCATTGGGGCCAGGATTGGACAGGGGAAAATACATCTTCGCCGCCTTGGCCGTACCGAAGTCCTGATTGAAACCGCTGTCCTGTACCTCATGAAAAGCATCCCGGAGCATCTGGTTGTGCGCCTCCTCACGGTTGAGCAGGAATTCGATGATCTTCCGTGTCCTTTTCTCCTCGATCTGGCGGCAGAGATAGGCCATAGACCACCATGTCCTTTGTTTCATAACTCGAACATATAGCGATTCCTCTCAAAATTCACATTTTTTGTTCCGCAATGGCCGTTTATGGTATAATAAGTGCAGGGGAAACGGCGAAAGTCAAAGAAGATCCTTGTACTTGGAGGACAGCCATATATCGATACTGTTGACGCCTCCAACATCTCTTGCTACACTTTTTCTAAACAACTCATTCTTTTTATGGAGGTACGGCTATGGACTACTATAAGCGGGCGCTGGAACTGCGGGAGGAAACAATCTCTCACCGCCGCTGGCTGCACAGCCATGCGGAGGTGGGGCTGCAAATGCCCAAGGCACAGCAGTATGTGATGGAGCAGCTAAAAAACTGCGGCCTGTCCCCCCGTCCTTGCGGCCATGGTGTGACCGCCGAATTGGGGATGGAAGAGGGAAGGACGCTCCTGCTCCGGGCGGACATGGATGCGCTGCCCATGCCGGAGGAGAGCGGCGAGAGTTTCGCCTGTCCCACCGGTACCGAAGCCCATGCCTGCGGCCACGACTTCCACGCGGCCATGCTGCTGACAGCGGCAAAGATGCTCAAAGAGGATGAGGCCGCGCTGAGAGGCCGGGTCCGGCTGATGTTTCAGCCTGCGGAGGAGACTTTTGAAGGCGCCAGGGATATGGTATCCAACGGAATCTTGGATGGTGTGGATGCGGCTCTTGCCTGCCATGTGGCCCCAGGCAGAATGCCGGTTGGCCTGTTCATGTATAACAGCGGCGGGACAATGATGTTCTCCGTGGATGGTTTTCGCATCACGGTTCGCGGCAAGGGCGCCCATGGCGCCTATCCACAGGATTCAGTCGATCCCATCAATATTGGTGTTCACATCTATCTGGCGCTGGAGTCCCTGATCGCACGGGAGGCGGACCCCGGCAAAGCCTGTGTCCTGACGATCGGAAACTTCTCTGCCGGGTCAGCGCCCAACATTATTCCCGATACTGCAATTCTCCAGGGAACGCTGCGCACCAATGACCGTGATAGCCGGGAGAAGCTGGTTCGCCGGATCAGAGAGGTATCCCAAAAGACCGCGGAGGTCTATGGCGGTGCGGCGGAAATCATGACGCTCTCCGAGGTGCCCCCTCTCATCTGTGACCCCGGAATGACGGAACAGGCTGTTCGCTATGTGAAAGAACTGCCGATTTCCGGACTGACCCCGGTTCCCGATATATCCGCCAGCGCTTCCGAGGACTTCGCTGTTATAGCGGAAAGAGTTCCCAGCACATTCCTGTATCTCTCTGCCGGATACCTGGATGAACGGGGTGACGCACCTGCGCACAATCCAAGAGTTCGTTTCAATGAGGAGGTGTGTCCAATCGGTTCCGCTTGCCTGGCGCACTGCGCCTCCCGCTGGCTGGAGGAAAATCAGTATGAAAGCGCTGTTTTACCACAACATTAACGCAGACAGCTTTTCTGCGGAGAATATGCTAATAGGAGGTGGAGGGAACATGTCTCAAACTACGAAGTGGGCGCTGGCCATGTCGCTGCAACGTGTCATGGCGCAAAAACCTTTATCCAAAATTACCATTGCTGACATCACCCAAGACTGTGGCATTAACCGCATGACTTTCTATTATCACTTCCAAGACATCTTTGATCTCATTGACTGGATTTGTCAGGAGGAAGGTGCCAAAGCCATTCAAGGCCGGAAGGGTTATGAAACCTGGCAGGATGGCTTTATTGCCTTATGCCATGCAATGATAAAGAATAGGGCCTTCGTGGAAGGCGTTTATCATTCGGTCCAACGGGAACAAATCGAAAATTACCTTTTCCGCGTGGTCTACGATCTGCTGCTCGATGTGGTGTGTGAATTATCCGAGGGTTACTCTATTTCTCATGAGAACCAGCGATACATTACGAATTTCTATAAATTTGGATTTGTAGGCGTTGTGTTGGAATGGGTCAAGAATGGAATGAATGAGGCTCCGGAAGCAATGGTGGAACGCGTTAGTCAAATGATGCACGGCCAGTTGCTTTTGGCCATCCAGAACATGGACAGCAACCCGATCTTATCAAACAAGCCCCATTGATAAAATATTTTACAAAGCACTCCGGATGATGGAACTTCCATCATCCGGAGTGCTTTGTTTATTGTGGGAATTTGTAAAATTTCATAGAATGAAGTCAAAGAAACCGCAAAGGAGGCTGTTGAACATGTATTATTCCAGCGGAAACTATGAGGCTTTCGTTCGGCCTCTCAAGCCGGAGGGCGTGGAGCGGAAATCCGCCTACATTGTTGGAACCGGCCTGGCCGCCCTGACCGCCGCCTGTTATCTGGTGAGAGACGGGCAGATGCCGGGGAAGCGCATTCATATTTTTGAAAAGGACCCCATTCCAGGCGGAGCTTGTGATGGATGGGATTACTCCGGCCTGGGCTATGTAATGCGGGGCGGCCGTGAGATGGACAACCATTTTGAAGTGATGTGGGATCTATTCCACTCCATTCCCTCTATCGAAACCCCTGCCCTCAGCGTCTTGGATGAATACTACTATTTGAACAAGCGTGACCCAAACTACTCTCTCATGCGGGCAACTCAAAACCGGGGCGAGGATGGCCACACCGACGGTAAGTTTGGCCTCTCTGATGCAGGGGCCCTGGAAATCATGAAGCTCTTTTTTACGCCTGATGAGGAACTCTATGACAAGCCCATCACCGACTATTTTAGCGGCGAGGTGCTGAATTCTAACTTCTGGCTTTATTGGCGCACGATGTTTGCCTTTGAAAACTGGCACAGCGCCCTGGAAATGAAACTCTATATCCGCCGCTACATCCACCATATCGGCGGTCTGCCCGACTTCAAGGCCCTGCGTTTCACCCGCTATAACCAGTATGAGTCCATGATCCTGCCCATGATCAAATATTTGGAGGCTGCCGGTGTACAGTTCCACTACAATACAAAAGTTCTTGATATAAAGTTTGATATCCAGCCCGATCGGAAACTGGCACGGCGCATTACTTTGCTGTTTGACAGTGGAGAAGAGCAAGTGGATCTTACAGAACAGGATTTGGTCTTTATCACACCGGGCGGCTGCGTAGAGAACTCCGCATTGGGCTCACAGAACACCCCGGCGGCCTACAGCCCGGAATTGAAGGAGGGCGGCGGCTGGGATATGTGGAAGCGGATCGCTGCCCAGGATCCTGCCTTCGGTCACCCTGAAAAATTCTGCGGCGACCCGGAAAAGAGCAACTGGATGAGTGCAACCGTTACTACCCTGGATGAAAAGATCCCGCCCTACATCCAAAAAATCTGCCAACGGAACCCCTTCAGCGGGCGAGTAGTCACCGGGGGTATCGTTACGGCAAAGGATTCCAACTGGCTTCTGAGCTGGACCTTCAACCGTCAGCCTCAGTTCCGCAGTCAGCCCAAAGGGCAGCTGGTAGGCTGGATCTACGGCCTGTTCAGCGATCGGCCGGGGAACTATGTGAAGAAACCCATGCGGGAGTGCACCGGCAAGGAGATCTGCATGGAGTGGCTTTACCACATGGGCGTCCCTGAGGAGGAAATTGAATCCCTGGCTGAGCACAGCGCCAATACCGTTCCCTGCATGATGCCTTACATTACGGCCTTTTTTATGCCCCGTGCAGCGGGAGACCGACCGAATGTCGTGCCGGAGGGCGCCATTAATTTCGCCTTTATCGGCCAGTTTGCGGAAACGCCCCGGGATACCATCTTTACCACTGAGTATTCCATGCGCACCGGCATGGAGGCAGTCTATACCCTGCTGAAAATTGACCGGGGCGTACCGGAAGTCTGGGGCAGCGTATATGATATTCGGGATCTGCTCAACGCCACGGTAAAGCTGAGAGACGGCAAGAAAATCACGGACATGCATCTGGGCTTGAAGGAGAGAATGGCCCTGAAGGAAGTCCTTAAGAAAATCTCCGGTACGGATGTGGAAAAGCTGCTGAAAGAATACCATGTCATCTGATCCGTAGCATATATCGTTCAATCTGGTTGTATGTAACAGCAGTCCTTGCCTGTCATATAACGAGATGCGTGAAATGCGTCGTTGCGAAACATAAAGATGACATCAATCGAAACATGCAATTTGAAACTTCGAAAGGAGAAAAAGATGGACTTTTCCATGCAGATGAAAAAAACAGCTCTGCGCACTGCGCTGGGCTACATAGAGAAAAACCCGGAAGAAAATGTGCTCAAGCTTATGGACTGGGTGGATAAACTGGCTGGAGACGGCCCCAGCAGCTTTCCTGCTCAGCGGGCGGCGTTTCGGAATATTCTGAATGATCCGGAATGCAGCATGTACCAGCTCATCATAAGCGTGTTCCGGGATATCGACAACGATGTTCTGAAAGCCGTCTTTGAGAACTTCTTTCTCAATGCGAGTCTCATCGGCTGGCCGAAACAGGAGCAGTATCGGAAGGAACTGGGGTGTAATATTCCCTGGGCAATTCTCATGGATCCCACTTCCGCCTGCAATCTCCACTGCACCGGCTGCTGGGCCGCCGAATACGGCAACAAGCTGAATCTCACCTATGAGGAACTCAGTGATATCATCCGGCAGGG
>Ga0129310_1002358_pt1 | contig 14204 bp, 12 predicted proteins | sample Go1ome_2_FD_94433 | JGI IMG/M metagenome (GOLD analysis project Ga0129310, IMG submission 94433) | Western lowland gorrila individual fecal microbial communities from Wisconsin, USA - Go1022A metagenome | ecosystem: Host-associated > Mammals > Digestive system > Large intestine > Fecal | place...
CAGCTTTACTGACTGCTCCTTGTAGCTCCTGTCGTATTTCTTTGCTTCTGACATGTCCTTCGCCCTCCTGATTTTAGTATATTATTTTGAGCGTGGGGTGTCAAGTTTTATTATACAACATCACATATTACATAAACCACGGTGAAACTGAAGCCGGCAATGCTCATTTCGACTATACGAAAATATCCGATGATGAAGCTGAGGAAGCGCGCGACGGTCTGGTGCAGGAGAAAGGTTTCTTCATTCTTCCCAGTGAACTTTTCTGCAATGTAAGAAGTCGTGCCGAAACTGATAAGGAATGGGCAAAAGAGCACCTCAACGAAATACTTGAAAAAGTATTCAGGGATATTGAAGGCTCTGCTAAAGGAAGTGCAAGCGAAGCGAATTTTGCCGGTCTGTTTGATGATTTCGATGTCAACTCAAACAAACTAGGTGCAACAGTTGAAAAGCGAAACGAAAAGCTCACAAAACTGCTTTCGGGAATTGCAAAAATGAACCTCGGCAGCGTCAAGAATCACGACATTGACGCTTTTGGCGACGCATACGAATTTTTAATGACAATGTATGCAAGTAATGCCGGCAAATCCGGCGGTGAGTTTTTCACACCCGCGGATGTTTCGGAGCTGCTCACAAGGCTCGGCACTGTCGGAAAGACCACGATCAACAAAGTGTACGACCCTGCCTGCGGTTCCGGATCTCTACTGCTGAAAGCTGAGAAAGTGCTTGGCAAAGACAGTATCACCAATGGTTTCTTTGGTCAGGAAATCAACATCACGACCTACAATCTGTGCCGCATCAATATGTTCCTGCATGATATCGGATTTGATAAATTCAACATTGCCTGCGAAGATACGCTCACCGCTCCGCAGCACTGGGACGACGAACCATTCGAACTCATCGTGTCAAACCCTCCCTACTCGATAAAATGGGCTGGTAAATCAAATCCGCTGTTGATAAACGATCCGCGCTACGCCCCTGCCGGTGTCCTTGCTCCTGAAAGCAAGGCCGATATGGCATTTATCATGCACTCGCTTTCATGGCTTGCGTCAAATGGAACCGCAGCAATAGTATGTTTCCCCGGAATATTGTACCGCGGAGGCGCAGAGCAGAAAATCCGCAAGTATCTTATTGAGAACAACTATGTGGATTGTATTATACAACTGCCAAGCAATCTGTTTTTCGGCACTTCAATAGCCACCTGCATTATGGTGATGAAGAAGAACAAAAAGGATAACAATGTGCTCTTCATCGACGCCACCAATGAGTGTATCAAAGTCACAAATAACAACAAGCTCACTCCCGAGAATATTAACAAGATAGTAACCACATTTGCAACTCGTGAAGAAATACCACATTTCAGCCATCTTGCCAAATCCAGCGATGTCGAGGACAATGATTATAATCTCTCTGTTTCAACTTATGTTGAGCCGGAAAACACCCGCGAGATAATTGACATCGTTGAACTTAATAAGCAAATTCGCGATATCGTCGAACGGGAAAATATTCTGAGAGCGGAAATAGATAAGATTATTGCGGAGATTGAGGGGTAATATAGTGAGTTGGGATAGATTTGACTATACTGAAATAGCATTATGTGCATGTGGAAACGGTAAAATAATTAGACATGCATATACCGAATATGACGATTGGAACAGATCAAGAGATGGTATTACTAGCGAAGAGATAAAGTGCGATAATTGTAGTCATAAATACCATATTGAACATCATGTCAGGTACTATCAGTGCCATTCATGGGATGGAGATGGAATTGTTGATAAAACATACCTTGTTCCCAACGGAATAACAATACCAAATGAATTAAGCAAGAAAGATTTCCATTTTAAATTAGACGAGCAGATCGTATCGCAATTTAGTTTAACTGAAATATCAGCAGCAAAATCAGATATGCTAAAGAACAAATACAGCACAAGATTAGAATTGCAAATCAGCCGAGATATTGTTGAATTATTTTTTAAGGAATATAAAAGACGAAGTTTATCCCCTATAATCGCATTGTTAAAGGACATCGAAAACAATTATGGACATTATGAATGGACTTCTGAACGACTTAAAAAATATCGTAATAACGAGGAAAATCAAATAGCAGAAAGAAAACAAGCTATTGCCAATCTAATTGAAAAATCCATCGAACTAAGTTTTAGGAGGGCAAAAAATGAGCAAATTAAATAATCTGTTACAAGATCTTTGCCCAAACGGGGTGAAATATGCTAAACTTGGAACAGTTGCAACCATAAGTCGAGGTGGCAATTTTCAAAAGAAGGACTTTTGTGAAAAAGGTGTACCATGTATTCATTATGGACAAATATATACACGATATGGGTTATTTACAGATAAAACCTTATCATTTATCAGCGAAGAAACTGCTAAAAAACAGAAATATGCAGTCAAAAATGATATTATTATGGCAGTAACAAGCGAAAACATTGAAGATGTTTGTAAATGTGTCGCTTGGCTCGGGGAACAAAAAATTGCTGTTAGCGGTCATTCAGCAATTATTCATCATACTATAAATCCAAAGTTTCTCTGCTATTATTTTCACACTGAGATGTTTGCTTCACAGAAAAAGAAACTTGCCCATGGCACAAAAGTGATTGAAGTAACTCCAGATAAACTATCTGATATTATAATCCCAATCCCCCCTCTCCCTGTACAGGAAGAAATCGTGCGAATACTCGATAGTTATACCAAAATGACCGAAGAACTTGAGTCCAAGCTAAAAGCAGAGCTGGAAGCGCGAAAGAAGCAATATGAATTTTACCGCGACAGCTTGCTAAAGTTTGACACCGGGGGGGGTCAAGTGAGTGTATTTGGAAACCTTTGGGCGAAATTGCTACAATTGTTCGTGGTGCTTCTCCCAGACCAATAAAGAATTATATCACCAAAAATTGCAATGGAATTAATTGGATTAAAATTGGTGATGTGCTTCCCCATTCAAAATACATTATTAGTACAGAAGAAAAAATAACTGTGGAAGGCGCTAATAAATCAAGAACTGTTCATAAAGGTGATTTTATCCTCTCAAATTCAATGAGTTTTGGACGACCATATATTTTAGAGATTGAAGGCTGTATTCATGATGGCTGGCTTTCAATAAGCAAATTTGAAAGTTATGTTTCTGCAGATTATTTATATTATATTTTATCATCTGAGCCAATACAGAATGAAATGAAAAAGCGCGCTTCATTTGGCGGCGCTATTAAAAACTTGAATTCTGAAATAGTAAAGTCTATTGAGATACCTATGCCAACAAAAAAAGAGCAAGAACGCATAGTAAAAATCCTAGACCGATTTGACAAGCTCTGTAACGACCTTACCGAGGGACTTCCGGCAGAGATAGAATCCCGCCGGAAACAATACGAATACTACCGCGATAAGCTGCTGACATTCACACCTGCACAATAAGGAGGCAAATGCTATGGCTTACTTTAACATTGTCGCGCAGACCACCGAAAATACCGTTGTCACCGAATATGAATTCAACGCCAACCGTTCTGAAAATTACCAGTCGGAGGCAGAGCTTGAACATGAGTTTATACGTATGCTCACTGAGCAGGGATATGATCACCTTCTGATACACACGGAAAATGACTTAGTGGACAACCTCCGCACAAAGCTTGAGGAACTTAATGAAATCACCTTTTCAGACGCCGAGTGGAAGCAGTTTTTCAGCACAGCCATAGCTAATCCCAATGACCATATCATCGAAAAGACCCGTAAGATACAGGAAGACTATATTCAGGTACTTCGCCGCGACGATGGTACTACCAAGAACATTACACTTATCGACAAGCGTAATATCCACAATAACCGCTTGCAGGTCATAAATCAGTATGTGATAAACAAGGCCGACGGAGCCAAGCACGACAACAGGTATGATGTTACCGTACTCGTGAACGGTCTGCCGCTTGTACATATTGAGCTGAAAAGACGCGGCGTTCCGATCCGCGAGGCGTTCAATCAGATAGATCGTTATCAGCGCGACAGCTTCTGGGCTGGCAGCGGTCTGTATGAGTATATACAGATATTTGTTATCAGCAACGGAACTAATACCAAATATTACTCCAACAGCACACGCTTCAATGTTATCAAGGACGCCAATTCTGTTAAATCCAAGAAAGAGAAAACCAGCAACAGCTTTGAATTCACTTCGTTCTGGGCTGACTCCAAAAACAGAGTCATACCTGATCTTGTGGATTTCACAAAAACGTTTTTTGCGAAGCACACATTGCTTAATATACTGACGAAATATTGCATTTTCACTTCAGAAAATATGCTCATGGTAATGCGTCCTTATCAGATAACCGCAACGGAGCGTATTATCAACCGAATCGAGATAGCAAATAACTATAAGAAACAGGGTTCAATCGCCTCCGGCGGATATGTATGGCACACTACCGGCTCGGGAAAAACCCTGACCTCGTTTAAAGCTGCACGTCTTGCGTCAAATCTTCCATTCATAGACAAGGTGCTGTTCGTTGTTGACAGAAAAGATCTCGACTATCAGACAATGAAAGAGTATGACCGATTTGAGAAAGGCGCTGCAAACTCCAACAGCTCCACCACTGTGCTGAAAAAGCAACTTGAAGACCCCAACGCCAGAATCATCATCACGACTATCCAGAAGCTCTCGACATTTATCAAAAAATTCAAAGATCATGAGGTTTATCAGAAACAGGTCGTTATCATATTCGATGAGTGCCACAGAAGCCAATTCGGAGATATGCATTCATCAATAGTCAAGCACTTCAAAAAGTATTATCTTTTCGGCTTTACCGGCACACCTATCTTTGCGGAAAACTCTAGTGCAGTGAAAAATCCGCAGTTATTTACCACAGTCCAGACATTCGGCGACCAGTTGCACACATACACAATTGTTGACGCAATAAACGACAAGAATGTTCTTCCATTCCGGGTAGATTACATTAAAACAATGGACATTGATGCCGACATAGACGATGAACAGGTATGGGACATTGACCGCAGAGCCGCTCTTGAAGCGCCTGAAAGAATCTCACTTATCACCGAGTACATACTTGACCACTTTGATCAGAAGACCTACCGCGGCAATAAGTCGTATGTGTTTAATCAGCTCACCAATATCAAAGAAGTTGCTTCTGCGGCAAATGGAAAGGTCGCAGAAATAAAGCAGAAACAGCGTATCAGCGGATTCAACTCCATATTTGCAGTATCCTCCGTTGAAATGGCAAAGCTGTATTATCATGAATTTCAAAAGCAGATGAAAGCAGATCCGTCAAAGGAACTGCGTGTTGCCGTGATTTACAGCTATGGTGCAAACGAACAGGACGCAGACGGCATAATCGACGAGGAGAATCCCGAAGATACCACAGCTCTGGACCAGACAGCTCGTGATTTCCTTGAAGAAGCAATCAATGACTATAATAAGATGTTCCATACATTCTATGACACATCAAGCGAGAAATTCCAGAATTATTATAAGGACGTTTCGCTGCGCATGAAGAATAAGGAACTTGACCTGCTTATCGTGGTAAATATGTTTCTCACAGGATTTGACGCAACTACGCTTAATACCCTCTGGGTGGACAAGAACCTCAAAATGCACGGGCTTATTCAAGCATTCAGCCGCACAAACCGTATTCTTAACAGCATAAAGACATTTGGAAACATTGTGTGCTTTAGAAATCTTGCCAAACGAGTTGACGCCGCTATTTCGCTGTTCGGCGACCGTGAAGCTGGTGGTACAGTTCTGCTGAAGAAATATCAGGACTACTATAATGGATATATCACGGACGATGGTAAAAAAGTACAGGGCTATTCAGAAATGATAGCTGAGCTGACAAACAAGTTTCCGCTGACCGAGCCAACTATCAGTGGAGAAAACAAACAAAAAGAATTTATTTCCCTGTTCGGAGCAGTTCTTAAAATGAGAAATTTGCTTTCTTCATTTGATGAATTTCAAGGAAATGAAATATTATCTGAGCGTGATTTTCAGGATTATCTCGGCAGATACCAGGATCTTCACGATGAGTGGAAAGAAAAAATGAAGCGCGGAGTCAGCAAAGATATAGTAAACGATGTTGTATTTGAAATTGAGTTGATAAAACAGATTGAAATTAACATCGACTATATTCTTATGCTTGTGTCAAAATATCATGGGACGCATTGTGCTGACAAGGAAATACTTGTAACGATCAGAAAAGCAGTAGATGCAAGCCCGGAACTCCGCAGCAAGAAACAGCTCATAGAGAGCTTTATTGCAGGTATAAACGATGTTGACGATGTTATGAACGAGTGGCACACATTTGTTGCTGAGCAACGTGAACAGGATCTTATAACTATTATTACAGAGGAAAACCTCAAACCTGATGAAACACGCAAATTCATCGAGCATTCTTTCCGTGACGGAGAGATAAAAACGACAGGCACTGATATAGAAAAGATCATGCCACCTGCAAGTCGGTTCGGCGGCGGAGGTAAAGCAGCCAAGAAGCAGGCAGTAATTGGCAAACTTAAAGCTTTCTTTGAGAAATACTCGGGTCTGGGCAGTTTTAAAGCATAATGTAGCTATAAGGAGAGATTATGGACAAAAATACTGAAAAAGCGGTATGGGGCATTCACGGTACGGATGACAGCATATTTCTGAAAGAAAACAAAATCGTGCTCGGCTGGAAAGATTTCGGAGATCTAAGCAAAGTTGAATCTTCTCGTGAAGCATTTAAAGAACACTATCAAAAATCATTCCCCAAAGGGAAAAAAGGGGCGATAGGCACTTGTTCCGGAATGCTTTACCGATTTATTCACGAAATCAAAATCGGAGATTATATAGTTTACCCCTCAAAGACGGATAGAATGATAAATATTGGCATTGTTGAGGGTGAATATACATACGCTCCCGAAGCTGTTGAATATGTTCAGCAAAGATCGGTAAAGTGGCTGAAACACCTTCCACGCACTGCTTTCTCACAGGGGGCATTATACGAAGTGGGGTCTGCTTTGTCACTGTTTGCAGTTAAAAACTATGCAAGTGAATTTTTATCTGCACTTGACAGCGGTTTCAAGCCGACTATTTCTGCCGCCGAAGACGATGAAAGCGTTGCTGCAACAGCAGATGAGATAATTGAATCTACCCGCGATTTTATTCTGAAAGAGCTAAGCAAAAATCTCAAGGGATATGACTTTGAAGAATTTGTTGCAGATCTGCTCCGTGCTATGAGTTACAGAACAACCGTATCACAGCATGGAGGCGACAGCGGAATAGACATCACCGCATACAAAGACGAACTTCCGCCGCGTATTCTAGTACAGGTAAAAAGTCAGGATAGTGATATCAAGGAATCGCTTATACAGTCACTTAAAGGCGCAATGAGAGAGGGAGATTACGGGCTTTTTGTAACGCTGTCCAATTACACAAAAAATGCGACAAAATACTTAGAAAACACTCCGATAATCCGAGGTATAAACGGTACAGAACTTGTTGACCTTATTCTGAAATACTATGACAAACTAGGCCAAAAGTATCGCAAGATGATACCGCTGAAGATGGTTTACATTCCTGTACCGAAAGAAAATGAGTAATCTGTTTCTTTGATTTTTCTTCTGAGAACATGTCATTATGAAATTTCATACAATATTTACCTCTACACTTACAAAAAGAAACCCGAGGACGATTATTCCTCGGGTTTCCTATATATTACGTTATCAGGCAAGTGCATTTTTTGCCCACAATTTTGCCCACACTTGCCCACATTTTCGGGATTTTTCGATCGTTTTTCATTTTTGCTCCATTTTTTGATTGGCTCTGTTATGCGGTTTATGAGGTTTCGGATTTTTCGATGGGGGATAGTGATAGTTCAGATGACCCAATTAATATCCTTAGCCGAAGCGGTCGCGGCGAACCCTCCGTCTCCGTCGGTCTTGAACGTATATGCGGTCTTCATTCTCGCAGAGGGAACAGGGATCACCGGAACGCCGTTGATAGTCTTGACGCCGAATTCCATATCACCCTGCCTGAACTGAGAAGTCTCAACCGCATAAGAAATCTCACCGGAAAGCATAAGCTTGTCGTAAACGGGACGGCTCATGACGATAACGACATCGCCCTCGTCGCCGGTGATATCGCGAACCTTGCCCAGCTGATCAAGCAGAGTGGACATAACGGTCGCCTTGTCCGGGGTGTAGGTAGCGCGAATTCCGGCTGCCGCAGCAAGCTTGGAATAACGGTAAGCGTCGATCTCAGGAATGACCTGAGTGCGCTGGAATTCAGCCGCGACATTAGCTGCTGCCAGACCGAAGCCGCTCTCGTCAACGTCGATAGCGTCGATGCGGAAACGTCTGCCCCTGTCCTGTGTAAGTGTGAATGTTTCATAAGCATAGGTAACTGCTCCGCTGGTGTAGCCGGTGTCACGGCTGTAGCTGCCAAGTCCCTGCAGGGACATCTTGGGAAGCTTTATCTCGCTGCCGCCGTTGTAAATAACCTGAGAAGCATTCTCCTCCATCCAGCCGGAAGTTGAACCCTCCAGCACCTGCTTGTCCAGTTCCTTCTGAAAAACCTTTGCATATTCAATTGTGTTAGCCATTGTATTATCCTCCTTAAATCGTGTTGTTGAAATGGAATACCCGCGGCGCACCCACCTGCTGCGCACCTAATTTTACCGGCAAACTGCCATAGCTTGTGCCGCAGCGCAGATGGCGCGGAATGTATATGTGAACCCACCACCCACCCGCATTCGCTGTGTTATAGCAACAAATGCCTGAAGTTAAATGAAATGCTCTGTCCCTTCACGGCTGAATATCACGGTAAGCCCGTTGCCTTCCGTCGGGACATCGCGTCAAGAAATCACTTCCTCGCGAAAATACTGCGTATTGCCGCGAAACCGTCGCCCCTGCCACCGCTCTCAGCAGAAATTCTGGGAACCGTGCGCTTGACCAGCCTTATGTGCGGGTATTCGCTGAGCACCTCTGTGGCAGCCTCCTCCGGCGTAATTTCATCTGCAGCGAGAATTCCTGCTGCCAGCTTTACGCCCTCGTCAAGCTTCCCGGGAGCCGCGCCGCCGACCAGCAGCGCCAGCCTGATTTTAAGCTCAGTGATCTCAGCGTGAAGCTCGTTCAGCTGTTCCTCCTGTGTATCAGTCTCAGGCTCAGCATTTTCAGCTGTTTCCTGCACGATCTCCTCCTGTGTGATATCTTCGTTATCCATCATGATCCGTCCTTTCCATTGCCTGGGCGTCCTCCAGCGAGATACCATATATCTGCGAAAGCGCCCTTGCCCTTGATATCAGACCTGCGCTGTAAAGCTTGACAGCGCGGTCCGTTCTTGTTCCGTCGTCCTCTGCGGCGCCGTCCGCGAATACCACCGAAGCGCTCTCTGAAGCGTTGTCAGGGAGTTCCCCGGCAAGCTTGCCGAGCCTGCATATGTTCTCGGTCATTCTGCCGAAGGCGTCTGCAATGCTCCTGCGGTAATACGCCTGGGTGCGGTATGTGCGGCTGTTCCTGCTGACTACCTCCGCAGCCGTGCGTATAGTACCATCCTTGTAGGAAAGCGCACCCTCGGACAATCCAGCCTGCATGCACAGAAGGTCGAGAAGTTCGCCCAGTGCCTGCACATGCTCCTGTACGCGGAGTTCACCGGTGTTGTCGGTGATCTTGAGTTCCTCAGCGTCCGATGTGGACATTGCCTGGAACACCTCGTCGTTAACGTCGAAGTAGTGCTTCTTGTTACCGTCGCTGTCCCATTCGCCGCGTACTGCATATGCCGGCACGATTATGCGCTTCCTGCCCAGCACGAATTCTCGTGAAAGGCTGTCGAAAACCGTGTCGATGCTTTTCAGAGTATCCTCTGCGCCAGCGAAAACCGAGCTCCCGAGCAGCGGACAGTCGCCAGCGGTATCGGCGCGGCGCGCAGTCCCTGCCCTGAAATACACGAACAGCGGGGAACCAAGCCCCTCGATGCAGCTGCGTTCTTCCAGCCAGGGAAGAAGCTCCTGCATGTCTGCCTTCGCGCCATCCTCGCGGTAAAGCCGGTTCTCGATAACGAGATCGTCGCCGTCCAGCTGCTGCGTTTCAGCCAGCACGTAACCTCTGCCACCCGACATTATTCTGGAAGCGAACGCGCCGCCAGTCATCTCGCGCGAGTTCCACGCCGTGGGAACAAAGCAGTCTGCCGTAACGAGATCCACCCTGACATTCCCGTCGTAGTACACCCTTATGATGCCGCCGCCAAGTGCGAACGACTTTTCAAGGAACTCCGGAAACCGCTCCGCAAACCTGCTGTCCTTCAGCACCTTTTCGACGAACTTCCCGGTGTCGCTGTCGGAATAGCACATCGATGTGCCCTCGGTGAAGCACAGCCTTGCCAGTTCCCCGCACAGCGCCTTTGCAGCCCCGAGAGAAGCCATACGGCGTGTTCCTCCCTGAATTCCACCCTTGCGGGTGTAGCGCCAGTCGCCTCCACCACTGTAGATATCCTGCCATCGCTGGATATCAGCATAGTAGCCGGTAAGGCTCACACCAGGATTACGGCTGCCAGTGCGCAGCAGCCAGTCCTTTACGCCCAAATCACATTCCTCCTTTGTAATTCCTGCGGGAATTTCCGTTTTTTACGTTTCCTTCCCGCAATTAGATAATAACCCCGGGAATACTGCAAAAAACTGCAAAACGAAAAAAGCCCCGCATCAGTTTTGCGGCTGGCGCGGGGCTGTCGGGATTGACTTTTTCATCAAAAAGGTGTATAGTATATATTGTAAATAAGAACAGATATAATAAAAAGGAGTTTTAAGTGAATATAATCATTGTCGGCTGCGGCAAGGTCGGACAGGCGCTTGCAGTGCAGCTTAACGAAGAAGGCAATAATATCACCGTGATAGACCTGATAGCGTCCAAGGTGAACGATATATCCAGCCAGTACGATGTAATGGGCGTAGTTGGCAACGGCGCCACGCACCTCACCCAGCAGGAAGCCGGAATAAGCCGCGCCGACCTGCTGATAGCAGTAACAGGCTCTGACGAGCTGAACCTGCTGTGCTGCCTTATCGCGAAGAAAGCCGGTAACTGCCAGACGATAGCGCGCGTAAGAAGCCCGCAGTACTACACCGAAGCCCCGTTCCTGAAAGACGAACTGGGACTTGCAATGGTCATCAACCCGGAACAGGCAGCGGCAAGCGAGATAGCGCGGGTGCTGCGCTTCCCGTCGGCGATAAAGATAGACACATTCGGCCGTGGCCGTGTGGAACTGCTGAAATTCCGTCTGCCGGAGGAAAGCCCGCTGGTGGGCTGCGCCGCCAAGGAAATAGCGACGAAGCTGCACTGCGACGTACTTGTGTGCACAGTCGAGCGCGGGGATGAAGTACATATCCCGAACGGTGATTTCGTGTTTGAGGAAAAGGACGTTATCTCAATTGTAGCCGCGACGCGAAAGGCAGCGGAGTTCTTCAAGCGCATAAAGTACAAAACGAACTCCATAAAGGACGTTATGATAGTTGGCGGCGGTGAGATAGGTCACTATCTCTGCGAACAGCTGACGCGCTCCGGAATGTCCGTAAAGCTTATCGAAAAGGACCCCAGGCGCTGCGAGGAACTGTGTGAACTTCTCAACGACGTAACGATAATCAACGGCGACGCCAGCGACCAGAAAATACTTCTTGAAGCCGGACTTGAAAACACCGGCGCGTTCGTTGCCCTGACAAACCTTGACGAAGAGAATATCCTGCTTTCGCTGTTTGCCAAGAGCGTAGGCGGCTGCAAACTGATAACCAAGATAAACCGTATCGATTTCGGCGGCGTGATAAATCACCTTGATCTTGACACGATAATCTACCCCAAAAACATCACGTCAGATTACATCGTGCGTTACGTACGCGCAATGAGAAGTTCCATCGGCAGCAACATGGAAACTCTCTATAACGTCATCAAGGGCAAGGTTGAAGCTGCGGAATTCATCATAAAGGAGCAGTCCCCGGTCGTGGACGTCCCGCTGATGTCGCTTGCGCTGAAGCCTAACGTGCTGGTTGCAGCCATACTCCGCGACAAGAAGGTCATAATCCCCCGCGGACACGACAGCCTGCAGATAGGCGACGCAGTGATAATCGTTTCAAGCCGTCTGGCGCTGCATGATATCACTGATATTCTCAAATAACAGGAGCCGAGTATGAACTATAAAATGATTTCTTATATCCTCGGCTGGATACTGATATTTGAGGGAATGTTCCTTGCCGTGCCTGGAATAACCGCTCTCTTTTTCGGTGAATCCGAGCTGTGGAGTTACCTGCTGTCTATCAGCATATGCCTGCTGATAGGCAGTCTGCTGATACTGAAAAAGCCCCAGAAACGCCAGCTTTACGCCCGCGAAGGCTGTGTGATAGTTTCGCTCAGCTGGATAGTGCTCAGTGCATTTGGCGCGCTGCCGTTTTTCCTCTCCGGTGAAATTCCGAATTACGTGGACGCGCTTTTTGAATCCGTTTCAGGCTTCACCACCACCGGAGCAAGTATCCTCAACGATGTCGAAGCCATATCATACGCCTCGCGAATGTGGAGAAGCTTTTCCCACTGGGTCGGCGGCATGGGCGTGCTGGTATTTATAATGGCGTTCATTCCGCTTTCCGGCGGTCAGAATATGCACATCATGAAAGCGGAAAGCCCGGGCCCGTCCGTAAGCAAACTGGTCCCCCGCGTCAAAACCACGGCAATGCTGCTGTATTCCATCTATCTTGTGCTGACGCTCATAGAGTTCATTCTTCTGCTCTGCGGTGGAATGACGCCGTATGAAGCAATCAACACCGCCTTTGCGACCGGAGGCACCGGAGGATTTGGGTTCTACAATTCCAGCATGGGGAGCTTCTCACCGTATATCCAGATAGTCGTGACTGTATTCATGCTGCTGTTTTCGGTGAATTTCAACTGCTATTTCCTGCTGATGACGCGGAAGATAAAGGACGCATTCAACCTTGAACTGAGGACATTCCTGATAATGTACGTATCAGCGACTGCGCTCATCACCCTGAATATAGCTGGTTCGTTCAAAAGCGCAGGCGAAGCGCTCCGGAATTCTGCATTCACAGTTGCGTCTATAATGTCAACCACCGGCTTCTCTGTCGTGGACTTCAACCAGTGGCCGGAGCTTTCACGGACGCTTCTTGTTATATTGATGTTCATCGGAGCCTGCGCGGGAAGCACCTGCGGAGGAATAAAAATATCCCGTGTGATAATTCTGTTCAAAGGCATGGCAAAGGAACTCCACACCATGATACAGCCGCATCAGGTGAAGAAGATAAAGATGGATTCGCACACCATCGACCACGAAACTGTTCGCTCTGTCAACGTGTTTATGGTCGCATATCTGATGATATTCATCATATCGCTGGTCATCATATCATTCGATAATCACGACCTGATAACCTCATTCACAGCGGTTGCCACCACGATAAGCAACGTTGGTCCAGGTCTTGAAATGGTGGGACCCGCGTCAAACTTCAGTTTCTTCTCAGACCCGGCGAAAATCGTTCTTATATTCGATATGCTTGCCGGCAGACTGGAGTTGTTCCCGATGCTGTTGTTGTTTACACCAGCCACCTGGAAAAAGTGATAAAAACGCCGTCGGGGAACATTCCTGGCGGCGTTTTAATATGAAAATCCCCCTCCGATATCGAAGGGGGATTTGTTATTACTTCTTGCGCTTCTTAGCCGCAATAGCAAGTGCCGCAGCCGCGCCGATAGCGGCAATGCCCGCACCTGCAGGACCTTCAACGCCCATATTCGGGTTCTCACCCATCGGGATTACAGAATCGCCAATAGTGATCTCATCGTTGATCGGGTTGTTAGGCTCATTGTCAACAGGCACCTCTGCCAGTGGAACATCGTCCGGCAGGAACTCGATTTCCTCAGGGTCAGCACTATCGTCGTCCGCGTCATCAGGATCATCAGACGGGTCGTACGGAGGCTCTTCATCAGTTATAGGATCGTCAGGGTCATCAGGATCATCTGGCTGATCAGGATCTACCGGCTGGTCGGGATCCGGTTTATCGGGTGTTACAGGCTGATCAGGATCAGGCTTGTCAGGAGTTACAGGCTGGTCAGGATCAGGTTTGTCAGGATTTACGGGCTGGTCGGGATCCGGTTTATCGGGTGTTACAGGCTGATCAGGATCAGGCTTGTCAGGAGTTACAGGCTGGTCAGGATCAGGTTTGTCAGGATTTACGGGCTGATCGGGATCC
>Ga0129310_1002359_pt1 | contig 14202 bp, 14 predicted proteins | sample Go1ome_2_FD_94433 | JGI IMG/M metagenome (GOLD analysis project Ga0129310, IMG submission 94433) | Western lowland gorrila individual fecal microbial communities from Wisconsin, USA - Go1022A metagenome | ecosystem: Host-associated > Mammals > Digestive system > Large intestine > Fecal | place...
CATAGTTTTTATTCCTGTGATGACCTTAATCAGCAGTTAAAAGCCCACCTACGTCGCTCCAATGACCGTCCTATGCGCCCTCTTGGTTGGTTATCTCCCATTGAATTTCTTTCTAACTATCGTGTACAACATCATTGACAAACCTACAGCCGTGGTTTGCGGTTCAGGCTAGCGGTTCCAATGATCTCGTCATTTACTTTGGCAAGGAATAGAACATAGTCAGTTGATTCTACCTGACCGCGCAGATAGGACTTCTCCTCGTCAATACTCAGTGGCACGTCATCCGCCCCAAAGCTGAGATTATCCGTTTCACCGCCAACCATTTTCAGATATTCAAGCAATGCAGCTGCATCTTCTTCCTGTGCACGCACAATCGAAAATTGTACATGTTCTCTATTCATTATTATAACCACCTTTCATTGCTTTTTTAGGAAGCGTTTTTGTCAAAATCAGTGTGTAGACAACTGTTATTATAATCAGAACAGCAATGTGAATCAAACGCATTTCTGTGGTGAAACCTGTTTCATTTGCAAAAGTGCTCAGCGTATTGATTGCTGAATGAACTATTATGCACGGAATCAGGCTTTCTCCGCGATAAAAAATCGTGACCAGCAGGAAACCCACTGCAATTGCAAAGATAATCTGACACAGATTGCTTACTATGTTCATGCCGCTGCCGTTGAACAGGTTTATCAGATGCCCAACACCAAAAGTCACGCTGGATATGATGATTGCAGATTTTACATTATTCTTTGCGATAGCCATAAACAGAAAACCTCTGAAAATCAGTTCCTCCAGAAATCCAACGCAAAGCATACACACAATACGGCAAATCGTTTCCGGCAGCGTGTAATTTACGGCGATACCGTTCCAGAGGTTTCCTGAAGCCAGAATCATAAGTGGTATGTAATAAAGAAATCGCCGGGCAGAAAACGGTGATATGCAAAGCCCATACCGCTTCTGTAATTTGTTCTTTATGATAAAGGCAAAAAGAATGAAGGTCTGCAAGAGGCAAAAAACAGCGCTTACTGAATACTCGATTCCTATGACTTTGTTCAGCGGATTTGCCAGCGACTGCAGAACGCAGTAAATTACGATCCACACAATAGCAAATGTCAGCTCGTTTTTCTCGTATAATTTAGTCATTTCAATTCCTCCTGTACCGCCAAAATTGCTCCTCTATATGCCTGCTCCAACTGGGAGCTTATCATATTCTCATCGTATTTCACCGAATTGTTTGCAATGATGCTTGCATACCCATGAGCAAACAGAAAAATAGTCAGGAAAACCTTTTTGGTCTGCTCCATACTCATTTTAAGCGATCCCTGCATAGCCAAAAGAACAGGCATAAGTTCGTCCGCTTCTATCAGTTCAAGCAGAGTTGTACCGCTAAAGTAGTCCGACTGAAAAAGGAAGCGAAACAAGTGCGGCTCCTCGATGGCAAAGCGGATATAGTTAAGCCCAATTCCAAGCATGACGCCTTTTGAGGAACGTTTTATATTCATCAGATAATCTGAATGGTAAGTGTCTGCCTTTGCGTAGACCGTTCTTTTCAATTCTTCGATCGTTGCAAAATGATACATGACGGGCTGCGTGGAACAATTCAGCATTTCCGCTACAGTCCTTGCATTTACATTTTCCGCTCCTTTTTCACGGGCGACAGAAAATGCTGCGTCAATAATCATCTCTCTTGTGACTTTTGCTTTCGCGGACATATTTGCACCTCCATGTATAACCTGCGTTATTTATAATTCTTATTATATATCGAAAAACATGAATTGTCAACCCCGTTTAAGAAAAAATAGCAGGTACTTATCATTCATCATATATTCTTGCAAACGGAGTAGCTGTAATGTTTCTTTGTACTTAACAGAAATCTAATTTACTACATTTCATGAAATTCATTTATGAAATTCGAAAGCGACTCCTGTACTGCGTAAACAGACAATAAAAATAAGGCATCTTAAAATAATGATCAAACAATGATCAAATGAACTTTTCCGGAAATAGAGAATCCCCCGAACGGCTTAGTAAAGCCATTCGGGGGATTTAAGTCTGGTGACCCGTACGGGAATTGAAAGTCTTTTCGTGCTTTTCGTATCTTTCTGCAAATTGCGGAATTCCGCATGATAGAGCCATTTACAGCAACTTACGCCAAATGCGTTTTCCGTAACTTTTCGTATGTTTTTGCGGGAATAATGATCAAATAATGATCAAAATCTTGATTTCAAAAATGGGATTCTGGAAGCATAAACCGTTTGTAAATCTTTCCAATTCGTGATTTGGCGTGTAATTTTATATAATCTATCTATTACATGCTTTTGTTGGAATGAATGCCTTGTTTGGCTTTTCCTTCATACTGATTCCCCATTGATATTCTCCTGCTTCAAAATGATATACTATTACATTAGGAAATTGATTATTATTAAATGCTTGTCCTAACGCAAACGTAAATGCAATTGATGATGATATGACTACGTGAATTGTCTTTATATTATACTTACTGACAAGATTTTTTACCACGTTAATAATATCTGTACATAGGTATTCAACTGTTTTATAGCTTAAAATTACATCATAGTTGTGTTCATTGGTGCTAAACATAACAATATGTTTAGAGTCTTTATCAAATATCTCTAAACATTGCTCGTTGATTTCAGTAGTTGTAGATATCGATACAACTAGTTCAAAAGACAGTATATCATCATTTTTTTCAATATGATTAATATGTAACTTATTATCGTCATTTGAAAGTTCTTCAAACTTACTATCTCTTCCATCTCTTTTTCTGTGTAACAGAATTATATTTTTTCCGTTTCCAAATTGAAATCCCACACGAAAAACTAGTGGTGTATGTGCAATGCCATAATATGCGCAACGAAATTTTGTAGCTTTTGATTTTAGCAGGGCAGCTTGTTCGTCCACATTTTTTATATCTTCAGCTTTGGGATAAGATTGATCCACAACATTTGATTGCTCCAAAGAAATACTTTTAATAAAATAGTTCTTCTTTATACTACTTCCAATTTCATCAAGCGTGTGATGCATTGATGTATGAGAAAAGACAATTATGATTGGTTTCAAGAGCAAAACTATTATTAAACATATTGTTGTAAGAATCAGATACGGCAAAATGCTTTTTGTTATTTCAGAAATATTGGGAATAATTCCAATTAAAGTTTCATGCCAAGCATTAATTTCCCCAACTTTTATTTTCTCAATTAAAGAAGAAAATCCCAGACCAATTAAATCAAGAATAATGCATACTATTAGTGCTATTTTACAAATTTTTTTACAAGTTTTGGTATTCAGAAACTCGTAAACCTTAATCAGATTAATACTTTTATTATTCATGCTTGCGTTACCCCCATTGCCATGTATTGATAATTCTAATTGCTACAATAAAGTGTCGTTCTTCATTAGCTGTTAAGCAATTTGCTCAATTCGTTGATATCATCAAGAGCTTTTCGTCTAAATTCATTAAGTGAGTCATCGTTTTGAGTTTCTGGTAATTCAAGGATTTTTTTCATATTTGTCATGCATCCATAGAGACTTGAATTAAGCGCAATAACCTTCTGTTCCGTTCTCATTCGTTCTTTGGCAGCTATTTCATCAATAATGAATTTCATATATGTTGACAAATCACTCTCACTTGAGTAATCCGCTGGAGCAAAATAACTAATACGCCCATCATTAAATAAAGGGTATACTTTACTTTTATCATTTTTTTGAGGATCAAATACACCAATAGAATAGCCACCTTTACTTTTTACTAATCTCATACAAGGTATATCTGTCGCACTATCTCCAATGTACACAATATTATCATATGGAATGCGAAGACTTTGCTCAGGCATACTATCATTGACTCTCTCATCGTATTCTTCAAGAAATCCCTTTGCTATACGAAATATATATTGTGTTTTATTTGTGTAGTTTACTGCTTGTGCAGGCCATTCAGCAACTCCGTCAGCGGAATAAAGGAATGAAGAAGCATATATTCTTTTAAAATATGATGCAATTGAACTGCCTTCAATAATTTCTTTTAGACCAGAAGATATGATATAATGTTCTAACTGAATTCTGTGTTTTTCTGCATAACGATTCATATTGCGAAACCAAGTTGTAACTCCATTATAGAGCTCAACATCTTTACCAATCTCTTGAAAATAGCTTTTTCTTAATGGCCTGTTTTTGAATTTGGAGTATTTAACCAGCTGATACATCCATGATAGATTATTGTCCATAAGATTTGCTTTTGCCGTTTCATTGGATTGAGTCCAAAATTCAGCCTTATCTATTCCAAAAGAAGGTATTAACGTAAACGTTTGCATATCATCCGGTGATAAGGTTCTATCAAAATCATAGCAGATTGCCATTATCGGTTTTCTGTTTCGTATTTTTTCTATTTCAATAACAATTGGGCTTTTGTCATCTTTAGATGAGTTATCGGATATAATAACATTAGAAGAAAATTCTGTAGACATATGCAATTCCTTTCTTTAACAACTAGAAATTCATAAAGTATATTATTTGGTTATGGCACATCCAAACTCTTATTTCCTTTTTTCCAACAATGATAAAAAACAATCGTTCTGAAATATGATTGCGTTGTGATATTGTTTTCCAATTTCGCAAATCAACACCTGATGGAATCGGTATATTTTGATTGTGTGTATGCCATTCTCCTAGATACAGCTTTGTATAGTTAGATTCCTCCCATAAATCATTCATTATCTGTTGATGACCTTTTTCGGTTCGTATAAAGCTTGTTGATGATCGTTTATCTGTTGGCTGCGGTGTAGATATATCCGTTAAATAAATTTCATTTTGTGCTGGATGTAATACTCCAATAATTATCCCACCAGATTCGGTTTTAAAATCACCATTATCTTGGTAGTTTTTAAAGAATACCGACACCTTTTTGTCAATTCTTAGTTTAAAATTATCGCTTGAATGAATAAAATTCATAAGTCTACCTTTCATAATTGCAGACGAAACAATTTGCATTTCCCGAAAGATTATCTGATATAATGTGTGTATTTGAAGATGAGAACTTCAAATACCTATCAGAAACAGAATAACCCGCATCGGTTAACAAATTACTGTTTCCTAGCCATGAGTAAATTTTATTGCTTCGAAATTTTCCCAACAGTACTTCATTGACAACTTTTGTAGCTAGAATTGCCGTTTGTTGTGAATCTAAGCAACCGTAAGGAACAAATGATCCACCACATCCTGAATTATTTTTTATAAATGTTTGCCCATCATTTACAAAGCTACCTCTGAATTGAACTATATCTGTGTGAAAAGCGCTTGTGTATAGACATTGTAAGCATGAGTTGTAAGATATATTAACAACAATTACATGACCGCCGATCCCGTAGGGTTCGTTAAAGCAACAAACGAAAGGAACAGGAATCAAATTAGCATACAAAATTCTGTTTATTTCCAAATTCAGTGTAGGATCTCCAAGGGCAGATATTATTAAATCATAATTTGAAAGTCTGTCTTTACTGCTTATAAAAGATTCAACTGTTCTGTCTTCAAAACACATAGAATCAATTTCAATATAAGGATAGAGTTCATAAAGCCGATTTTTTACTAAATCGGCTTTATATCTAGGTTTATCTGCATATATTCCCGAAAAGCCCAAAAAGTGTCTACAGGCATTTTCCGGAGTATAAACATCTTTATCCAAGATATCAATGGTAGTAATACCTGTTTGGCATAAATTGTTTGCAACAAATCCACCAATTGATCCACAACCTAACAGTAATATTTTCTTCCTATTTATAGGTTGTACACTACCTAATCTAGCATTTAAGTATTCTGTATCAAAACGACGAACATAAATGGGTTCTACTTGACAATTATTGCTATTCTTAACTGACTTTTTGCGCTTGGTTTTTGTGTGAAAAGAGAAACCAAAAGCAATATCATGATACCCAGAAGGACAGATAAATAAAAACATTAAACAAAAATCATTAGATATTTTGTTAATCAGTTTTTCAAATTCCCTTCTGCTTGAAACTGATAAATTTGATAGTATATATTTTACCGTTTCCTTTTTTGAGTATGTTTTCTTAATTGAAGGCAAAGTTGCACCTTCTTTTAATCGAATCAGATAAATAGGGTAATATTTGTCATTTGCTTTTTTGGGAATTTTGAGGTACTCTCTAGCAATGATTTCTGTGGTGACTTTATTGTCAGAGACTACAAGGTATTTGTTTGTATACAGCAATTCCGCCTTTTGAAATTTTATTGTTGATGTATCGATGTTAGTATAAACCTTTAAAACCTTTGCCACTTCTACCCAATATGAATTAAATTCGCGCATATACTCCAGTTTATATTCATTCGATTTGGGGTCCAGTGACAAGATTGATAAGGCTCTGTCAAAACACTCTACTACAAGGCTTGAAAGCATATGGGGCTTTATCATTATGGAATCTCTATCAAGTATACAAAGCTTTCCTTGAATATCGCAATGAAGATAGGAATGATTAGGATTAATAATATGAAATACAGGCAATGAAATAGCGTAGTTCTTATCAAATGAAATAGATAACGAAATCAAAGATCCGTTAGATAGCTTAACATCACTCGAATATGTTTGTATGTAGTTTTCTTTTGTTGTACATTTTACAAATTTAGTATTCCTAACACTGTTTAAACTCTCTATTGCATTGCTAATTTCATTACCCATATCGCACCTCTTATGCGGATTCAGAACTGCCTACCAAGCTCTTATCCACAGTTACAGGAAAGTCATCCCCAAATACTTTTGCGAGTTTAGTACATGCTTCTTTTCTATTTGAATAATTCTTAACTTCTTCAAGCACTGACGCTAAAGAATGAATCTTTTCATAGAACGAGTCCATTTGTTTGTTCGTCATCTTTTCAAATAGATCATTTCCTGGCTTGACTGGAAGCTTAGCACTTATTGCATAGCAGTACTCCTCATTGCGCTCAGCATAAGTAAATTTTGATGAAATGCTTTTAACTAAGTTGTATAAAGCTGCAAAATCATCATATGTAATTTTATAAGTTATTGGGTCAATTTCCTTTTCAACATTAAACAAATCATAGGCTAATACTGTTAAGCTGATTCCTGTTGGCGCAGAATTACCGTCGGTAGAGAAATTTACATCTTTCCATTTCTTAAGGTAACGTATTATTCTACGGAATTGAGCTCTGTCATCTCCTTCATATTTTGATTTCAGCGTTTTTAAAAGCTCTATTGGGCAAGATATTTCCCAGAAACGATTTTCATCATTAGAGTTTTCTTTTCCTTTAGCAATGTATAACTCATTATCGCTATTGTTTGCAGCATATACAGCAAAATCCACATGATATAAAGCTTCTCCCTGCTGCTGATATGTAACTGTTACACACGAACGGCGAATTTCTACGCTTTTTGTGTGACCACGCAAAGCATCTCGAACCCATTTTTTTACTGTAATAGGATCATAATCATCTTTGTTAAGGTTAAATTTTAGACCAACATCAATATCATAGTCACCATCTTTGGGCTTAATACCTGTACCCATAGCATAGCTTCCTTGATTAAAATGTTCAAATGAAACCGCATCATCAGAAATATTATCTTTAAGCTTCTTAAGCAAAATTTCTCTTTTTTGAACCAATTCCTCGTTTTCATCATCAAGTTTAATTGCATTGTGAAAAGCGATGAATTCTTTCTGAAAATTCAACATTTTTACCTCCAAACATTGTCTGAAATTCATGCACATATTATATCATAACCCAATTTTTATTCCCATTGACAAGAAATGAGGACAATTTCTGTCGGCATTCCTTCAAACTGAACATCAAATTTTAACGAAGGCTCAACCTTTGTTGAAGCATTGTGTATTCTAAAACTGAATTGCCACCCATTGTTCAAATACAGTTCAACCGTATTAGTGCTATTCTTTTTAAACTTAATAGCAACAAGCTCATCGGGAAGTTCGGCAATCGGAATGTTAATAATCGGTTTCTGAGTGCGAGACGCTTGATTTAATGTACCTCTCAGATTGAAGGATTGGATATTAGTAACTCTCTTTGAATCAAGAGAGATTACCTTATAAAAATCATACTCCCCTAATAAATACTCCACCATACGGCGTGGAAATGCTGGGTCAATACTGTTTGCCCTTTTGATTTCTTCCATAAAAGCGTTAAGCAGGGGAACATATACATCGCCGTCTTTATCAGGCAAATCAGACCAGTTGACATTATTGTTCTTCTGTTCTTTTAGATATTTAAAGATAGGTAATATGGTGTCCCAATATGTTTCGGAACAGGGAATGCCGTACCATTTCTCGCCAAAATCAATGGAGGAGCTTAATCTAGAGTGCTTTACAGCAAAGTGATTATGCTTAACGCTTAATCCTATCTCCCAACCGCTTTCTCCTCTTATGATAAGAATATCTCTGACATCACCCTTTTCGCCTTCCTCGTCCTTTTGTATTTTCAATATTATTACTTCATCGTCATTTTCAACCATAATTGGCTCAAGGGCAGCAAGTTTTTCAGCCATTGCTCTTGCTGCTCTCAAAATCGTATCTTGGAAACTCTCATCGGTATTTTTCCAAGCTCTTGTAGCAGCTTCAAAACTTGAATTATTATCAAATATAACCTTATCCTGTCCTCTGAATTTGACAATAGTTTCACCTATGGCAACTAAGCAAGCCATTTCAAATGCTCTACCTTGGTCATTACTTTTTGAACTCATAACAAGTTACCTCCCTAAAGTTGTCCTTATAGCCACAGCTATTTCATAAGCCAGATTAACAGGAACAGCATTTCCTATCATCTTATAAGCATCATTGGTGTTTTCGTAAATAAATTTGAATGTATCTGGAAAGCCTTGTATTCTTGCAATTTCTCGTATAGTCATCCGTCTATACAAATGCTCTTTTCCCTCGACAAAACGGCAATCGTTTTTGCCATACTTGACCATTTTGGGAGCTTGCGGGTGTAACTGGCATTGGCGACCAGAAGCCTGTACAGTAAATGCCTGTTCGTCCCAAGACTTAACCCTGTTACGGCTCAAAAATATAGGAGAATAAGCACCTGTATAGTATTCATTATTATTTATTGCTTGTGGATTATGATGATTTGACTTCCCCGCAGGGACGGCAGTCTCTTGCAAATCCCATATAATGTCCCTTAATGTTATTTTCTTGTCATCTTCAACAGTCGAACCGTCAGGGAACTTAAAATCAATACCTAAATCTTTTCTGAATCCAATATAGAATACTCTTTTACGTTCCTGCGCCACGCCATAATCCTTGGCATTTACTAATGTTATAGTTACGTTATATCCGCATTCACGAAATAGATTAACAATATTCTCGACTGCTTTAGAGTGCCTGTTAGCAAGCATGCCGCTAACATTTTCAGCAAGAAAGAATTTAGGCTGTTTCTCTTTTAGTATTCGTATATAGTCAAAGAAAAGCTGTCCTCTGGCATCCTCAATCCCTCTTAATGAACCTGCTTCGGACCAAGACTGGCAAGGCGGACCGCCAATGATACCATCTATGTCATTCGGAAAATCAGTCTCCTGAATTTTTCTTATATCATTCTTTATTAAAACGGTATTGGGGTGATTTGCCTCAAATGTTGCCCAAATGGTCGAGTCAAATTCATTTGCAACCGGAATCTCAAATCCGGCACGTTCAAATCCAAGGTCAAGACCACCACATCCGCTGAACAAGCTTATTATTTTCATGTTTCCTCCATGCTTTTGTCTATACATTTATATTATAACACGTTTCAATGTCAAATTCAATATCATAATATCAATTTTGACATATCATTCAGTATTACTTGGATTGATTTGTGCATTTTTACCAGATAGACTTTTATACATGTCATTCATGTATAAGAAGACTAAAAGGGCATAAGTTTATTTCGAAAAGTTGTTATCATCTTTGCTCTGCCTACTAGAACCACTATAAAGCCCACCCATAGCCGCACCAACAAACCTATTCTTAAGCGCCGTATTTTTCGCAATCTGCTCGTCCCGGAGCTTCGCACTCTTGATTTCAGCGGCACGCTCATTCAGCTTCGCCAATCCATCCTTAAACATATTTTTAAGTTTATCCGCCTCGGCAATTTTCTCAGAATACGCCGCCTGCATCGACTTCTCCCTTTCATCGAGCAGCTTTTCACGCTCCTCAAGCTCGGTTTCTCTGGAGTCAAGCTCGGCATTTCGTGCCATGTATGACCTCCTGACACGATCACTTTCCTGAACCTTTTTCATGGCTTCAGCCTGCATTTCCAGAGCCTTTGCGGTCTCCTTTTCTGCACGCTTCTCTGCAATAAAAGTCTGCTTGTCCTTTGCCTTGCGCTTGGTAGGCTCCGGTTCAAGTTCAATATCAAAGCCGTTCCTTATCAGGATATCCTGCCACTTCTTCCGGAACTCCTTCGTAAATGTAATGCTGCGGTTATTATACCGACTGTCACAGGCTTTAGGATTAGGGAGCGGAACTCCAGCCTGCTCCATTCCTTTTTCTGTTCCTACCCTGAGGACTCCGTTCTCGTCGACATAATCCCACACGCAGCGGATGTGAACGTGAGTCGAGGACGGCATTTCCCTGCCTGTTTCATCGTCGATATAAATCTCGTCAGCGTGAAGCGCATAATCAAGAATATGCAGGCGGTCATTATGCGCAGCAGACCATTCGTTGAGCGCACTGATGTACTCGTCAGTCATTTTCTTCATCGTCCGGGCGTCTGCAAATCCAACATCAATATTCCCGACACGTAGGATAGTTTCGGTGGGCGCATACCGCTTGGAACTGAGCCAGTCCGCCATAGTCTTGATATTGGATTTCTGGCGAGCCTTGGCGTACTTCTGATTCTGAATTTCCAGCGCCTCGCTGTAATGCTCAGTGTAATAAATCAGCTCCGCCTCGTTGAAGCTATGCTTGCCCGACTGAGTTTTCGAGGTGTATTCCCCATCAAGGCAGTTAAAGTAAACGTTATTCACAACTGCCTTTTCATTGACATTCTCGTTTTTCTCCCGCTCATCATCGTTGTGCTTCGGGTTAATGACCTTGCCTGTCTTTTGCGAACTCTTTCCATTGTGAAGTCCCGCTCTCTTTTTCTGCAATTTAACCAGCTCCTCTCGCTCATGGGATACACCCTCGTAAACGCACCGCAAACACCAAAAGTAACATAACTGCTATAATAGATAATCCAATATATATTATAGCAGAGCTTTCAGAAAAATGCAAGGATTTTCTTTCAGTTCTGCTATAATATTATCGGACTTTCTGCGGAAAGGGGGTTGGATAAATTGCAAAAAATATCAAATAAGCAATTTATCTGAAATGAAATCAGCTTTCGATGAAGTCGGCTCTGCATGAATACGGAATCAATCATTCCAACGAAAAGACTCCTATTGCCTTGACAATAGGAGTGCATTTTTTCATAGACTACATGATCAAAATTGTAACAAAATAATCACCATTTTTGTAACAATTTTGGAGCGCAGACACTTTAAAGATGTCGTTTGCAAAAGTGGAGCTAAAATTGTAACAAAATCGCTCCACTTTTGTAACATTTTAGGAGCACATACATTTATTTGAGAATATTGTCCAAAAATGGTGTTAAAATTGCACACTTTTTGTAACAAAAAAGTAACGATTTTGGAGCAGTGTTAGCCTGCCATTTTTCAATTTCATATACAATAAGTACAATGGGTTGAGTCAATAATTTTATTTTACCACATTATGAGGAACAAGTCAAGAAAGATATTGCATTTGACTTGAAACACAAGTTATGCCGCTGCTTGCACAGCGGCGGATTTTTTTAAAAGGTCTTTCAAGACTGAAATTTAACTGAAGGTTTGTCGTCGCGGGGCGCCGACCGGAGTGTTATTAAAGGTCTTTTAAGACCAGAAAATTTTAAGAAAGACAGGTAAATACCAACATGAAAATTTCAGACATCAAGTTCAGGAAATCTCTCACGGACGGAAACCTGAAAGCAATCGCTTCACTTACGATTGATGGCTGCATTGCGGTTCATGAACTCAAGGTAATTGAAACCGACCATCTTTTCGTGGCAATGCCGAGCCGTAAGGACGAAGCCAGAAACTACCACGACATCGTTCACCCTATCAACGAAAGCGCACGAAATCTCATTGAAAGCGCTGTACTTTCCGCTTACAAGATTTACGCTGAGAGTCAGGCGCTCATCGCAAACATCAACATTAACAACGATTGAAACAGAAAGGAAACAACCAAATGAACATTACAGACATTATTTTCAGAAAGACATTTGACAGCGGAAAGCTCAGAGCTATTGCTTCCATAACAATTGACGGCTGCTTCACAATCCACGAAATCAAGCTTATCCAGACCGATCACCTGTTCGTTGCAATGCCCTACCGCACGGATTCCTACGGCATAAGCCACGACATTGCGCACCCAATCGGAGGAACTGCACGTCACGAGCTTGAAAGCGCAATTATCAATGCCTACAAGGATTATGTGGCGGCTCACGAAATTCTCGAAAACGCTGATTATACTGCGTAAGAAATCACCCCGGACTTCCTCAGGAGTTCGGGGAATTTTCATCACAGTATTATGAATATAGGCTATATTATCCCTCGTAGAGCCACGCTATATTTGTGCAATTTTAACAAAAGCATAAAATTCCACAATATGGGTGTGACACCGATTTGAGTTTATTTGAGCTTAAATAAAGGGTTTTCAAGCAGCCGTGTGACACCACTCTCTGAATGTCAGCCAAAAATTACTTTCATGTATTGACTTATCTATGTAAAAGTGATATAATCTTCCCAAACCGCTAGTAGAAGATTCTGGATTTTTCTAAATTCAGAATCTTTATGTGGCTCTACGAGCGGTTATAGGTCTGTCTTGACCAAATTCTTACAACATCACTTTATATAATCATTTCATCATTTACATGAAAGGAGTTCTTAATGACAGCAAGGGACGAAATCATCATTCAGCAGCTTAAAAATCTCATTACGCTTGTTTCAAATCAGCCTTGCGAGCCAATTGCTAAGGCAGTTTCGCATGAAGTTGAACATATCGAAATGCTCACAATTCAAGAGTGCGCAGCGGAATTCAAGGGGCTTACTCAGAACACAATAAGGCAGCTCGTCCATCAGGGAAAAATTAAGTATATTCGCACCGGCGAGGGCAGGAACGGAAAGATTCTTGTAAACAAAACTTCGCTGGCGAAATATCTTAGCAACAACTTATAAATGGCTCTGTTAAGCCATAAATAACAAATCATCCCGCTCTGGAAACAGGGCGGGAATTATCTGAGAAAGGAAAATATATTGGCAAATATCATAAAGAGAGGCAATAGCTATATGTTTCGTGTATCATGCGGTTATGACACGAATGGCAAGCAGATCGTTCGGCAGAAAACATGGACTCCCGATAAGAACATGACTCCAAAACAGGTCGAAAAAGAGGTCAATCGGCAGGCAGTGCTTTTTGAGGAAGAATGCAAGAACGGATACCAGTCAAAGGCGATAAAATTCGAGGCATTCGCCGAGGAGTGGTTCGATGAGTATGCAAAGCCAAATCTCCGCAACACTACATACGAGCGCTTGCTTCAGCTTCGCAAAAGAATTTACGGCGCAATTGGACATCTACGAATGGATAAAATCACGCCACGGCAGATTCAGTTTTTCGTGAATTCACTTTCTAAAGAGGGCGCAAACGAGCGCACCGGAAAGCCGCTTGCTCCTAAAACTATCCGCCACAATTTAAGCTTGATTTCTGACATTTTCAACTATGCAATAAAAATGGGAGTTGTGTCATGCAATCCCTGCTCTAAGGTCACCATTCCTAAAGGCGAAGCGAAAGAGAAAATGATATACACGATTGAGGAAGTCACCGAATTTCTGAAACTTCTTGAATCAGAACCGCTTAAATATCGCGTATTCTTCAATCTGGCAGTTTTCAGCGGATTTCGGCGTGGAGAGCTGCTCGGTCTGGAATGGAAAGACGTGGATTTTGAGAACAACCTTATTAGTGTTCGGCGGACTTCATGCTACACGGCAAAACAGGGAATTTATACTGACACGACCAAAACTAAGCGTTCGCAGCGCACTATAAAATTCCCTGCTTCCGTAATGGAGCTTTTGAAGCAGTTCAAGGCTGAGCAGGACGAGCTTGCACAGCAAGTCGGCGACAAATGGATAGATTC
>Ga0129310_1002360_pt1 | contig 14197 bp, 11 predicted proteins | sample Go1ome_2_FD_94433 | JGI IMG/M metagenome (GOLD analysis project Ga0129310, IMG submission 94433) | Western lowland gorrila individual fecal microbial communities from Wisconsin, USA - Go1022A metagenome | ecosystem: Host-associated > Mammals > Digestive system > Large intestine > Fecal | place...
GTTTTTTTTGCGATTGCGCAAATTGAGGTAGAACAGTTCATTGAAAAGAATCTAAACAAAAATGAATATAAGGTGGTTGCGTCTGCGACACATAGAAGCGTTGTTCTTCCTCTTATGCGTGATGCCTTTAATACATATATATGGTACGAACTGGTTCACCAAATTATAAGAAAATAAAATAATTTTCTTTAAATTTTCGTATTATATATACAGACACGTTAGAAAGGAGCATTATGTTTCATGAGTAATATGAAATCAAAAGAATACATATTAGGAGGAAACGGAAGCCAAAATGCAATTAAGAGTATGAAAAACCGATCAACACACGAAATTGTTGCAGAATCCGATTTGGAATCCCATTTCCCTCCCACTCCTGGTCCAGAAAAAGAACCAGAAACACATACCTCTGCAAAAGAGGTCAACGGGATTATAGATGAGGAACCGGAAGCGGAAACACCCGATATGATGGACAACCTTATGCATGACATCCCAGACATGGAAGAACCAGAGCCACCGGCATATTCTCCGGATGACGAACCGGATATTCCCGATGTTGAACCCGAATTTTCACAGGACGAGCCTGGGGAGGAACCAAGAGAAGATCCAGAGAAAGAAAATCCAAAAGAAACGGAACCAAAAACCGACAATAATTTTGACAAACCAAAAGAATCAAGCAATGGACCATCCTTCAATTTCAATGTAGAGCCAAAAGAATCACCAGAACCGGAGCCTAACGATACAAACGACGTGAAAAGCGAAAGCACTAACGTAGATGACCAGGATGTTCAATCAGAAGATGTGCATGATAAGGAAGAAAATTCCTCTAATGACGATCATGCAGCTCCTAATATGAATGAACAGTCCATTCAAGACGAAGAAGAAAATAACACAAATACATTTAGCCGGGACGCTGATATAGAAATAGATACTACTCCGATTTATTCAAAATTCATTATTCTGGTATCAAAATATACAAAACAAGTAGCTGTATTTGCGATTGTGTTCGTTCTTATGATCGGCATACCTGTTTTATTCTATAAATTAAGCGGGAAAGATGCAAATGAGCAGCCGGAGTCCGGATTGTCCTCGATGCTTGAAAAGAAAATACCCACATCCGACACTCCAACCACAGAACAGGATTCGTCCAAAAGTGGATTTCAGGAATGGCAGGAAAACGGGGGAAGATTAGGTGATTCTTACACCACAAACCAACCGGCAAGCACACAAGCAGCCACCGAACAATCCACTCAGGAAATTGTTACTGAAGCTGCAACAACAGAAAACACATCTGCTAATCCGGATCGTTTTAAAACACTAGATGAAGTTACCGTATACATTCAATCTGCATCTGGTACTATTCTGCAAAAAGAAAAAGATCTGGTGCAAAATTACGTCGATGGATATATCGGAAAAGATGAATTTCTAAAGACTATGAATACATACCAAACTGCTAATAACGAGCTGTCTCACCTGTTAATCATCAACTGCAAAAATTACACAAACGCAGGGCAATCCAACACATATAATACTTTGTCTGCGGTCATTCAAGACAGTATATCTTACGGGGATAAAGCATATAACCTGGTATCTCAAGATACTCCACTTACTGCCATTTATACAGAAATGAATCAATAAAAAAAGGCTGTTATCTTCTGCAATACAGAGGGATAACAGCCTTCTCACGTTTTCCAAACCACTTCGTCTATATGATAATTATTTTGCCTTCATTCTCTTTACCGAACTCCACTTTCCATACCGGACCTTCCTCTTACTCTTTCTAAATGCCCGAACTTTTACATAATATTTCTTGCCCTTTTTCAAATTACGAACTGTACACTTATTTTTCTTGATCTTAATTGTTTTCGTATTCTTTTTCTTGAACTTCTTAGAAGTAGACACCTTAATCTGATATCCGGATGCCGCCTTCAATTTCTGAAACTTAATAGTAATAGCTCCGGTAGTCGATGTTGTATTAGAGGATGATTGCGTAGGCGCTGTTTGTGTGATCTGTGTCGCTGGCAATTGCCAGATGGCATATAATGTACAATCAGCCGCCCCCATGATAGTAGATTCATTAACAAATACTCTCCCATCCTCATACGGAGACCAGCCAGCAAAAAGATAACCTGCCCTAACCGGAACAGGAAGCGCACCAAGAGGCTGCTGAAAAGTAACTGTAGCACTTAATTTGGAACAGGTTCCCCCATTTGCATTAAATATCAAGTTATATGACTTAATCGAATACTGAGCCTTTAATAAGACGCTTTCTTTCACAATGGAAACAGCCGTAACATATTCTCCATTCTGGTTTGTCCATCCGATAAAATCATGCCCTCTCTTCATGCAGGTTGGTAATTCACCATATGCCTGCCCTGGTTGATAGGTACGATAAGTTTCCGAACAGGTCCCACCGTCAGGCTCAAATGTAACCACACATGAACCTGCTGCCAGGGAATGGGTGTGGAACATAAAACACATTGCAACAAATAATAAAAATGTAATCATCTTTCTCATCATAATGTCCTCCGACAATAACAGGGATAGACGGATATATCCAACTATCCCTGTTTAAAACCACAATTTAAACGATTGTTTAAAATTAAAATTATATCCAAAAAATATGTATTCTTATTACGAAATCGCCCATGCTTTAAACCATTCTAATAGATATGGTCCTACTGCTACCAAAATATATCCTATAATACATAAGATCAATCCGACCACTCCTAGCCCGAATACAACTCCATTCTTTCCTAACTTTCCGCCCGCTAATGCAATCGCACAAATAATCATAATGCCGGTAATTACATAGTACGCAACCGTTTGATTGAGTCTAATTAAATCACCGCCCTTCTCTTTTACCTTATCTATTGCATCATCAATAGATACTGGAGCAAAAACCGAATCCGTCTGATACGTAAAATCATAGGAATCGTTTTCATTTCCAGAGTCCGAAGAATCATCACTGTCTGATTCATCTTCTTCATCAACAACGGCATCTTCTGTAGATTCTGTTGCAATCGCTGTTGTAGAATCATCTGGAGTTTCCTGTAATACTGCATCAACGGTATCGGTATTCGATACACTGACTGCATGGGCTGTTACAGGATAAGAAAGAATACATAAGAAAGCACAAATTAAAATTGTTTTCATCCATTTCACTAACATGGTAAAGGTCCTCCTTTCTAAATTATTGATACATAACTATATTACGAAGACACTCTCCAAATTATAAGGAAAATAGACATAAATACTCAAAAATTTTTTATTTTTTTATCATCCTTATTCTCCATCCATCGGACTTAAATAATCTCCATTTTGAATTCGCTTCTTGTTATAATCATCCATTCCACTCATAGCATCCTCATCCTCTAATGGAGGATCATACTCTCCAGTCCATTCTTCTGTAGATCTTTCTTGCGTGGATTTATCTTCAGAAGAATAACTGTCCACTCCATACTCTATCATATGGTCATATGGAGATTCCGTGGTCTCTTCCGTTTTACTTGCATTTATAGTGGACGGTTCAGATTTGTTTGCATGTTCATAAGATAAACAAATAAATAGGGCTATGATGCTACCAAGAAGCACGATTATACATATAGTACATAAAATAATGACAGTTCTTTTCTTCATTGGCGTTATTTCCCTTTCTTATTGGTAGCTTTCTTTTTTGATGTCTTCTTTTTAGAATTATTTTTCTTTGCGTTGTTCTTCTTTCCTGTAGAATCCTCTGTCGACTCTTCTGTTGTCTCTTCTTCTGTCGTTGACTTTACCTCTTTATTCTCTAATGCCTCAATCCCTTTCACCCTGCCATAACAGAATATGTCGCTCCTATTACTTAATTCTGAAGTAATGATACCGAGATTCGTTGATGCTGCATGTGCTATTTTTCCATTACCAATATACATAGCAACATGATGAATAGTTACTGCTCCGGGCTTTTTAAAGAATACCAAATCCCCAGGCTGTAATTCACTTTTTTGTATAATGGTGCAGTTCTTAGTCTGATCCTGTGCAACTCTATTAAGCTTAATTCCAAAATGTTCATATATACGCAAGGTATAACCAGAACAGTCCGTTCCATTCGTAAGACTTGTACCACCATATACATACCGATTACCAATATATTTAAGGGCAAACGACACGATCTTTTTTCTAGTCTCAGAAGTTTCCCCTGTAACCTGTTCCGCATCCTCGCTGATTTTATCATTGAATGACGTAGTCTTTGTAGGCATATCGGTTGGACTTACATAATCCAAAGGATTTACCCTTACCCCATCTTTTTTCACTCCAAAATGACAATGTGGACCTGTAGAGACTCCGGTATTACCAGATTTGGCGATTACCTGCCCCTTCTTAACCACATCTCCCTTCTTAACAAGTAATTTTGAATTATGCATATATTCTGTTTGAATACCGCCCTCATGTTCAATACAGATATAATTCCCACCACCGCCAGAATCATAATGAGCCGCTATTACCGTTCCCTCTTTTGCTGCAATAACATCACTGCCCTCTGGACACGCAATGTCTATTCCACCATGATTTGAACTTGCACCTGCGGTTGGAGAATTACGTGGTCCAAAATAAGAAGTAATCGTGGTCTGTCCTGGTACAATCCATAAATATTCCCCGTTGCCAACATAATCTCCTGTCCCGTTAGAATCTCCATTTCCCGATTTTGAACCTAAGACATCCGCATAGGTAATACTATCAATATTTATTTCATCCTTATACAAGTGCTTATTAAATGCCACAGTAGTAAGTAAAATATCTTTTTGGTCATCATTAGTTGGATGATATGAATAGTTATCATATCTGGTCTTACAATACTCAGTTGTTACCTTCACATCCTCGTTGGAATTTTGTTTTTTCAAAAACAGATTCAGTATATTCGTAAACTGATCTACTTCTTCATCAGACAAAGTTCCCTTAATCTTATTTTGGCTTCCAGACCCCTCCTGAGAATTTCCACCCTTGGCAAATTCAGGTTCGGTGCCATCCCACTGATATTCCGGATCATTTTCATATTCCGCTAAGTGATTATTTTCGATAATAGAAACGACACCATTTACATATTCTTCCTTAGTCCCAGACGCACAATAGCCGCCTTCCCATATAATATCTATTGCCTCTTTATAACTCTTTCCAGCAGCTTCCCGATACCGAAAGCCACTATTCCCGGTCGAATTCCAGATAACCTTGCAATAATCTCTTACGTTATCTGCAATATCATCATATTTTCTCCACTTTCCGTTATAACATTCATATCCACAACCGCTTGTCCATGTAATTCCGAAAAAATTGTTTGCATTCTTCGCATTCCCAGAGCGCCCATATCCGCTTTCTAATGCTCCCTGGGCGATAATAATGGCAGCCGAGACACCGGTCTCTTTTTGTGCCTGTAATGCGTATGGCGCCATTAAATCAATATATGCTTGTACATAAGATGGAACTCCCCCTGTTTTACCGTTCCCACCACTTACCGAAGACTTGTTTTTATAATCTTCTGTAGTAGCAATACCAATAAAGGAGTCAAAACTATGGTAATTACGACCTAATCCAACCGGAACATACCCATTAAAATTCTTAATATAGGAATAGAAATACGTAAAGTCGGTAGATAGATCTTCCTCCCCTTCAGGGGATGGTTCATTTGTATATATACCAGAAGTCGCACTTCTGTATTTATAAAGGTTATATGTAGCTGTATGAGCAGATGATTCTATCGGAGTATACCCATTCGCAGAACACCATTCTGCTGTTTTATCAGAAACAGATGTCCCTTCACTATTTGTAGCCGTATATAATGTCACCGTTTTAGTCTCATATAAGATTTTAGAAACATTATCGCTTTCATTTGCAGATTCTCCGCTCTTTACTGGTTCCGTTAAAGTCTTCTTATCCGAATAGTCATACTTATAACCGCCCATCATTGTAACAATAGAATCGTATACTTCATGTTCTTCTGAACCCATATCTGTACTGAATGGCTCGTTGATTGGAGATTGAACAACCGTACATGTTGCATCATCCCATACATCCTGTTTTTCGTATGTTCCTTCAAATGTCTTAGTTGTAGTAATGGTCTTAAAAGAAACAACACTTCCAAATCCATAATCAGACAATGCTTTTCTGGTCTTTGCCTTTCCATTCTTCTTCTGTTCCTGCCCGTTCTTAACCTTTATCATAACAGAATCCACGGCAACCGCCCCATCCTCATCCAAAAGAGGAGTCAATGTAAAGCCAGTCGTTGCATCATATTGATATGCCACAGGCTTATATAAAACTTTCCAGCCTAGTGAGTCTAACGCTTTCCCGTTCGTAATAAATACATCTCCGGCGCTGGACTCTGTTGTAACATCCACCTTATTATATATGCACGGTTCTAAGAACATGGCAAGAAATCTTTTTGCTACGGTCAAATACACATTCTGTTCATCCTTTGAAAGAGAACCCCAGTCAGGTTTTTCTTTGGTAGGAGTGAGGGCAGGGTGATCGGTGATTTTTTTATTGTTCACAAAGTCTTTACTTGCCTTAATACGATCATATATACTTGTATTCCCAATTACACCAGAAACATGAGGCTGCAACTCCGGGATAACAGCAATAGAAGATAATAAGTCAGTGAAATCATCAACCATGCCAGTTGTGATGTACCGACAGTCAGTACGTGGGTAAGACAATATTTTCTTCTCGTAAAGAGACTGGGCGATTTTTAGTGTTTTGTCGGCGGTATAACCATATTGCGTATTACATTCTTTTTGTAGTGCCGCAATATTCAGTAGCGATTTTGGCTTGGTTACAATGCGTCCTTTCTTAACCTTTGTTACCTTATATGACGGCTTTGAAAAATCAATAGATTCTAGCATTGCTTTGTCATCGAACCGGTTGGTTTTTCCTTCGCCTGCGGTATTGACAAGTTTCCCAGTGTAAAATTCTCCATCTGAGGTTACAAAAGTTGCTTCCAGTTCGAAGAATGGGGTAGGAACAAAATTTTTGATTGCAAGTTCCCGCTTGACCACCATAGAAAGAATAACGGTAATGCAGCGACCAATCACAATTTTTTGATTTGTTTTTAAGGTAGCCGTCCGGGTGAAATTTATGCCAATCAGCCAGTCAAATTTCTCTCTTAAGTCTGATGCATACCGATAGCCCTTGAATTCATCGGAATCTCTTAAATTATTGATACTGCGTCTAAGTTCGTCCTCTGTCTGGTCATCATACCACATACGCTTAACGGGAATGGAAAGTCCTAATTTTTCATATATATTGTAGAAGATATGTTCCCCTTCTCGTCCACAGTCACAACAGTTTATTAAAATGTCGTAATCATTATCCTTAATAAGCTGTTTGATATTATTATAGAATTTTGACGATGAAGAAATCACTTCTTTTTTCCAGTTGTCCGGAATGATTGGCAACACATCTACATTCCATGGAAGCCCCCATTCCTCTGTGTATTGATCTGGCATGGACAATTCAACCAAATGCCCTGCTGCGCTGGTGAAGTCTACCGTGTATGGATAGCTTCCCTTGATCGGCTGAAACGCCGCCTGTACAGTCTTTGCGACCGAGGGTTTTTCTGCAATAAGTAATGCTCTCACGTTATTTTCTCCTTCCGTTAATTTGTTTGTTCATCATTAGAGGTTAGCAGAGGCATTTTGCTTCGAATACGATTTTTAAGGTTAGACGTTCGTGTAAAAGCCCCTTCAGTATGAATGGTATAATCTAAGTCTTCTTCATTTCCTATTAGAACGACCATTCTTTTCGCCCGTGTTATGCCGGTATATAACAGATTTTTGTTGTAATTAGGAAAGCGAATAGCTGGCAAAAATACAATTGACATTTCACTACCCTGTGATTTATGTATTGTCATAGCATAGGCATGTTCAAATTCGGTATAAGTAGATGAATCATACGTAACATCCAAGTCCCTTCCTGAGTTATCGGGATATCGTACTGTTATTTTCTTTTCTTCATTATCAAGATATGTAATAACCCCAACCTCTCCATTGAATATTCCTTCATCTACAATGTCGTAATCGTTCATGATCTGCATTACCCGATCTCCAATACGAAAAATTGTATCATTGATGGATATTTCTTTTTTATTTGGTCCAGCAGGATTTAGTATGTCTCTTATTAGCGGGTTTAAAGATTCTACCCCGGCAATTCCCTTCCTGGTTGGCGACAGAATCGTAATATTATTCGTGTCATATCCTTTTTCAACCATATCGGAAATAGCTTGTAGTAGTATAGTTCGGTATTGAATCTCATTTTCCGCCTTAAAAAAGTAAAAGTCAGATGATGCCTGGTTAAAAGTTAGTCCTCCCTTGTCCATACATCCCAATCCTGCGTTAATTTTCTTTGCGTTAAGATCTATCTGACTGCCTTCGTCTTGACGAAACAATGTCCGAAGTCTGGTAACGGGTATACAGTTGCTTTCAATTAAATCTCTTAAAACCATTCCGGGACCCACGCTTGGTAGCTGGTCTACATCCCCTACTAAAACAAGCCAAATCTTATTTTTTTTAGCGGCTGTTATGAGTTTAGCGGCAAGGAATATATCAGCCATTGAAAATTCATCTGCGATCAAGACATCACATGGTTGCTCAAAATCCAACTCCCTTATATTGACATCCTCGGAATTGGAAGTAAGTCCAAGTAACCGATGTATGGTATACGCTTCCTTGTGGCACAATTCCGTCATTCTCTTTGATGCCCGCCCGGTAGGTGCTGCAAGTACAATACGTGCGTTGGGCTTCATTTTTTCGAATATTTTGATGATGCCATTGATTGTTAAAGTTTTTCCCGTTCCCGGACCCCCGGTTACAATGGAACACTTATGGTTAACCGCATGGGATATAGCCTGTATTTGCAATGTATCTAACTGTAAGCCGTTGACCTGTTCAAATTCTTTAATATATTGAGGTAGTTTGTTTGCATTTGGAAATACGTTCTCATCATCTTGCAGAAGTTCAATAATTCCATTTGTAATATAAGATTCACATAGATAAAGAGAATGCAGATAAACGACATTTTCCCCATCTGAGGTTTTTATCAGGTTAATATCTCCACTTTTCTCTAACTCTAATATAGCGTTAGTAAAAGATTTTGTTGCATCTCCGACCTCATTCTGGGTAGGAGATGGGTATTGGCTTTGTTTCGTCAAGAATGGGAAAAAATTTAGTCGTAATTTCTGAAATGGAACATAAGAATCTCCTCCGGAAAATGTGTATTGTTTTAATAACAGCATAATGGCACATTTGTATCGGACCGGATTATTAAATGGTTCTCCCTGTTCAAAGGCTATTTTATCTGCAATTGAAAACATGTTTGCAGCATATTCCGTACATAAAACATATGGATTTCCAATGATTTTTTGAAGGGCATTTTCGCCCATACGCTCATATATCTTTACAACGGTCATATAATTAACAATACCGTGTTGAAACAAATAATCTGCGAGCCGTTCTATGCCTCCGTATTTTTGAAGCTGTGCATTGATTTTTTCTGCACGCTTTTCCCCAATGCCAGGAACATTTAGGATCAATGTATCATCTTCCTTCAATTTATGTATACAGTCCACACCATACATTTGTATAATGGCGTCGGCGGTTTCCTTGCCTACACCTTTAATGAATCTCTTGAAAAACCGTTTTACACCACGGATATTAGATGGGGCAATAGGAAAAGAGGCGGATAAGAATAATTGCCAGCCGTATTGCTTGGTTTCGGTATAAAAGGCGATTGATCGAAAAGAGTCTCCTTCCCGGATTTCCTGTTCAAAGTAGCCTTTCCCAATAGGAGTTGTTCCGTATAATGGTTCAATATCTTCTTGCAGGTGGATTTTTTTCATAGAGAAGATATAGAAAGAGTCGCTTGCGTTATGGAATATGATGTTTTCAATAACGTATTCAACTGTGAAATATTTTTTTTCTTCCTGATTCAATGTAATCACCGCCCCTAACATATTATTATAATTATATCATCTAATGGTGTATCGGTCAATAATTGGGCTGTTTATATAGTGAATACATTGACACACACACCACAAAATGATATATTTTATAAAAAGTGGGATTTTTATAATAATTTTCCAATTATGTTCGTATTATTTATATAGACGTAAATTACGTCATTGTGGTTTTAGTTTGAAGAGTTGGACAAGCTCTTCTGGTTATTTTATCTTATCCCAATACGGGATAAAGGAAAGGAGTTTTTATGAGTAAAAAAAAGCAGGCTATTGAATTTGGGAAGATTTCTAAGAATGTCGATATTGATAAGGCGATGAAAGAGAAAGAGGTCCTATACGGTTTAGTGGTCAATACCCAAAAGAAACGAGCAGATCAGGAAGAAGGAATTGTCATTCAGATGGATGGTCACTCTATTGTCATTTTAAAGAGTGAGGTTGGTATTTTGCCAAAAAAACAGCCTATTTCCTCATTAGTAGGTCATATTTTAAGTTTTATCATCGTTGCAAATTCAAACAATGTATTGTACGGTTCCCATTCTCAGGCTTCTAAGATATTGGCGGAACCGGTTGTTGCTGATTTGAAAGCAGGTAAGACGGTAAAGGGTGTTGTGCGTTCGTTACAGCCGCATGGTGCATATGTGTCAATTGCAGAAGGCTATCACGGGCTAATCAATAATTCGGACTGTTATAGCGGGTTAGAGGGCGTAAAAACATCTTTAAAGGTTGGTCAAGTATTAGATGTGGTGTATAAAGGGGAAGCACAGAATGGAAGAATCCTTTTGGAGATGGTACGGAAGGATGCGCCGCTTCAGGGAACTCCGTTAGATGATGTATATGAAGGGATGATCGTATTTGGCATTGTTACGAAGGTGACACCTACCTGTGCTTTTTCCTCAATCTCAAATGGATGCGATGTTATGACTGCGATTCCGTCCGGAAGACAGATCGCAGAGGGCAAACATGTTTGCATTGAAATTGTTGAAGTTGATAAGGAAAAGAAGAATGTCCGAGGCGTGATTAAGACGGTGATTGATTAGTCGGATGTAAGGAGAATCATATGTATTTTAAGAAAACAGAGAATTATACTGTAATTCCGAATAATCTCAATCAGGTATTCGCTGTTTCAAACAAAATTCTCACCTCAAAGCCAGAATTGGTAGAGATGAAATTAGAAGGCGATCTATCAAATGTAAATGTTGCTATTCTATCATTCTTGTTTAAACAAAATTATGCAACTTATCAGCAGGTAGTTGAATTTTGCCGGATTCAAGGATTTTATTTTAGCAATGGAGCTGTTAGTGATTATCTGCTTCAAAGGGCTTTAGATAAGATGTTAAAGTGTCGGCTTCTTAACAAGTTTTTTCTGTCTGATGAAGAGCAGCCATCTGTAGTGCCGGTATTTCCGGAAGATGCTCAGGTTTTTTACTGCATCTGTACGGGTGGAGTGCAGTTGCTGGAAAATTACGATGGCGGGGTTGAGGTATATGGATGGGATTGTACCTCAATGTGTAAGGTGTCCGATCATATTAGCAGGGATATTGCAGCGACGCAGTTTTATTTAAGATTGTTGGACTCCGTAGCTGATAAGATGAAGTATTTTAATCTTTCGCCATTATATGTAGTACGCACCAATAATAACACTTATCCGTTGAAGGCTTCCTTTGAATGTATGGTACAGCAACCTGGAGAAGTTCGATATTTCATATCGGATGTCTTTCGTGAAGGAGACAGCATTAACCGTGTCCGTGATAAATTATATGGGAAAGAACGATTATTGAATACCAAGTTTTATAAGAAGTATTTTCCGGATGCACCAAAGATTCCGAATTATATTGCTATTGTGGAAAATGAACGGGTGTTAAAGGATGTGGCAAGGGAAATTGAAGAAGGTTATCGAAATAAATTAGACTGTTGGTATATCCTGGATGAGTACATGAACAGATCATTTCGGGATAAGGTATTCTTGACCTATAATTATGATGAGATGCAATTTATTCCTTCTATGGTAAGGGTTTTCGCATCGTAGAGGAGTTTATATTGGAAAAACAGAAATATAACTTAATCAAATTTAATAAATACACATTCATTTCCACATGTGGCACGGTTATTGTTTCATTACTGTATTTATGCAGAGGGTTGATCTCTTGCATATGGGTACGGTTAAATTTATATCAGAGGGGATTTCTTCATCCCCTCTTTATATATTTTCTGCTGAATAATCTTCCGTACTTGATATTATCTACTATCAATCTTTATTATTCTAAAAAAGGGAAAAAAGAAGGAGAGCTGTCTTTTTATAATAAGCCCTCACTTTTTTTATCTTATGGTATGTTTTTAATTATTCTTCTCGATATTTTTCAAACCTACATTATTCCGACAGCCGCATAAATAATTAGCCTTACGACCACATAAACAGCTCCCAATAAGGAAATACATATACAATTCATTAAGATATCCAACATCAATTTTCTCTTTTGAATAGGGTGTGACGGACAGGCTGCCATACGCATAAAATTTGTTACCAGTATAATTCCAAGAACTAATAATCCAATGCCAAGAAGCACTGTGGCTATAATCTTAATCATATCCTGATATTCCATAATTGCCGATTGTGCTGCCTGAATGATTTTATTTGCTGAGACCTTATTTGCATCGGTATTATAAATATGGGTTTTTGCATTTGCCATGATCGTATTGTTTGTCAATAGATATATAAACTCTAATAAGAAAATTATTTTTTTTCGCATAACTATCCAACCCTTTCTTCTCTAGCCCCCAAAGGGGGAGGTGTTAGATTCCAGAATATACGGATATCTGGTCTAACAAAACCATTACAGAAGGTTTGTCCTTCTTTCTGCGCCTCTTTTGTCTAACACCTTTCGCATTACGAGCCAACATATCCCTGTATACTAGCTCCTGGTCAATAGAACCATATAATTGGTTCCATATGACCATTTCCTCTATAGTCTCCGCATAAATACGGCGACTACAGTTGTTGAGGTAGCTTTTTTCAGATTCCACGACCTCAAATACCCTATGTTTCATTAACCGAAGTTCATCCTCGGAAAACAATGAAAGGGATTTTACAGCGAGTCTGCTAAATCTTTCAAGCTCTTTTAAATGTGCCTCTGCTTCCTCGCTCAAGCAGATTTCCTGAGCCTGTACCTTTTCTGCCATAATAAATTCCTCCTTCAGGCTACCTGGTGGCATATGGGCTGGAAACCCATTTCCGGATAACCTTTTTAAAATTTTTAAAATGTTACACATATCTATGATTCGAAAATAAGGGGAAAATTATAAGAAAAAAAAAGAAAATTCTGAAATTATTTTACATATCTGGAAATATATGATAATCTTTTGTAAGGAATTTGTGTAAATCTGTACGAATAAATAGAAAGGAGTTTTTACGATGGGCGGATTGCAGATTAAAAGCATAGAGGAACTAAAGGAAAAAGGATATTATATTATTGAAGACGAGGACGATTTACAGACAATTGAGACCAATCTTAAACAGGTGATTGAAGATTCGGGATATACCATGACGGAAATTGCGAATTTCATGGGTTGTACAAGAGCGGTATTATCAAATTTAATTGTAAATCCAAAAGCCATGCCAACCGTTAAGGCGTTGAAGCTATCAAAAATACTGGGTAAAACAGTAGAAGAACTGTTTAAGCTAAAACCAGATGCATGGTTGAATGATTGTGAAAGAACCAAGACGGGAGTTCTTTTACTGAATTCCGAAACATTGGAATTTGTGTCAAGGCAGCAGCAGTGGGAGGAAACAAATCGAAAAGGATACGGGTATGTGAATCGTATAACAGGAAAAAAATACTCTCCGCAAGAACGGCAAAAAGAATATAACAGAATTTTGAAGTCTAATCCAACTGAAGAATCCAGATTGGCGGCAAAAAAGTTCCTAAAGGAAACACCAAGTATATACGTACACGTCATGAAAGATGTCGGGGCATTATGGAGGGATTAACCTTTGTAATTGCGCTTAATTTCGCCTACTTAAAAAAGCTCTATTATTATAGGGCTTTTTTTTAATAATTTCTTTTTTCTCTTCGTATTATTTCTATATAAACAATCAAAGGAGCTTCCTGTATAATAAAAAACGTAGATGTTGAAAATTAAAAATACCTCAGAGTACAATAAGACTACTGACTGGCAGGTTAGTAAAAATCTTATTGAACAGAGAGGTATCTATAATGA
>Ga0129310_1002361_pt1 | contig 14194 bp, 14 predicted proteins | sample Go1ome_2_FD_94433 | JGI IMG/M metagenome (GOLD analysis project Ga0129310, IMG submission 94433) | Western lowland gorrila individual fecal microbial communities from Wisconsin, USA - Go1022A metagenome | ecosystem: Host-associated > Mammals > Digestive system > Large intestine > Fecal | place...
GAAAAACAGCGTAAGATTGTAAAGGCTTATAAGACAATCACCTATAGAATTGCTTTGAAACAGCGGATAAATGATAATTTAGCAGCTTGAAGACATCATCCTTGCAACTGCAATTGGTATTATATTGCGTAGGCTGCGGATTTCAATAGTATTCTTTTCAATCATGTCCAGCATAGGATTGACTTTTTTACAAAAATCATCCAGAATAGCGTTGCTTTGAGGGAAGAAGAAATTGAAATCTAAGGTAGAGGAAGGCTTTACCCTCATACGACTGTTTGTCGATCCCGTTGCATTACTTACCAAGAAATCAATAAAATCTGAGGTGTTGAAAAGCAAGTAGTAAAACGCCCTGTGCATCGAATTGTTTGGAATGTAAATGATAAACTCAGTAGAACATATTGCTCCCTCGAATCGTTCCGATGTAAGCCAGATTCTTTTTGTGTCAGGATTCAGCTTTGAAACAAGTATTGAGTTATTTGGGACAATATACTTGTTGCTCAGAATACTCTGAGGATTGTCATATATTGGAAGGCGCTCTGCATCATACGCTGGTATGCTGTAGTGCCAAACGCCCTCTTTTTTGATCGTTTGTGGATTGACACTTTTGGTTGTAGTGGTAAGTACATGAGCCAAAGATTTTTCTCTCCAACCAAAAGGTTTTCCTGTCTCATCAATTTCAAACGGCTCATAATCAATAAACCATGACTTGAACAAAGCTGTTACTTGCGCTTCTAAATTATCATTTAATGTCAGTTTCATAAAGGATGTGATATAATGCCAAAGCTTCCCAAAGACTGTACCGCCCGACAAATAGGTTCCAAAGCTCGTCAGCTTGTACATATGAGGTTTAATGCCGCTCGATGGGAATTTCATGAGATAACAGGTACTGATCATGGAACTGATTGTCTATTAGAATTGATAGAGGATAACGAATTCTCAAATCATGAAATAAAAGGACAGATAAAAGGTTCACGAAATTTTAATTATATTTCAAACCGCAAGTTCATTTCCTATTCTTTGGATGTAAAAACAATCAACTATGGCTTGAATACCCCTGAACCATTTCTATTATTCTGTGTTGATGTTGATGATGAAATAGTTTATTATCTTCCTTTACAGGAATATTTCATTCAGCATCCTGAACTTTTTGAACGATTGCATAACAATACATCGACTTTAGCTGTCCATGTTCCTACAGATTATATCGTAGGCGAAGACGATTTTGAATTACAAGAGATAGCTAAAGAATCATATGTTGGTGGAGCCACACCTAATTTACATAAAGCCCAATAGTATAATAAGCGAGGTGACAGAATTGACCAATTTCAACGAACACGCCTTAGAAATGTCCATTATGGAGCTTTTCCAAGACGAGGAATACACCTACATAAACGGAAAAAGTATTATCAGGGATATGTCTGATGTTCTTCTTGCCGATGATCTGCGGAAATATTTGCATGACCGTTATTCTTCCGAAGGCATCACCGACAGCGAGATTGACGGAATCATTCTCAATCTCCGCAGTATTTCCGGAACTATATATGAAGCAAACAAAGCGGTATATAAGCTCCTGTGTGACGGTTTTATCCTTAACCGTGAGGACAGATCACAGAAAGACCTGTATATCAGCCTTATCGACTTTGAAGCACCTGAGAAGAATATATTCAAGATCGTTAATCAGTTTGAGATTTCCGGCATGAATAATCAGACACGCATACCTGATGCCATTATCTTTATAAATGGTATCCCTGTTGTAGTCTTTGAATTCAAAAGTGCTGTCCGTGAAGATACCACAATTATGGACGCATATACTCAATTGACTGTTCGTTACCGCAGAGATATACCTGAGCTTTTTAAATATAATGCCTTCGTTGTTATAAGCGACGGAGCAAATAATAAGTATGGTTCGTTCTTCTCGCCATATGATTTCTTCTATGCGTGGAGAAAAATCGAATCTTCGGACACAGAACTTGACGGCATCAACTCCTTGCTGACAATGGTAAAGGGTATGTTCCGAAAAGATCGCCTTTTAGCTGTAATCAAAGACTTTGTATACTTCCCCGATAACTCAGATAGAGATGTGAAGATAGTATGCCGTTATCCGCAGTTCTTCGCTGCTACCAAGCTGCTTGAAAATATCAAGGCACATCTGCGCCCAGACGGTGACGGAAAAGGCGGCACCTACTTCGGAGCAACAGGCTGCGGCAAGAGCTATACAATGCTGTTCCTTACTCGTATGCTGATGAAATCAAAATCCCTGCATAGCCCTACCATTATTGTGATCACAGATCGCACTGACCTGGACGATCAGCTTTCCAAGCAGTTCTTATCCTCAAAGCGATATATCGGTGATGATACAGTTGTAAGTATCGAATCCCGTGAAAAGCTCCGAGAGGAATTACAGGGCAGAACAAGCGGCGGCGTATATCTTACAACAATTCAAAAGTTCACCGAGGACATTAAATTGCTGACCAACCGCAGTAATGTGATTTGTATATCTGATGAAGCACACAGAAGTCAGGTCAGTCTTGACCAGAAGTTAAGGATCACTACCGAGGGAGTAAACAGAACTTATGGCTTTGCAAAATATCTTCACGACTCCCTGCCTAATGCTACTTATGTAGGCTTCACTGGAACGCCTATTGATGCTACAATAGAGGTCTTCGGTGCTGTTGTGGATTCCTATACCATGACAGAAGCTGTTGAGGATGGTATCACTGTAAATCTTGTATATGATGGACGTGCAGCTAAGGTAACACTGAATCAGGCAAAAGTTCAGGAAATAGAGGATTATTACGATCAGTGTGCTGAGGAAGGCTCTAATGAACACCAGATAGAAGAAAGCAAAAAGGCTGTTGCCAAACTTGATGTTATCATCGGTGATCCTGATCGTCTCCGCGCTGTTGCAGAAGATTTTATCAATCACTATGAGACCCGTGTTGCAGAGAGCGCTACTGTAGCAGGAAAAGCTATGTTCGTATGCTCCAACAGGCATATTGCATATCGTTTCTATAAAATAATAAAAGAACTTCGTCCCGAATGGACTGAGAAGAAGCTGTGTCCTGACGGAACGGAGCTGACAGAGAAAGACAAGAAAGAGCTTAAACCTATCGAAATGATTAAGCTCGTTATGACGAGAAATAAAGATGATGAGCCTGAGCTTTATGATATGCTCGGAACAAAAGACGATAGAAAAGAGTTTGACCGCCAATTCAAAAACGTCAAGTCTAATTTCAAGATCGCCATTGTAGTAGATATGTGGCTCACAGGTTTTGATGTTCCTGCACTTGACACTATTTATATAGATAAGCCCATTCAGCAGCATACACTGATACAGACTATTTCCCGTGTCAATCGTGTATATGAGGGCAAGGATAAAGGCTTGATTGTTGACTATATCGGCATCAAAAAGAACATGAATATCGCCTTGAAGAAATACACCAATTTTGAATGTGACGAATTTGAGGGAATAGAGCAGTCTGTGAAAATAGTCAAAGACCAGCTCGAAGTTCTCGGGCAGATGTTCCATAATTTCAATAGCGATGATTTCTTTATAGGTACTCCAAAGCAACAGCTTGATTGCATAAACAGAGCGGTAGAATATGTTCAGCTATCCAATGAACTTGAAACAAGGTTCATGGCAGCAGTCAGAAGAATGAAGCAGGCTTTCAATCTTTGCAGCTCAAGCGATAAATTCTCTGATAAAGATAAGGACTATATTCATTTCTACTGTGCGGTACGATCTATACTTTTCAAGTTGACCAAAGGCGATGCCCCCGATATATCTCAGATGAATGTCCGTGTCCGTGAACTGTTGGAGGGTGCGATTCAGTCTGACGGTATTGAGGAATTATTTGAATCGGGCAAGCATATTGAAGTTGATATATTCAGCGATGAGTATATGAACAGGATCAATGCTATTCAGCTTCAGAACACCAAGATAAAAATACTGCAAAGATTACTGTCTCAGGCAATAGAGGAATACAAGAAAGTCAATAAGATCAAAGGAATAGAATTCTCCGAACGTCTTAAACAGGTTGTTGATGACTATAATAACCGCAGGCGTGATGAAGCATATGCCAACGAAGTCCTTGACGATGTTGCCGAGCAGCTCGCCAAACTCCTTTCAGAGTTAAAAAACGAAAAAAATTCCTTTATGGATATGGGGATTGACTTTGAGGAGAAAGCGTTCTATGATATTCTAAGCTCCGTAGCCAAGAAGTATGAGTTTGAATATCCCGAAGATAAAATGATAGAGCTTTCAAAGCGTATAAAAATCATTGTAGATGATAAAGCGAGGTATACCGATTGGGCAACCCGTGAGGATATAAAAGCAAATTTGCAAGTTGACCTGATTCTTTTGCTTGATGAGTTTGATTATCCCCCTGTTACCATTGATGATGTGTACAAGGAAGTGCTGGAACAAGCAGAGAATTTTAAAAAATATAGTAAATAGATTTTCATGGAGCAATGCTTATTATGAGCCTTGCTCCATTTTTATACCGTGTTTCTTGTATATAAGAAATGCGGTTATTTTTTTGCCAACACCTCGCCAACATCCTGCCAACCACAAGGCATGAAATATCTGCTATACTGAAATCACAGCAGACGGACAGCGCACTGCTATCCGAATGACTGAATAAAAAGATTGGAGGAATACCAATGAAACATTACAACGACTTCCTGATCGTAGGTATCGACCACGGTTATGGGAATATCAAGACCGCAAACACAGTAACGCCAACAGGTATCACCAAGCTCGATGCGGCACCTACCTTTACAAAGAACACTCTTTTCTTTGAGGGGAGCTACTACCAGATCGGTGAAGGGCACAAGGAGTATCTTGCCGACAAGTGGCAGGACGAGGACAACTACCTGTTCACGCTTATGGGTATTGCCCGTGAGCTGAACCGTGAGAGCATCACAGCTGCTAAGGTCTATCTTGCCGTTGGACTGCCGATCACCTGGGTAGGCAGACAGCGTGAGGAGTTCCGCAAGTATATGCTCCAGAGGGAGAGCGTGGATTTCAAATATGAGGACAAGCTCTACTCCGTCCGCATCATCGGGTGCTATGTTTATCCGCAGGGCTATGCCGCTGTTGTGGAGAAGCTGAATGAAATGACAGGTCTGAGCATGATCGCTGACATCGGCAACGGTACGGTCAACATCATTTTTGTCAGCAACAAGCGTGTTATCAACACCAAGACCTACACCGAGAAAATGGGTGTGAACCAGTGCGTGAAAGCTGCGTCCAATGCGATGATGAACAAGCTCGGTGTGACCGTGGACGAGTCCATTATCCAGTCGATGATTCGCTACGGCAAGGCAGATATTGACAGCGGATATGCCGAGGTTCTCAGGCAGGCAATTTCCGAGTACGCCGAGGACATTTTTGCTCTGCTCCGCAAGTATGAATACGACCCGAAGATGATGCGCCTTTACATCACGGGCGGTGGTGGAAAGCTCATCGAGAATTTCGGGAGCTATGACAAGGACAGGGTGACTATCATCGGAGATATTTGTGCATCGGCTAAGGGCTATGAATATTTCGCAGTTGCACAGCTTAAAAAGGAGGAGAAGAAATGAGCAAGGTTCTGACTACCTGTTTCCGCTTCAATATGGACAATCCCGAACACGCTAAGGCGTGGGACTATCTCCACAACTACGACAAGGACAAGATCAAGTCTACTAACGTTGCTGCCATTACGGCGGTCAATGCCTACTTTGACCGTATGGGGAAACTTGCTGACGATCCCTATTTCGAGACCCGTCAGCGTGAGGAGCGTTTTGTGGAGCAGATCGTTTCGGAGGTGGGCAAGGTTTTTATTGCCGAAATGCCGAAGTTCCTTGCAAGCCTGATGCTTAGCCTGAACAGGGGCTACCCTATGCAGACTGCACCGATGCAGGCTGTCTCCGTAGGAACGGAGGACACAAGAGGATATGCCGGGGACGGCAATCCGAGCGCCACGGAGGGCTTTGAGAACGCTGACAACAGCGAAAATGACGATTATTCGGGTATTGATTTCGATTTTATCGGCGGCTGATACTGCTTGAAACAGCTTTACCGCCGAATACATAGCGGAGTGTTACAACAACAGCAACAAACCAATAGATAGGGGAAAAATCGGAGATATAACGCAAAAATGCCCGATAGCATTTTATGCGAAAAGAGAAAGCCTGCAAATATCACAGAGGAATTTGCAGACTCGAACGCAATCGGCGGAGCGAATTGCTTATGAAAAAACGGCTTATCGCCGTGATGTCTTGTAACAACAAGACCGTGACCCGTCTGGTTGCGCCGGGCAGGTAGCACCGATGTAGTGACACATCGGTCTCCCTGCTCAGAGACTTTCCCCCTCCGAGACCTTCCCCAAAGAACCGCACAGCGGAAGAAAGGAGCGACAATGGTTAATCGCAAACGCTATCACTCTATTAGTCTGAAACTGACAGATGAGGAGCTTCAGCTCTGGAACAGCAAGCATGAAGCAAGCGGTCTGAGCAAGACCGACTATCTGATGCAGGCAATCCGTAACAGCGAAGTCCGCATTTACAGCGTAGCCGAGGACATTGCGCCGCTTATCCATGAGATCAGGAAAATCGGCACGAACCTCAATCAGCTTGCCTACTTCTCCAACATCGGGCATGACAGCAAGGTGAGAGCCGAGATCGGGGCTATCCGAATTACCAATGAAGCCGTCATGAAGCGGATACTTGCATTTCTGGATGATCCGAAATTTAAGGTGAAATAATGTTCGGGAATGTAAACGTAGATTACAAGCCCTGCAAATCGCAGATACAGCTTGACAGGGCTTCACGGTATATGCTGGGCGAGCTGCCCGAACAGCAGCAGGCAGGTGTCATAAAAACGGCTCCGCATTTGTGCTGGGAGATGAACTGCGACCGCAACATTTATTCTTGTGACATTCTCACCACACGAAAGCTGTTCGGCAAGCGTGATAACAAGCGGACGAACCTTGCGTTCAAGATGTCGCTGTCGTTCTCTCCCGATGATAATGACAAGCTGACCTATGAAGAAGTGTTTAACATTGCAAAGGAGTTCGCCGAGAAGTTTTTTGACGGCTATCAGGTCATGTTTGCAGTCCACACCGACAAGCCGCACAAGCACGTCCATTTTCTGATAGGCAACTGTCATATCGAGACAGGCAGAGCATACCGCCGCAACCAGCGTGACCTTTATGATATGTGTGAGTTTTTCGGAGAGCAGTGCATGAAGCGAGGTCTTACCAATTCCGTCCGCAAGGATTATTATAACGATGATCCCGACCGTGACAAGGAGACATTTGCCGAAAAGCAGATGAAAGCCAAGGGCAAGGAGACTTTCAAAGATGAGCTTCGGGAGGTTATCAGAATCGAGTGCGCCGACCCGAACAACAGGACTTTAGAAGATGTGGTAGCCGCCCTCATGAAGCATTATCATGTGGAGTGCCGTGTCAAGGGCAACACCATATCCTACCGTCACCCGAACTTTACCGATAAAAGCGGTAAACTTGTCTCGGTCAGGGGCAGTAAGCTGGGTGACAAATACACAGTGAAAGGAATTAACTATGAGCTTGGAAAGAATCAACGAGGACGTGAAGCCGACAGAGCCGAAGCCCTCACTGCCGACAGTACAAGAACCGCAGACAGAATCCAAACAGCAAACGGCGGTCTTTACACGGGAACAGATGATAAAAGAAGCGGAGCGGATACGCAGAGAGTACGAACGCTCACACAAAGCACAGAGGCAGGGGGCAGCAGTAATGGAATCTCAGAAACCGCACAAGCAGGAAACACCGCTTCCGGAATTGGACGCAATCGAAACGAGAGTTCGGGAAATGGCGGAGGAGATCGGAGTATCCTCGGTGGACGCACAGAGGGACGAGAGGGTTCTTCTTCTGGTGACGGCAACGCTAAAGATGTGCCAACTTTTGAAGAACTATTCGACAGCTATAAACGCCGAAATACAAAGGTTGTCCGAACATCAGATGCAGAACCTGAGCCTGCAAGAGCAGTACGCAAAAAGCGTCAGGACAGAGGTCGCTGACAGCGTTTACAACATCTATCATCAGGTCAAGATGCAGGAGAAAGAAGCCATCAACGAGCTGATGCAGTATGTGCAGGCGAACAGCGATCAGATGGAGAAAGATATTACCGCCTGCACCACCGGCGTGAGATCGGCAACGGCAGCGGCGAAAAATGCTTCCGAGCAAATCAGCAAGTCAGTAAAACGTTTCTGCACCGTCAGAACGATAGGCGATGTTTTGTACTATGCCGCACCTGTTGCTGTTCTGATAGATGTGTTGCTGAGGTTGTTTGATTTTATCTGATCATTCGTCATTCAAGCCGAAAATCTCAGCATCATCTTCCTCCGAAACTATGAATGATCTGACAAGCGGCTCACTGGGCGGCTCCTTGCCGTCCTCATGAGCGTGCCATCGGGGATTGGTCTCTGTATTTTCAAGAGTCTGCTTGATAAGATCAAAGTTTTCGCTGTCCTTGAAACGCTCAAAAAACTGAGCCTTGTCTGCCTGGTACAGCAGGCGGTGTTTGAAAATGTTCTTGTTATAGTTCATAGCCAAGCAGCTCATAGCCATATCTGTGCTGAAATTGCTCCCGATCTTGAAGTAAAACTGAAACAGCAGATGATATGCAACAAAAACATCACTTTCGATCATCGTTAGATATTTCAAGGGTGAAATTCTATCAGCGATCTCAGCAAGCACTTCTTTGGGAGCTTCGCTTGTATCCGTAGAAAACAAAGTCTCACCGAACGCAAGCATTTCTTCGGGGTTGATCTTATAATCGGCTTCAACGAGCTTGCGTACAATAGAAGATATTGAAATCGTGCCGTCAGAGTTATCATGGATAAAGCCAAGGTCGATCAGCTTGTCGATCTCTGTGAAATCAATAAGCCTTGTCAATTTCTGAAACAGCATTTTAGGAACACCCGATTCGGGCATGAAACGCATATATGACAGAACGTATTTATCGGTAACAGTGAGGTCTGCCTTTCTGAACAGGCTTTCAATGTGGCGGTAGTGCGTGTCGGTCTTAGGCTTACGGTCTTTATTTGCGGGGATTCTTGCTTTCATATTCTTGATTCCTCCTACAAGGGCATCTGCACAGGTATCGGGCGTGTCGGTTCCTCTTTTCATAGAACGTGCGCACAGCTCCAATGAAAACGGATATTTATCTGTTATCAACGCAAGACGGTGCATTTTGAATTTCACATCAGGATCATTCTCATCAAACGGATAAAACTGCTTTATCAGATTATATGATTCGCGGAATGTCCTGAACTCTGTCAGGTCATATACCGTAAAATCATCGTCATAGTGAGAATAGGAAATGAAAATAACATCACATTCCAATTCAAGAAGGTCAGGCAGTTTTGAGTCACGGTCGGCAGGAACATTATAATTGTCGATGATGAGCAGAAGATTTTTGCCAAATGCCGAAAGCAGTTCAAGGTTTTCTTCATAGAGAGCTTCAATGTCACTGCGGATAAATGCCATATTCGGCAGAACATTCGCAATCATCTCTGCTATACCGTTACGATATTCATTGTAATTATAATATCCGATATGGGCATATTCTGAAGCATACTGTTGCGCATAAGTGCGAACAAGCTCGCTCTTGCCGATACCGGCAACGCCTGTCAGAAACACCTTGCCTTCATTCTGTACCAGCGTGTGCAGCTCGTCAAGTTCCTTTTCACGTCCGGTAAAATATTTTGGCGGAGCTTTAGGTTTAGCTTTGGAAAACAGACCGTCCGAATTGTTGTTCGTATCATAGTAGTAATCCGCATACCAATACTTATCAACCTTATAATAAGGACGGTATGCAGCTATGGTCACGGCAGTATAGAACACCTCAGCAAGATGCTCATCATCGGAGTATTCACGGGGATTATTCAAAGCAAACTGCTTTTTATAGGGTTTGGATATAAGCGGATCATTGATGATAAGGTCAAAGAACGAAACGTGGAGCTGCGGTTTGTCGAGGATGTATTTCAGCATACCTTTAATATCACCGAGCAGTACAGACTTATCCTTTCGCACATAAAAATCCGTGATATTAGAGGATAACGTGCGAGTGCCTTTATTCAGCTTTGACGGTTCTGAACGGTCATATTCCGGACTGGTCGGATCGTTAAAATAGGACTTGAACAGCATATCCACCAATGCCTGATAGGTGCCCACAGACGATGATACAAGCTGTTTATACAGAATGGCGATCACGGTTTTGATATCACAGTTCATACGGCAGCTCCTTTCTATAATATTCCAATATAATTATAGCACAAAGCTATATCAAATTCAAGAGTTAGGAGGTCACGGAATGACTATTTTCGACGATATAAAAGACCTTGTCGATGTGCCGACGGCAGCTCGCAGTTACGGTGTAGAGGTGCACCGAGGAAACATGGCGCTCTGCCCGTTCCATCGGGAGCGTCACCCGTCCTGCAAGCTGTACGCAGACCATTATTACTGCTTTGGCTGTCAGGCGCACGGCGATGTTATCAGGCTGGTGCAGGAACTTTTCGGGCTGAGGGCGATAGAAGCGGTAAAACAGCTCAACAGCGATTTCGCACTTGGTCTGGACTTGGACAAGCCGCCCGATATGGAAGCAGTGGCACGCAGGCGCAGGGAGATTGCCGAGCGTAAGGCAGAGAAAGCAAGGGTGGAGCATATGTATGATGTTCTACTCAGGTACTTCACTTTGCTGGACAAGTACAAAATGCGCTATGCACCGACTTCTCCCGATGATGAAACGGACAGGCGGTTTGTATACGCTTTGCAGAATATCGGCTATGCGGAGTATATGCTTGAAGCGTTCAACCGTTTCGACAAGGAGCAACAGGCAGAAGTTAAACTGGAGGTAGACAGGATTGAACGAGAATACAAACGATGTGTCGAAGAATGGGGAGAATAGCGATTCTGCCAAAGAGAATGCGGCTGCCAAAGCACCACCTGAAAAGAAAAAGCAGGAACGTGAACTGCCGGACTGGATGCTCGATAAAACTACGGTCAACGAGCTGAAATTCTGCAAGCTGTTCACGCAGAAGCACCCGATGAAGTGCATTGGCGGACGGTTCTTCGACTATGACGGACTGGTTGACGAGAACGCACTCGGGGCGGAGGTCTACCGAATGCTCCGTCAGGGCGTATGGATAGGACTGTCAAAAAAGGTAGTGCAGATCATGGACGCACTCAGGCTCTATACATACAGCGAGCCTATACCGCCCGACCTCAATTTTATCCATGTGCAGAACGGAAAGCTCGACCTGAATGGCAATTTCTATCCTCACAGGGAGTTCTGCCAAAACCGCTTGAACGTGTGCTATGACCCGAATATCCGAAAGGGTGCGTATTATCCCGAAAGGTTCCTGACGTTTCTGCTGGAACTGCTCACTCCCGAAGATGTGACCACCTTGCAGGAGTATCTCGGCTATCTGCTGATACCGTCCACCAAAGGGCAAAAGATGATGTTCCTCATAGGTCAGGGCGGCGAGGGCAAATCACGCATCGGTATAGTTCTTCGGGAGATCTTCATGGACAATATGCTGACGGGCAACGTCCACCGCATCGAGAACGACCGCTTTTTTCGCTATAACCTGAAAGACCGTCTGCTGATGGTGGACGATGATATGCAGATGCAGGCGCTGTCCTCCACGGGATATATCAAGAACCTCGTCACCGCCGAAACACCTATTGACGTTGAAGCGAAAGGCAAGCAGTCGGAACAGGCACTCCTGTACACAAGGCTGTTGTGCTTCGGCAACGGCAGTCCGAAAACGCTGTATGACAAGAGTAAGGGCTTTTCAAGGCGAATGATTATCCTCACCACCCTGCCGCCGCCCGAAAGACGAATCATTGACCCGTATATCGCCGAGAAATTCATAGCGGAGAAAGAGAAGATATTCTGCTGGATGTATGACGGACTGCTGAGACTTCTCGCCAACAATTACCGCTTCACGATCTCAAACAGGGCAAGGCAGAATGTCATGGAGACTATGCAGGACAACTGCAATATCACGGAGTTTCTGGAAGATACGGACAGGGTGCAGTATGGGGAGAATTTGCGGATCGCATCGTCGGCACTGTATGACAGTTATTACCATTGGTGCGAGGACAATGCCCTCACAGCCCTGAAACGTGAAACTTTTGTATCGTGGCTCAGGCAGAATGAAGCGGCGTATCATATCAGGTATGATCTCAATATTCCGAGTGGGAGCAGTCATGTCCGGGGATTCAAGGGCATTGCGTTAAAGTTTAAGTAGAGTGGTTATTAAGGCGTGTAGGCGTGTAAAGCCCGTAACTGCGAGCTTTCTGCCGTGTAGATCAGGTGTGTGACCGCAGATATGGCGTGTAGCACACACGCTGTCAGACACTTTACACGGCATAGGTACACGCTTAAACCAGCGTATTTACGCCGTTTACACGGGTACACGCCATTTTATCAAGTTGTTTATGTTCCGAAAAATAAAGGAGGAAAAAGAATGGAGAAAGTTCTTTACACAGTCAAAGAGGTATCGCAGATACTTCACACAAACCCGTCCTATGTTTATCAGCTCATCAATACGGGGCTGCTGCCTGTTCTGAAGCTGGGCTCATATAAGGTTCGGCACGAAGCTCTGATGAAGTTTCTGTCCGAATACGAAGGCTATGACCTTTCCGACCCGAAGAATGTGGAGAAGCTCACCGCCACAGCGGTATAAGACTGCGCTATATACTAAAACTGAGGATAGCATCATGAAAAGGTGCTATCCTCTTTTATGTTTATTTGAACACATCTTCCAGCGCTCTCTTGCTCAGTTCTGCCTGGCTCTGCGTCAGATGATTGTAGATGTCCATTGTAACGCTGATGTTTTTGTGACCTAATCTCTCCTGCACATATTTAATAGGAAGCCCTGCTTCAAGCAGACGTGTACAGTGTGTATGACGCAGGGAATGGAATGTGAACGCAGGATAGAACTTGTGTATGACCTGACTTGTGTGCTGTATCGTTCTCGGCTGAATAAAACCGCCGTTCTCATACACGTTTACAAAGTCTATCACGTTGCCTGTACTTTCGTTGATGCCGAGTTCTTCATCGTAGTATATCAGCGAGTATTCATCGGCGTAGTATTCCTTTGCCCGTATCTGTTTTTCCTGCATTTCTTGCAGAAGCTCCACCATAGTGCCGTCTAAATCAATAGTCCTGCTTGAATTGTACTTCGGCGGAGTCAGATACCAGAACTTCTTTTCCAGGTCCCATTGAAGCTGTTTATTGATCGTGACTGTCCTGTCAGCGAAGTTCACATTATCCCATGTGATCGCAAAGGCTTCACCGAGACGCATACCGCAGTGATAGGCGAACATCAGCGGAAGATAGGTTGAACTGCCTTTCGGGAAACGTACAAATATCTCGTCGATAATATCTTTTTCGATGACCTCACGCTTGTACTGTGACGAACGATAATTGGTGCGTGAGCCTTTGGGTATCTTCACATACGCCATAGGCGAGGTTTTCAGATAGTGAAGCGGCTGTACAGCGTAGTTCAGACTGCTTGACAGCACACCCTTGATGCCGATGACGGTATTCTTGCTGTAACCGTTAGCGACCATATCGTTGATCAGCTTCTGGAGCTGTTCCGCCGTGATCGTAGCAAGACGATACTTGCCGATCTTCGGAGATATATGAAGCCTGATATACTTTTTATAGTTAGCAACAGTCGTTGGTTTAAGATTCGGGATACAGTACATCTCAATCCAGTAGTTGAGGTAGTCGTGCATGGAAAGTTCGGAAGGCGTGTTCACTGTGCCTGCGGTCTGGTATTCGTGCATAGCCTTGACACCCTCGCTGACCGCTTCAGCCTTTGTGTTGAAACCACCCTTGCTGATACGCTTTCGCTTGCCGTCCATTTTGGCTATCTCAAAGTAGTATTCCCATTTCTTTCCACGCTTGCGAGCGTTGATATCTGCCATAAGATCACCCTCATTTATTATAGCGCGCCACACCCGAAAAAGTCAAGCATTTTTGTCACCCATTTGTCACCCAAAAATAAATTTTTGTGAGTAAAACGCCGTCAAAATAGATTTTGATAAATTTTCGACAATGCGTTATAACGGCGTAGTTACGGGCTTTTCTCGTCATTGCAAGTCACTTCTCGTAACAGTAAATTTTTTTGACATTGCATGGGCAACAACCC
>Ga0129310_1002362_pt1 | contig 14193 bp, 10 predicted proteins | sample Go1ome_2_FD_94433 | JGI IMG/M metagenome (GOLD analysis project Ga0129310, IMG submission 94433) | Western lowland gorrila individual fecal microbial communities from Wisconsin, USA - Go1022A metagenome | ecosystem: Host-associated > Mammals > Digestive system > Large intestine > Fecal | place...
AATGGCATCCACATTGCCGGTGCCCACACAGATTTCCCGGCCATCAAAATTAAACCCAATCCGGAAATTTTTTCCCATGGCTACATGCAGCTGAATACAGAAGTATACGGCGGTCCTATTTTAAATACATTCTTCGACAGACCTTTATCCCTTGCCGGAAAAGTTGTCACAAAGGGTGACCGTTATGACCGTCCGGTCAGCCATCTTGTGGATCTGAAACGTCCCGCTGTTTATCTGCCGAATCTGGCTATTCATATGAATCGCGCCATCAACGAAAACGGTGCTCCTATCGACAACCAGAAGCATCTGCTGCCTATCCTCGGCACACTGAATGAATATCTGAACAAAGATACAACTTTCATGGATCTGCTTGCCAAAGAAACCGGTGTGGATGCCAAAGATATTCTTGATTATGATCTTTGCATGTACAATCTTGATCAGCCTGAACTGGTTGGTTTCACAGAAGAATTTATCTCCGCACCAAGACTGGATGATATCACTTCTGTATGCGCTCTGATTCACGGTCTTGTTGAAAGTAAGAACGCTGACCGAGTTAACCTTGTCTGCTTATTTGATAACGAGGAAATCGGAAGTCTCAGCAAACAGGGTGCTGATTCAACGCTGCCTTCTGTTATCATCGGCAAGATCTGGCAGGCTTTCGGCAAAAATCAGATTGACTGTATGTCCGATATCTCAGACGGCCTGATGCTTTCTGTTGATGTAGCTCACGCCTACCATCCGAATTATCCGGGTACTCAGGATATCACCAACTATCCGATCATGAACGGCGGATTTATTCTGAAAACAGCCAGCAACCAGTCTTATACATGGGATTGTGAGAGCATGGCTTCCCTCATTGCACTGTGCCAGCAGGAAAACATTCCTTATCAGCGCTTTGCAAAGCACTCCAATACAAAGGGCGGCGGCACTATCGGTTCCATCATCTCTTCCCATCTGCCAATGCGCACCGCAGATATCGGTGTCGGACTTCTGGCCATGCACTCAAGCCGGGAAATGATGGGCAAAGACGACCAGATCGGTTTGACGCACTTTGCTAAGGCATTTTTCGAAAACTAAAAATATCCTATGACACAACAAAAGCTGCCAGCTCTTAAAAACTGGCAGCTTTTGTTGTGTCATTAAATTTTTTATTTTACGCCGAGGAGGTCGCACAAGGACAATACATAAATCTGTCCCGCATTGACAACGTCTTCGATGTCTACATTTTCGTTTGGTGCATGGATGCCTTCTGTGTTGGATGGACCATACTGGATGGTTGGTACGCCCTTGAGACGGTATTCTCTTGCGTCGCTGCAAGCCCACTGCCATGCCGGATATACGGTAATGCCCCAGATGGCCTCTGCATTCTTCTTGATGGCCTGTACGATATCTGAATCATCCCGGGTAACATTGGCTTCACTCTTCCAAATGAGTTCATATTCAACGCCTTCCACACCTGCAGCTTTGATCATCTCTTTGACTGTGTTCTCAATTTCTTCATGATCCACGCCATAAGGCAGACGGCAGTCGATAGTTGCTTCGCAGTAATCCGGAACCATGTTCGGACGTGTGCCGCCGGAAATCAGGCCTACATTGGCTGATACATGGTTAATAACATTGCCGATGCCTTTCATGTCCAGTTCTTTTTCTGCAACCATCTGTGAATTAGCCAGAGACTGTAAAAGATCTTCCGGATAATGACCTTCAATCTTTGTCAGCATTTCGATATTTGCCAGAACTTTGTTTAATTTCAGGATCGCATTGTCACCCTTGTAATTGCCAAGGCTTCCATGAGCAGACTTGCCGATGGATTTGAAGACAATATGCAGGTTGCCTTTCTGTCCGGATTCAATGGTCCAGTTGGTTGTCGGTTCCGCAATAATGGCTGCATTGGCTCCTTCAGCGTAGCCCTGTTCACAAAGCCATGTTGTTCCGTATTCACTGCCGCTCTCTTCATCAGAAACAATATGAAGACGGATATTGCCTTTCAAGTCTGCCCCTGAATCTTTCAATACTTTCATGGCAAACAAAAGACCTGCCACACCGGCTTTCATATCAGAAGCACCGCGGCCAAGGATTCTCTTGTCTGTAATTTCACCACCAAATGGATCATAATCCCACTGGGAACGATCGCCGGCAGGGACAACATCCACATGTCCGTTCAAAATCACACTGAAGCCGTCATCGCTGCCCATTTTGGCCAGTACATTCGGATGATCCGGATTGCAGGAAACCTCTTCATAGCTGATACCTGCATCAGACAGATATTTTTCTACAAAATCGATCACGTCTCTCTGTGTTCCCACAGGATTCTCACTTGGAATACGAATCAGGTCAGAAGCCAGTTTGACAAGATCATTGCTTCTGCTTTTTGCCAGTTCCCAAACATCATTTCTTGTTACGTTGCTCATTGATATTCATCCTCTTTTCATTTTCCCGCAGTTGCTCAAAATCTGATTTTGAAACTGCTGTATTTTATTCATATAAGAAACATGCAACCTGGTGGCCATCACCAGCGTCCTTTAACTTAGGGATTTCTTTTTTGCATTTTTCCATGCAGTTCGGGCATCTGCCCGCTAACGGACATCCAATCTGATCGCCGATCGGGCTTGGAATATCACCTTTTAGAACAATACGTTCTTTTTTGGCAAAAGGTGAAGCCGGCGGAATCGCAGACAATAAAGCCTTCGTATACGGATGCAGCGGATTCTCATAAATGGCATCCGCTTCACATAATTCTACAATTCTTCCCAGGTACATAATGGCAATTCTGTCACTGACATGTTTGATAACACCCAGGTCATGGGAAATAAAGATATATGTCAGATTGTACTGCTGCTGCAGTCTGTTGAACAGATTCAGCACCTGTGCCTGAATGGATACGTCCAACGCAGAAACCGGTTCATCACAAACAATTACCTTCGGATTCATGGACAACGCTCTGGCCACATTGATACGCTGTCTCTGACCGCCTGAAAATTCATGAGGGAAACGGTGAACGTGCTGAATATCAAGGCCAACCTCTCTCATCAGTTCCAGAACACGTTTTTCACGCTCATTTTTATCGGAAATCAGGTTATGCACGATCAGCGGTTCCTCGATTAATTTGCCGGCTGTCTTTCTCGGATCCAGTGAAGAGTAAGGATCCTGGAAAACCATCTGAACATCCTTCTTGGCTTTCTTAAGTTCTGCCCCTTTCAACGAAAAAAGGTCTTTGCCGTCAAAAGTCACAGAACCGGCGGTTGCCTTGTGCAGCTGGATCAATGTACGACCGAATGTTGATTTACCGCAGCCGGATTCGCCGATGACACCCAATGTCTCACCTTCATAAATATCTACAGAAACATCGTTTAACGCATGGAGAATCTGAGGTTTACCGCCAAGCTTTTTGCTTTTGATCTCAAATTCCTTGGTCAGATGCTCAATTTTCATCAAAACTTTCTTTTCATTACTCATCCTTTAAGCCCTCTCCTTTCTCCAGTTTATTGGTCAGATTCTGTCTGTGGCAGGCTACAAAATGTCCCGGTTCCACTTCAACAAGAGGTGGTACAGACTGTGTACATGCTTCTGTCACATACGGACATCTGTTATAGAAATTACAGCATTTGCCTGTCAGACGGAGGTCAGGCGGTGTACCTGGAATAGTCTTTAATTCACCCTTAGATTCATCAGACAATTTCGGCATGGAATCCAGAAGTCCCCATGTATATGGATGACACGGATTACTGTAAAGTGTCTTTGTATCTGTAAATTCTACGGTATTGCCGGCATACATAACCATGACCTTATCACACATTTCCCATACAACACCCAGATTATGTGTAATCAGAAGAATGGCTGTATCCATGTCTCTCTGAAGCTCTTTCAGAAGCTCCAGAACCTGAGCCTGAACTGTTACATCCAAAGCCGTTGTTGGTTCATCGGCAATGATCAGTTTCGGTTTGCAGCACACAGCCATGGCAATGATAACACGCTGACACATACCGCCTGAAAGTTCATAGGGATAAGAATTCATACGTTTCTCAGGTTCAGGAATACCAACCTTATTCAGTGCCTCAACGGCCATCTTCCAGGCTTCATCCTTTGTCACATTCTGATGTTCCATGATCATCTCTGTCATCTGCTTGCCGATTTTGAAAACCGGGTCAAGAGATGTCATCGGATCCTGGAAAATAACAGCGATATCCTTACCTCTGAAATCATTTAACTCTTTTTTGCTTAATGCCAGAACATCTTTGCCTTCAAATTCAATGGAACCTCCGACAATCTTGCCTGTTCTTGGCGGGAGAAGGCGGATAATAGAGCTGGAAGTCACACTCTTACCGGAACCTGACTCACCAACGATACCCATGGTCTCGCCTTTTGCTATATTAAAACTTACACCATCTACCGCCTTCGCAACACCGCTGGCCGTATAAAAGTAAGTCTTTAAATCTTTGACTGTCAATATATTTTCACTCATCATATCACCTCGATCACTCGTATTGTGCTTTCATTTCACTGAATGCTTTCCGTACCGCTTCCATCTTGGAGGAATCTGAAAGGATATCTACAGCAGTCATAGCCATGCCCTTCGCTGCCGCCTCAATGGCTCTGTATCCATCGGGACTTCCCGTTGCTTCCTCAAACTCCGGTGTATGAACCCTGAGTCCCGGCCGAAGCCGAATATAAGCCTGTATGCCCGGAAGTGCATGGGTCACATTGCCCATGTCCGTGCAGCCGATCCCCTGCTCCTTTAATCTAGGACACAGTTCTTCACCAAGAACTTTGAAATTCTCTGCCAGTGTATCCTCCAAAACAGGATTATTGCGAATATCCTCATAAGATAAATCAATCATCTCATATTCAAAACGCGTTCCCGTAATGGATGCCACATTCTCGCAGATTTTGATGAAACGATGGAATAATTCCCATTTGTATTTCATACTGAATGAACGAATAGTAAATTCCGCAGAACAATGATCCGGTATAAAAATAGCCTGATCGCCGCCGTCACGGATAATGCCGAGAATCTTGCCTTTGTCTCCAAGCTCAAGACGCGTGGCATTCACAATATTGAACAGTTCAAGAATAGGCGTCAATGCGCTGATCCCCTCTTCCGGCCATGTGGCTGCATGGGCTGTTTTCCCATAATAATGCACACGGATATCTGTTCTTGAATAAGAAATATCGTTGACACATGTATCTGCGGAAGCATGAGTCAGCATGGCAAAATCAAGACCTTCAAAGGCTCCGTTTTCCAGCATGGTGATCTTGCCTCCGCCGCCTTCCTCTGCCGGTGTCCCAAGAACCGTAATTTTGCCGCCTAACGTATCAATCACAGATTTCAAACCGATTCCCGCACCGCAGGCAATGGCACACATCAAATTATGCCCGCAGGCATGCCCCATGCCCGGAAAAGCATCAAACTCACCAACAAAACCAACATTCAGTCCGGGTTTTCCGCTGTCGTAGACACCTCTGACACTTGTCTCAAGTCCTCCGACACCTGTTTCTACCTGAAAACCATACTTCATCAGAAGTTCAGACATAGCTTTGCAGGCTTTAAATTCATGGAAGCTGTATTCCGGATGATGCCAGAGATAATCTGAAAGTCCTGTCAGATCCGGCATAATCTCCTCTATTCTTTTTTGAACTGTCTGTTTATTTTCCATTTTATTCATCCTTTATTTGTAACTGTTCAGAGCCAGGCAAAATCTCATAAAACAGGTATAAAATGCTTGCATTTTTAAGACTGTTTTTGAAATTTTATTTGGCGGATACGCCACACCGACGAAATGCGTCGCATTTTGGAGGTTGGCTCTGAATAGATATCTTTATTCAAACTAGGGGGTCTGCGAAGACCTTCGCAGCGCAATTACTGTTTCATCTTAGGATCCAGTACGTCACGGATACCATCACCGAAAAGGTTAAAGCCAAGTACAGTGATCAAAATAAATGCACCGGAGATTGTTGCTACAAATGGTGCCGTTGTCAGACTGCTCTTTCCTTCACGCAGGATGCTTCCCCATGAAGCTGTCGGTGCGGCAATACCAAGACCAAGGAAACTCAATGCTGCCTCAGAGATAATCGCACTTGCTACATTTAATGTGGCATAAACGATGATCGGAGAAATTGCATTCGGGAGGATATGTGTAAACAGAAGTCTTGTATTGGAAACACCGATCACACGACAGGCATTGCAGTATTCTTCATTTTTAACAATATGGACTTCACCACGAACCACACGGGCAAAGCTTGGAATATTGCCGATACCGATGGCGATGATAACATTGATCAGTCCCTGTCCCAGCACTGTCATCAGAATAATGGATAACAGTACAAATGGGAAGGAGAGAAAACCATCCATGATTCGCATGATCACAGAGTCTACAATACCGCCCATAAAACCTGCGATCAGACCAAGTAAAACACCGATCACACCACCGACTAATGTACCGCCTGCTGCAACAATCAGAGAAACTCTGGCACCATAAATGACACGAGACAGCAGATCACGTCCAAACTGATCTGTTCCGAAAATATGACCTTCTGAAAAAGGTTTCAGAAACGCATCCAGCGGATGGATCTCATTTGGATCATAAGGTGCAAGGACAGGTGCAAAAACAGCAATAAATACCATAACAACGACAATGACAAGACCGATCATCGCTGTTTTGTTACGTTTTAACTTGTTCCATACATTATTGGCACGACGTTCTGTTTTGAGCATTTCTGCCTGAGCGTCCAGGCCGAGTGCATCTGCAGAAGTCGTTTTTGTTATATCTGCCATTTAATTACCTCCCTTCGAATCGTAGCTGACACGTGGATTGATAATCATATAGACCACGTCCACCAATAAATTGACAACGACAAAGACAACGGCAATGAAAAGGACCGTTCCCTGAATCAGCATATAATCTCGGTTATCGATGGCAGATACGATCATAGTACCCATACCAGGCCATGAGAAGATACTCTCTGTCAAAATGGCACCTGTAAAGGCACTGGCCAGCTGAAGACCAAGAACTGTTACAATTGGAGGCAGGGCATTTTTTAATGCATGCTTCCAGATAATACTGCTCTCTTTGATACCACGGGCACGAAGTGCTTTGATGGAATCACTATGTATAACCTCCAGCATACTGGAGCGGGTTATTCTGGCGAATGTTGCGGTAGGGATTGTTGCCAGACAGAAACATGGCAGTACCATATGTGAGATCACATCTCCGATACCTTTGCTCATAGAGCCCATGCCCAAGGCAGGCAGCCATCCAAGCTGTACTGAAAACAGGTTGACAAGCATCAGGCCCAGCCAGAAAATCGGCATGGACACGCCAACCAGCGCAAGAATCATAAAAATATAATCTAATATGGAATACTGTTTTATTGCGGACAAAACGCCGATACCAACGCCGATAAAAATTGCTATTACCAAACTGGTTAATGTAATGACCAGCGTATTTGGAATTCTTTCTGCGATCAGACTTGTGACCGGACGATTATAGACATAAGATGTACCGAAATCACCATGAAGAATACCGATCATATAATCTGCATACTGCTCAAGCTTGCTCTTGTTTAATCCAAGCTTAATCTCCATCTCGGCAATATCCTGGGCAGAAGCCTGAGGACCGAGAATTGTACGTGCCGGATTACCCGGAATCATTCGTGTCAAAACGAAAGTAATCGTAATAACAATGAGGAGTGTTGGAATACTTTGTAAAATACGTTTGAGAATTGTTTTTAACACTTACTTAATACACCACCATTTCATGTAAACTGCAGGAAATCCATTGTGGATTTCTTAAAAAGAGAGGCGCGAACTAGCCGCGCCCCGCTTTCAAACACTCATTAATATTAGTCTGTTACCCATACATTGTTTTCTGGTGTAACAAATTTGACTGTATTATCTGCTCTCTGAATAAAATCATGAACACGGCCATCAACACCATAGATAACATTTTCATTTGCATAGAAGAGACCCGGAAGATCATCTACGATCAGAGCCAGAGCCTGTTTGTAGTAATCTGCACGATCAGACTGTTCTGTTGCTTCCAATGCTTTCTGAAGTAATTCATCAACCTTTGCGTTGGAGTAATGCTGACCATTACCGATACCGCCCCACTCATCTGTTGAGAAGAGTTTGTTCAGGAAGAAGTATGGATCCGGATACCATGTCCAGGACATACCATATACATCTGCGTTGTTGGACATTGCAACTTCTGAGAATGTACCCCATTCAGATGCATGGATGTTTAATGTAACACCAACCTGTGCCCAGTAAGCCTGAAGAAGAACAGCCATGTTCTGTCTTACTTCTGTATCACTGATATAAAGGTCAAGTGTCAGGCCATCGCCGTAACCAGCTTCAGCAAGGAGTTTCTTTGCATCTTCCGGATCGTAACCCGGAACTTTGCTTTCAAGGGAAGCATCATAACCCCATGAGCCAGGAGGCAGTGGAAGGCTTGCATTCTGTGCTTCGCCGTATTTGTAAAGTGAAGAAACCATTTCTTCTACATTCACTGCTTCAATCAGTGCTTTTCTGACTTTGATATCAGCTGTAGGTCCCTGTTCCATGTTGAAGTAAATGTATGCAACATGAAGTCCCGGTGTCTCAAGCAGAGTCAGATCTGCATTATCCTTAACTTTCTGAACAGATTCACCCTTCAGATCCGTGGCAACATCAAGCTCACCAGTCTGAAGTGCATTGGCTGCCTGTGTAGAATCTGTGATAACCTTGAAGATAACTTCGTCAAGATTTGGCTCAGCCAGCCAGTAATCAGCGTTCTTCTTCAGAACTGCCTGCTGGTCAAGCTGGAAAGATTCCAGAGAGAAAGGACCTGTACCAACTAAATGGCTGCCGAAGTCATCTCCCCAGCCTTCAACTTCTTCCTTAGGAACGATTGCGTTGCCTGCATCTGTTAATGCTGTCAGGAAAGAAGAGTTTGCTGATTTCAGTGTACATGTCACTTCATAATCGCCTGTTGCTTCTGCTTTGTCAAGCATGGACAAACGGTTGCTATCTGAAAGTTCACCTGAACGGTTCAGTGAGTAAGCAACATCTTCCGCTGTCATCTCACGGCCATCCTGATACTGGCCTTTCTGGAACTTGACACCCTGACGGATATTGAATACATATGTCATACCATCATCAGAAACTGTCCAGTCTGTGGCCAGAGAAGGTACATATTCAGATAAATCCTTGTTGTAGTCGATCAGCGTATCACAGACATTTTTGATAATCTGGCTTTCATAAACACCGCTGTAGTGGATTGGATCCAGTTTACTTGGTGAAGCGGATAAGGAAATTGTCAGTGTACCACCTTTAACCGGATCTCCTTCTGCTTCTGTCTGACCAGATGCTGTTGTCTCAGATGCAGCTGCAGAACTGCTTTCTGCTGCTCCGGTTGTTCCCTTGGAACCGGAATTGCCGCAGGCTGCGAGAGAAACGCACATGGATGCAACAAGCGCAAGTGCTAAAAATCTTTTTTTCATCTTTTCTCCTCCTCGTGAAAAATTATAACTACTGATGTTCTTCCAGCCATCTCATGGCACACTCCGTATAAACAGCAGCCATTTTGTGGATTGCTTCTTCATTAAAAGTAACCCTGCAGTCATGAACACCATAATTATAGCCTTCTTCCGTACTTCCTGTACCAAACCAGTACAGAACGGACGGCACTTTGACGGAAAGTGCTGAAAAATCTTCAGATCCCGTCATTCGCTCGATTGGCTGAGCCGTACCTTCACCGAGCAGATCATCAATATAACGGATGGTATCCGTCAAAAGCTGATCATCATTGTACATCGGCGGAATTCCTTCCCCGATGAAATCAATTTCGCATTCCGCACGGAATGTCTTGCAAACACCTTCGCAGATATCAATCAGTCTCTGTCTGGCAAAAGCCTTGACATCCATGTTCATTGTCCGGATTGTTCCCTGCAGAACTGCCTCAGCCGGCATAATATTGGCTGCCGTTCCTGCATGCATAGAACAAATCGTCAGGACAATCAATTCATTTGGATTGATTTCTCTGCTGTTGATGGTCTGAAGGGCCAGCTGTATATGACAGGCCACATTGATGGGATCCACATTTCTGTGAGGTGCTGCACCGTGTCCGCCGATACCTTTGACCTTAATTGTAAAGACATCACTGGAACCGCAGCCTGTTCCTCTTGTATAGCCGGCCTTGCCAAGGCTGTCATGCAGCACATGGATTGCCATAGCCGCATCCACATGAGGATTCTCCAGAATACCAGCCGCGATCATGTCATTGGCTCCATCCATGATCTCCTCCGCCGGCTGAAACATCAGCTTCACCTGCCCCTTCAGCTCACTTTCATGGGCTTTCAGAAGTTTGGCCGCCCCAAGAAGGGCAGATGTATGAAAATCATGTCCGCAGGCATGCATTTTCCCATTGATAGAACAAAACGGCAATCCTGTCTCTTCCTTCATCGGAAGTGCATCCATATCGCCGCGAATCAAAAAAGTCTTCCCACCATCAGGGCCGACAACTGCACTGATACCTGCTTTCCCGACCGCCTTTGGTTCATATCCATATTCTCTTAATTGCTGCATCACATACGCTGTTGTCTCCGGAAGATCAAATCCAAGCTCCGGATTCTGATGGAGATGTCTGCGATGTGCGATCAGCTCGTTCTCAATCGCTTTCGCTTCACTTACGATTGAACTCTGCATAGCTTTCAACTCCTTACATCATATATCCATAATGATATATCCACAATGGACATTTGTCTGCACAAGACGTATTATACTATTGTATTTTCAATTCTGCAAGTCCTTTTGCATATTAATTCAAAAAATTTATTAAATCGACACTTTAAACCATTAAAAAAGCGGATTTCCTTTTAAATGCTATTGACCCATGTCACATTTTGCTATAAACTGGTGGTAATGTGCAAATATGCCATATATCATTTTATATCTAAGGAGGCAATTAACCATGTTATTAAGACAGGTTATCGAACTGTTTGATCTGCTTGATACCCCTGATGCCAACGGCACAACGGTCACAGATCTTTTTAAGGAAAGAGGTAACGTAGAAGTTACTGTAGAGAATGTCAAGGGTGCTGAAGGTGACACAGATTGTGTAACAATTCTCATTAAAGGCAGCGAAGGAAAATCTGTCGGCGGCTCTGCTCCGACACTCGGAATCATCGGACGTCTTGGCGGACTTGGTGCAAGACCTGAAGTGACAGGTTTCGTTTCTGATGGCGATGGTGCATTAGCTGCACTGGCCGCTGGTCTTAAACTGACAGAAATGAATACAAAAGGCGACATTATGAAAGGTGATGTCATCATCGCCACACACATCTGTCCGGATGCACCAACTCAGGAGCATTTTCCTGTACCATTCATGGGTTCACCAATCGACATGACAACGAACAACGAGAAAGAAGTTCTTCCTGAAATGGATGCCATCCTTTCTATCGATACAACCAAAGGCAACCGTGTCATCAATTTAAACGGTTTCGCCCTTTCTCCGACCATCAAAGAAGGCTACATCCTCGAAGTCAGCAATGACCTTATGGATGTTATGACCCGTGTCACAGGCAAACTGCCTGCTATCTTCCCTGTTGCCCAGCAGGATATCACACCTTACGGCAATGATCTTCACCATCTGAACAGTATTCTTCAGCCGGCTACTTCAACAAATGCTCCTGTTGTCGGTGTTGCGATCACAACAGAACAGCCTGTTGCCGGATGTGCCACAGGTGCATGTCATTTTGAAGATGTTGAATCTGCTGCAAGATTTGCTGTTGAAGTTGCCAAAGGATATGGCGACGGCATCATTTCTTTCTATGATCAGAAAGAATACGACCATCTGCTTGAATTATACGGACCAATGAACGTATTCCAGACTTTCGGCAAGGACAAATAAAGGGACTGATTGTATGAAACAGATCAAAATCGGCGCAATTACCATCGGACAGGCACCCCGCACGGATATCACCAGAGATATCCTGCCGCTGCTGCCGGATTACATGACATTGACAGAATATGGTGCTTTAGATGATATGACCTATGAAGAAGTCATGTCCCAGTTTGCTCCAGCTGAAGATGATGAAGTGCTGGTCTCTCGCATGCGTGATGGCAGGCAGGCCAAATTTACAGAACGTTTTATCCGTCCCCTTGTCCAGCAGAAGATTGATCAGGCAGAGGCAGAAGGCGTATCAGCGATTATCCTGTTCTGTACCGGCGTTTTTCCGGAATTCAGACACCAGGTGCTTTTCATCGAACCTCAGCCGCTTTTCCATGCCATTGCTGCTAAACTGGCGGGCAATCAAAAAATCGGCATCCTTGTCCCGGAACCGGATCAGGTGGAACAGGCTTATCATACCTGGGGCAAAAGCGGCATCTCTATAGAAGCCACCTCTGCCTCTCCGTATCTGGAATTTGACAAGGTCGTAGAAGCAGCTTCTTTCTTTAAGGACAAGGATCTGGCTTTTATCTGTACCGACTGTATGGGATTTACCATGGAGATGAAGCACCGTATCCAGGAGATCACCGGACTTCCGGTTCTTCTTCCAAGGACACTGGTTGTTCGTATCCTTTGCGAAATGTTCTCATAATATCGAATGTTACATATTGAAGGATACCAAAAAAATCCGTTCCGGTTTGTTTTTACCGGAGCGGATTTCTTCTTATATTTATGCTTTATTATAATGCCGTGCTAATTTGTTACTTATTTACTATATTATCAAATTATCTATTTATCATTGTAGCGCATAAAAATTCGATTAATTTGTAAAAATATACATTTACTTTATTTTGCAAGCAGTTTCAGAATTTCGTTGCTTCTTGCAACAAATTTTGTCATGGCTTCTGCACTTAATGGGCAGTGGCTTAATAATGCCAGATCATAAATCTGCTGGCAGAACATATTGACATGCTCACCTTCCGGATTGTTCAATACATACTGTACCAGTGTGTTATTAGCATTGAGTACCAGTGTCTGGCCTTCTGTACCCATCTGTCCCTGGCCCATACCGTACATCTTCATCATATCCTGCATACGACGCATATCCTCAGATAATGTAATCATGGCGGATGTATCTGCATTCTTCAGCTTCTCAACCTTCACATCCAGTGCTTCCACACCGAGTGCTTTCTTGAAGATATCTGTCAGCTTTGTCTGATCCTCTTCAAGAACCTTCTTGTCATCTTCACTGGCTGCTTCTTTGAATACGTCTGCCAGATCTGTATCAATACGTCTGAACTTCACATTCTTATCCTTCATTGCCTCTTCAAGACGGCTGATGAATGGCTGGTCGATTGGATTCTTCAGGATAACCGCATTCAGCCCCTGTTCCTTGAACATGTTGATATACTGGGACTGCTGCAGCTCATCTGTCACATAGAATACCTGATTCTCATGTTTATCCTTAGCAGCCTCAAGATATTCATCCAGTGAAATATACTTGCCGTCCAGGTCTTTGTAGATGATATAGTCTTTCATCTTCTCGTTGAACTTGTCATCCTTGATGCAGCCGAACTTGATGAATGGGTTGATATCATCCCAGTATTTCTCATAGCTTTCTCTATCTGTCTTGCACATGCCGGACAGCTTGTCTGCAACCTTCTTTGTAATATAATCGGAAATCTTCTTAACAAAACCATCATTCTGCAGTGCAGATCTTGAAACGTTCAAAGGCAGATCCGGACAATCGATGACACCCTTTAAGAGCATCAGGAATTCAGGAATAACCTCCTTGATATTATCTGCGATAAATACCTGATTGTTGTACAGTTTAATTGTACCTTCGATGGATTCATATTCCATGTTGATCTTAGGGAAGTACAGAATACCCTTCAGGTTAAACGGATAATCCATATTCAGATGAATCCAGAATAAAGGTTCCTTATAATCATGGAAGACACTTCTGTAAAATTCCTTGTATTCTTCATCTGTACAATCGTTCGGATGCTTTGTCCACAGCGGATGAATCTCATTCATCAGGGCTGGACGTTTATTAATCTTATATCTTTCCTTACGAGGGGATACGACAACTGTTTCTTTCTCGCCGTTCTCGTTCTCTTTCTCTTCTGTCTTCTCATCTTCAACGATGGTCTCTGCGATCACATCATCTTCACGCAGTTCATCTTTCTCGATGGTCTGGTATTCCTGTTCGCCGCCCTCTTTGCTGAGGTAAATCTCAACAGGCATGAAAGAACAATACTTGCTAATA
>Ga0129310_1002363_pt1 | contig 14193 bp, 15 predicted proteins | sample Go1ome_2_FD_94433 | JGI IMG/M metagenome (GOLD analysis project Ga0129310, IMG submission 94433) | Western lowland gorrila individual fecal microbial communities from Wisconsin, USA - Go1022A metagenome | ecosystem: Host-associated > Mammals > Digestive system > Large intestine > Fecal | place...
AAAACGATGCGCCCATCCTGCCCGACATCGGCATGTTCGCAAGCTTTGATCCCGTTGCACTGGACCAGGCCTGTGCGGACGCCTGCCTGGCGGCACAGCCCATCCCCGGCAGCCAGCTGGGCGATAACCTGAGCAAGGCGGATTGGCATTGCCACCATGACAATTTCAAGGATTCCAACCCCAACGTGGAATGGAAGGCGACTCTTGAGCAGGCGGAAAAGATTGGCCTGGGTACCCGCGAGTACGAATTGAAGAGAATTTAAGCAAAGAAAATGGGCCTGTGCGGTGAAAAAACGCGCAGGCTCTTTTTTGCAACGTCTTTGACTTGTCATCCTATTTATCTTGTGATATGATAGGTTTATAAGTGGAGGCGAGGAGTTTGAAGATTTCGACAAAGGGCCGATACGCCCTTCGTGTGATGATTGATCTGGCAGAGCAGAATTCCGACGAGTATATTCCGCTCAAAGCCATTGCCAAGCGGCAGGAGATTTCGGAAAAATATCTGGAAAGCATCATTGTGGTGCTCTCCAAGGCGGGCTTTGTGGACGGAATGCGCGGCAAGGGCGGCGGTTATAAATTGACGCGCCCTGCGGAATGCTATACGGTGGGCAGCATTCTGCGCCTGATTGAAGGCCCGCTTGTGCCGGTCAGCTGTCTGGAGCGCAAGCCGGTGACTTGTTCCAGAGCGGCGCAGTGCCGCACGCTCCCGCTGTGGAGCAAGCTGGATCAGTTGGTCAATGATTATCTGGACAGCGTAACGGTCGCAGACTTGATTCGCACGGAAGATGGCGGAGATTATGTGATCTAACAAAAAAGCGTCGATGTTTCGGCGCTTCTTTTCTACTTGACGGTATCCGTCTTAGCGCGTACAATGCAGATGAATGGTTTATAAGGCCATTTCAGTGAGAATAGATACAGATAATAAAGAGGAGAGCAGAACATGAGCATTTTCCATCAGCCTTGGGAACTGGTTCCCAATCACATTCGTGGCAAGGGCGGACGTGAAATTGACAAATTTCGCGGGGTATATCCGCCGGTAGATTACGACGCGGGTTCCGAAGCATGGATCGGCTCCGTGACCCATGTGCAAAATGCTCCTGCGGATAAGCCCTATTACGGATGCAGTGAGGCCACTCTGCCGGACGGCCGCAGAATGTATCTCTTTGAGGCCATTGCTCTGAACCCTGAAGAAGTGCTGGGAAAGAAGCATATCGAAAAAAATGGAACCGGCCTTGGCATGCTGATTAAATATCTGGACGCGCAGACGCAGTACGGTCTTCAGTGCCACCCGACCCGTCCCTGGGCCAAGAAGATGTGGAACAGCGATTACGGCAAAGAAGAAAGCTGGTATGTTATCAGCACTCGTGACGACACGGCGGAACCGGCTTATATCCTTCTCGGCTTCAAAGAGGGCGTAACCCGTGAAGAATGGGAAAAGTATTATTACGCAGATGATCTCAAGACACTGGAAAATCTCTGCCATAAGATCCCTGTGAAGGCAGGCGAGGCTTATTTTGTCGGCGGCGGCTGTCCACACGCGCTGGGCGAGGGCTGCTTCGTGATTGAGGTTCAGGAGCCTTCGGATATCACGCTGGGTGCGCATCCCTACAATGCAACGCCGGCGGCGTGGCGCGGAGACGTCAGCGAGGAACTCTTTAACGAGCGCTTGCTGGGGGCATATGTTTACGACGGCTGCTCGTATGAAGAGAATCTCAAGCGCTGGCGTGCGCCCAGAAAGGTGATTCGTCAGGGCGATTGGGGCAGTGAAAGCATTGTGATCGGCCCCGCGCAGACGAAGTATTTTTCCTTTACGGAACTTGACGTCAACAGCGAAACCGAAATTCGCCATACGGGCTTTCCGCAGGTGGCCATTGTGCTGGATGGCGAAGGCGAGCTGACCTGGGAAGGCGGCAGCATGAAGATTTCTAAGGCTAAAGAGCTTTTCTTCCCGATGGATATCCCGAACTTCCGCGTCAAGGGGAAGGTTAGGCTGATTCTCTGCAACCCGGAAGGCGTTGAATTTTAAGGATAGGAGTTAATCTCATGAAGAAGCTGCAAAAAGACTATCTTGAGCGTGTCTATGCCGGCGTACTGGGCAAGACCATCGGTGTGCGCCACGGCTCCAACGATGAGGGCTGGAGCTATGAAAAGATCAAGGAAACCTTCGGGGAGATCAAAGATTATCTCTTTACGTTCAAAAACTTCGCATCAGACGATGATACAAACGGAACCTTTCTTCTGCCGCGCGCCTTGGCGGATTATGAATGCAGCGAGAACATTACTTCGGAGCAGATTGCCGACACGCTGCTGAATTATGCGCCTGACCACCACGGATTCTTCTGGTGGGGACCTTACGGCGTATCGACGGAATGCACGGCGTATACGAACCTCAAGGCCGGAGCGCATCCGCCGCTGTCCGGATCGGCGGAACTCAACGGTCCGACCATTGCCGAGCAGATCGGCGGCCAGATCTTCATCGATGGTTGGGGATTGGTCGCGCCTGCGGAGGAACAGCTTGCGGCTCGTTTGGCAGAAAGGGCTGCCTGCGTGACGCATGGCGGAAACGGCGTTTACGGCGGTATGTTCATTGCGGCGGCGGTTTCTGCTGCATTTGATGCAAAGGATATTTACGAAACGCTGCAACGCGCTCTGGCGGTGATTCCTCAGGACTGCACCTATGCGCGCATGGTGCGTGACATCTGGCGCTTCTGGGAAGAGCATCCGGACAACTGGCGCGATTGCCTCTGGTATATCCGCGATAACTACTGGCAGGATAAGTTTCCCGGCAACTGTCACATCATGCCGAACTCTGCTATGATGATGTTGTCCATGCTCTATGGCAAGGGAAGCTTCTCGGATACGATCAACATCTGCAATATGTGTGGTTGGGATACCGACTGCAACGTGGCCAATGTGGGGACCATTCTTGCTGTGCTGGGCGGTCTGGATGGGATCGAGTGGAAATGGCGCGAGCCGATTGGCGATTTTATTGCGTTCTCTTCGGTGTTGGGTGACGTCAATATCGACAACCTGGCGCAGATAGCTTATGGCCTTGCTGCAATAGGATATCGTCTGCACGGCGAAGAGTTGCCGGAGCAGCTGGCTCGTATGACGGAGCGCGAAGCGATGCGCTTTGATTTCAGCCTGCCGGGCAGTCTTCAGGCGTTCCGCGTGAAGGCGGGAGAGCAGGACGCAGTGCGTTTGATGCAAAGTGAGGAATGCTTCCGCAGCGGCTCCGGAGCACTGAAGATCCTTGCCGCAACAGATGCAAAAAGCGCCCCGGTGAAGGTCTATTACCAGACCTATTATCATCCGGATGATTTCAACGACAGCCGTTATGATCCCAGCTTTTCGCCGGTTGCTTACCCGGGACAGACGTTTACTGCGGTTTTGCGTGCAAACAAGGCGGTTCAGGCGCGTCTGTACTGGAAGGATGATCGCACGGAAGCGTATCACTATGGCGAGAGCGTGATGCTCAGCAGCGGTGCATGGATGGAGCTGAGAATGAAGATTCCGGCGGGCGAAGCACTCGTGCACGAGGTTGGAGTGGAGCTTTTGACGAGCGATTATGCGCTGACGGCGTATCTTGATGAATTTGCGGTGTTCGGTGATCCGGATTATCGCGTGGACTTTGCTCACGAGAGGATTGAGCACTGGAATAATCTCCACGAAGAAATCAGCCAGTGTATGTACAATGTCGGTTCCTGGACGTTGGAAAAGGGCGCATTGGTTGGCCATGGTGCGCAGTTGGCAGAGATTTTCACAGGCAGCACGCGTTGGCAGAACGTTCATGTGAAAACCGCACTGCAACCCGTAACCGGGAAGGGACATAACCTGGAATTCCGTGTGCAGGGAGCGATGCGCTGCTATGCGGTGGGATTGGCCGCTGAAAATAAACTTGTACTGTATAAAAAGAACGGTCAATATGAAAAACTGGCGGAAACCGACCTTAGTTGGAAAAATGGCTGTGAATATACGCTGGAAGCGACTGCGGTCGGCAATGCAATTACGGTATCGGTCGATGGAGAAATCGCGCTCCGGTATGTAGATAAGGATGAGCCCTATTTGTACGGCTCGGTGGGTCTTTCCTCGTTTGGGCCTGCCAGCTGTCAGTGTCGCTTTATAGAAGTCACTCCTGCTGAGAAGGAGGAAAAATAAAATGCTGACGTTTCCCGACGGAAAAACACGCGTTCTTACCTTTTCCTACGACGACGGTATTTCCCAGGACATGCGTCTGGTTCAGCTGTTTAACCTGTACGGCATGAAGGGAACCTTTAACCTTAATTCCGGCATTCAATCCCGCGAAAATGTCTGGCAGAACAAGGACATTCGGGTTCGGCGCATGGATCCTGAAATTTTGCCTCAGCTCTATCGCGGGCACGAGGTGGCGGTGCATACGCTGACCCATCCTGGCTTGTATGCGCTCAGTGATAAAGAGCTGGCCAAGGAGCTGCGCGAGGATAAAAAGAACCTCGAAGAACGCTTTGGACAGAAGATGATAGGCATGGCTTATCCCTTTGGGGATTGCGATGAACGCATCATGAAGGCGGTGAGTGATCAGGGCCTGCTGTACGGCCGCTGCGTTGAAACCACAGAGAAGTTCGATTTGCCTGAAAACCCGCTCTGCTGGAAGGGAACCTGCCATCACAACAATCCTAAGCTGATGCAGTTGGCAGACGAGTTCCTGAGCGACGGAACAGACTTGCGTCTGTTCTACGTTTGGGGTCACAGCTATGAGTTCGATGTGGATCGATCCTGGGCGACGATGGAGGACTTCTGCGCAAAGATGGCATATCGCGAAGATGTCTGGTATGCAACCAACGGCGAAATTGTCCTTTGGATGAAAGAAAACAATTTGATTTGAGGTGAGAGATATGAAATACACGGCGCATTATTACGGACGTGTGATACCGGGCGGCTACGCATATGTAGTAAAGCTGGAAGGACCGAAATGCTATGTGTGGGGTGAAATAGACGGTAGATGGGTGGAAGATGACTATTTCCATCGCGCACGGTTCGATACAACATATTATGATGAAATTACAGAGGCGCAAGCGCAAGAAGTAATTGAAAGTTACAAGTAATGATAAGCGGGTGAAAACATGCAGAAAATGAGTGCTATAGACATGAACACAGACTGTTACAAAGCATACATGATAGCAGACAGGGCGCATAAAGGGCAGGTAGATAAAGCGGGTAAACCGTATATCCTCCATCCCCTTTACGTCATGTCGAAAATGCACACGGAGGAAGAAGCAATAGTTGCTATCCTGCATGACGTAATAGAAGATACAGATTGCACGCTTGACGATCTGCGCAAAGCGGGATTTTCTGAAAACGTGCTGGAATCGCTGCGCCTGCTGACGCACGACCCCAAAGAGCAGTACATGAATTACATTATGAAAATCAAGGATAACCCGATTGCACGAAACGTAAAGATTGCGGACTTGAAACACAACATGGATTTGACGCGCATTCCCCACCCTGCCAAAAAAGACTATGAGCGCGTTGAAAAATACAAAGCTGCATTGCAGATACTTGAACATTAAGCGCCCGAACACGGACACTTTTTTGTTGATGGAGGACGAAAAAAGTGGCTCCGCACAAGTTATTGTGCGGAGCCACTTTACTTTCCCTTTAGGAATGACTTTCTTCGCTTTGCTGTTTTTTCTCAGACAGATGGAAGTGCTTTTCGCGAAGCTTTTCCATTAAATCGGCATATCGGGTGGATCGCATCTGAGGGAAAGCGGCCATCAGGCGCTTTTCGCCGCCCCGAAGGTGCTCCATCAATTCTGATTGACGATGCATGAGCTTGATGGTCTGCTCGGACATCTTCCCGCCAATATCATCCGATGCGGCGCGGATCATGGAAGTAACCTTACTGAGCTGTTCCAGATGAACGTTCAGGCTCCGGACGGAGATCACGGTAAAGACCAGATCGCAGATCAGCAGTGCGCCAAAGATAGGAAGCAGGATGCAGCTGAGCATGAAGGGGATGTGATGAACCAATGCGGCAATGCCAGGGTGAATGACTTTGAGAATCAGCAGGCAGGCAAGACCCCAAGCCAGTGAGAATTTCAAGCAGATGTATCCGCCGATGTTGAAGGGCAGCCCGGAGTAATCCCACCAACGTTGGTGAAAGAGCTTTTCCAGCACAAAGCCGGTGATCCATTCCAGTCCGCTCGTCAATACGACGGCGGCGAGGAAGGTCAGCCAAACATTGTCCTCCAGAGGCGATAAGCAGAATACGATGACGGCAACGCCAACGCCGTACATGGGGCATAGCGGCCCATTGAGAAATCCGCGGTTGACAAATTTTCCCGTGTTTACGGCGGCGAAGATGACCTCGGTACACCAACCGAGAACCGCGTAAATGAAGAAATACCAGATGTAATCCACGAGCATAGACACACATCCTCACATAATGTTAAGAAATGAAGAAGGAGAAGAGAATCCGGATGAAGAATTGTTTGAGCAAAGGAATCCGGGAGGTGTTAAGATGGCTAAGTATACCATGCTTGCCATAGAACGTCAATATGCCAGCGGAGGACGCTCCATAGGGAAAAAGGTAGCCCGAACATTGTGCGTTCCCTATTACGGAAGAGAGATCCTTGAAATGGCCGCAGAGCGCAGCGGTCAGACAGCGGATTATATCGAACACCTAGAGGAGACGGCGACGAACAGTCTATTGTATTCCCTGGTGGCAGCCTATCGTGCTCAACGTGGAGAATCCGGCACTGTTTCGCCGGAAGATCAATTGCTGATGGCTGAAACGCAGATCATTACGGAATTGGCGCAGGAAGGACTTTGTGTGTTCATTGGGCGCAGTGCCGGAATGATTCTGAAAGACCGCAAAGATGTGCTTCGAGTATTTATCTATGCAGATGAGGAAGCGAGAATCCGTCGTGCAGTAGATGAATACGGCCATGATGAGCGGGAAGCGCCGATGATTCTGCGTCGTTTTGACAAACGAAGGGCCAACTTCTATACGGTTCAATATAATCAGCGTTGGGAAGATCGATCAGGCTATCATTTGAGCCTGGATAGCGGAAAACTGGGAGAAGAAGCATGCGTCCGGATCCTGTTGGAAGCGATGAAATAACGTCAGATACTTAAAAAGGAGGACGCCTTGAAAAGACGTCCTCCTTTTTTTATGCGAATTAAGACCAGAGACGATCGTGAGAGTCCCAATCGTTCCACTCGTCGGTGGAAACCCAGATGTTCTGCGGGTGAACGGGATTCAGTTCGCGGATCAGGTCCTCGTTCAGACCGTCGAAGCCGAGACCCGGCTTATAGGGCACATCAATGTAGCCCTTTTCAATCAGTGGCATGGGCAGGCCGGTGACCAGCTGAGACCAGGTGTCCACAATATCATGGCTGTGGAACTCAAGCGCCAGGAAGTTTTCGGTTGCGGCAGCGGTCTGCACGCAGGCCATGCAGGCGACAGGAGTTTCCGCCATGTGCATTGCCATGGCAACACCCTTCTTCTGAGCGTAATCGCCGATCTTCTTGGTTTCCAGAATACCGCCGGAGGAGAGAATGTCGGGATGGATCACGCCGACCGCGCGGTTGTCCAGCAGAGCCTGGAAATCATCCAACAGATAGCAGTCTTCGCCGGTTGCGATGGGGGTCTTGCAGCTTCGAGACAGTCGGATGTACTGGTCGGTGTACTGCCAGGGAATCATATCTTCCAGCCAGGCAAGGCCGTAGCCGTCCAGCCGCTGTGCGATCGCAATGCAGTCCTCCAAACCGATGTGGCCGTAGTGGTCGGTTGCCAGCGGGACGTCGTAGCCGATCTTGTCACGGATGGTACGGATGCGCTCTTCCAGCACATCCAGACCCTTGCTGGTGACATGAATGCCCGTGAAGGGATGCGCAACATTCTGGTTGTCGTAAACAGCGGCCTTTGCAGCACGGATCTCTTCGGGATCACCGCTCTCCAGCGCTTTCTGCATACGCTCATAGACTTTGCGGCCCTCTTCCAGCCAGCCTAAAGGAGCGGTCAGCGTGCCGTCGATTCCGATGAGGTTGCCAATGCCGATGTCCATCTTCAGGAAAGTATACCCGTTGTGGTGCATACGGTCAAGCAGAGCATCTGCCATGGCCTCTGGCGTGTCCTTGCCGTCAACGTCGGTATCGCAGTACATGCGAATCTTATCGCGGAACTGACCGCCCAGCATCTGCCAAATCGGAATGCCGTAGATACGGCCTACCAGATCCCACAGGGCGATTTCTACCGCGCAGACGCCGCCGCCCTGACGGGCACGGCCGCCGAACTGCTGAATACGGCGGAAGATCTTATCGATGTTACAGGGATTTTCGCCCAGGATAACGCGCTTGAGCATCTTGGCGTACAGAGCGGACGCACCGTCACGCACTTCGCCGTAGCCGCTGACACCCTGGTTGGTGTCGATACGGATGATGTAATTGATCCAATGAGCGTTGGGACGCTGATAGATTTCGCAGATCTGCATATCCGTAATGCGCAGATCACGGGGACTGGAGCAGGTGTTTTGGATGTTAATGTCCATGACTGGAGCCCTCCCGACTATTTTATTTGTAATGTCATTTTAGCATGTAAATTCTTCTTTTTCAATACCAATCATTCATTACATTTGTTAAGAAACGATTGAACGCGACTGTAGGATTGTCAAACAAATTGGGAGTGAACTCATTGGGAGAAAGCCAGTGAAGAGGCCTCATGGGCAGGTTGTTGGAACGGCGATTGTGGACAGCAAGCTGCTTTGCGAAATCGTCCAGTGAATAGAAGGTATGGCAGGAATAGAAGCGTTTCCGGTCCTCGCGATGGCTGCGCTCGACTTTGCCGTTATGGCGCGGGGTATACGGACGGCAGACGATGCCGGAGTTCAATAATGCCCAGGGATGGATTTCTGCGGCGCATGTCCCGGATGAGTTTCCGTTCTGCTTCCGTATGCTGGTTTGGATGGCTGTGAGGCCGCCTGGAGTGACAGGCAAGGGATGCCGCACTTCCATCCCAGCGCTGCTTCCAGAAGTAGATGTACGACCGGCTCTTGTTGTATTTCCGACTGGCTCGGCTGACGCCGTATTTTTCTGCATACTTCATGAGAGATTGCCGGTATGCCATGCTCTGTGTTATACTCTTGTTCATGAGAGATATGGTCTCCTTTCGCCAAGTTGTTGTGTGGTAACTCAACTTTAGCACATGAGACTCCATCTCTCCTTCTTTTTTTCTTCGACTGTCCAAGATGTATTGTACGCCTACATACTCCTACAACGATTGAACGCGATTTACTTGACGAAGGTTGTCGCAGCGTGATAAAATAAAATAAATGCCGAAGTGGTGGAATGGCAGACACACGGGACTTAAAATCCCGAGGGGGAAACTCCGTGCGGGTTCGAGCCCCGCCTTCGGCACCAATCGATACGGCGCTGTTTGGGCGTTGACGGAAGGGGATTCGCCAGCTGCGGAGTCCCCTTTTCCTTTTTATGGATGAATTACCTGGCATGGAGGCGATAAAGATGGCGGAGTCTGTATTGGAACTGGGCAAAAAAGCGCGTGCCGCGGCTCTAGAGATGGCCGTATGCGGCATCGAAGAACGAAACAATGCACTTCTGGCGATGGCCAATGCGCTGATTGCACACAAGGCGCAGATCCTTGCGGCCAATGAACGCGACATTAAGGCTGCAAAGGAAAAGGGCTTGAAGGCCGCCTTTGTTGAAAGATTGACGCTGAACGACAAGCGGGTAGAGGGCATGGCGCAGGGACTTCGCGATGTTGCCCTGTTGCCAGATCCTGTCGGCACGGCGGATAAGATGTGGACGCGCCCCAACGGACTGCGCATTTTGCAAAAGCGCGTACCGCTGGGCGTTGTCGGTATTATCTTTGAATCCCGGCCTAACGTCACCAGCGATGCGGCGGCCATTTGCATCAAAAGCGGTAACGCCTGCATTTTGCGTGGCGGGTCGGAGGCGATCGAGTCCAACTGCGCCATCATGGACGTTTTGCAGGAGGCTGCGGCCGCGTCGGGGCTGCCGGAAGGTGCAGTAGAGTTGGTTCGGAATCCTTCCAGAGAAGCTGCGACGGAACTGATGCATCTTAAAGGCTATCTGGATGTGCTGATTCCGCGCGGAGGCGCAGGGTTGATCCAGGCCGTGATGCAGAATGCAACGGTGCCCGTTATTGAAACCGGAACAGGGGTCTGCCATGTTTATGTTGACAAGGAATGCCGTGATCTGGACAAAGCGGTCAGCGTGACCTATAATGCGAAGATGCGCCGCGTATCCGTCTGCAACGCCATGGAAACGCTGCTGGTGCACAAGGATATTGCAGAGGTTTTTCTGCCACGCATGTTGGAGAAATTTCGCGATGAGGCGAAAGTGGAAATTCGGGGTTGTGAGCACGTGCGGGAGATCTGCCCCTGGGCAAAAGAAGCGACGGAAGAAGACTGGTCCACGGAATATGACGATTACATCCTCTCGGTCAAGGTGGTAGACAGTCTGCGCCAAGCGATTGACCATATTAATACTTATGGAACCCGTCACAGCGAATCGATCCTGACAGATGATGTGCGCCGTGCGCAGGAATTCCTGGATCGAGTGGATGCAGCTGCGGTATACCTCAATGCTCCGACGAGCTTTACCGACGGCGGTGAATTCGGGTTTGGCGCGGAGATCGGTATCAGCAATCAAAAGCTTCACGCGCGTGGACCGATGGGGCCGGAACAGCTGACGACCATCAAATATCAGATCTTTGGCGACGGGCAAATTCGGAACAGCTGACGTTGTTAAGAAAAAGTAAAGTGCGTTTATCCAAATTGTTGCAAAAAAGTTGGAACTTGTTTCCGATCAATTTCGTTTGAAGGGTGGTGAGGAGATGCAGGAAAACAACATTGACATCGATCGTCTGGTTCGGCAATATGGCACCATGGTTCTCAGGCAGGCTTATTTCTACCTGAAGGATCGCCAGAAGGCCGAGGACGTCTGTCAGGAAGTCTTCCTCCGCATGTATAAAAAGCAGCCTCAACTGCCGGATGAACAGAGTGAAAAGGCATACTTGCTTCGCGTAACCATCAATCTTTGCAAGGACGTGCTCAAGAGCGCATGGCATCGGCGCGTTACCCCCATGATGGAGGGGTACGACGCACCGCACCCGCAGAACGGACCCGAAGCGGAGGCGGTGGCAAACGAGGAAAAACAGCTTCTTTATGATGCAGTGCTGGCGCTGCCGGCCATTTATAAAGATGTTGTGCTGCTGTTTTACTATCATGACATGCCCACCGGAGAAATCGCTAAGGTTCTGAAAATCCCGGAGGTCACGGTGCGGACGCGATTAATGCGCGCGCGCACGCGGCTGGGAGCAGCCTTGAAGGGAAGAGTAAAGGATGAAGCTTGAGCAATTCAAAGAGATTGCGGACGACCAGTTACGCGACTTGACGGTGGATGAACGCATGGTCAAGCGCATTCACCAGGGAGCGTGCTCCATACATGTTCGCCATAAGCCGCGCGTGCCGCGGGCGGCAGCCTGGTGTGCGGCAGCCTGTGCAGCGGTCATGGTGATTTCGGGCAGTATTCTGCTTCAATCGCAGATGCGCACAGGGAACATCGCATCTCCGCGGGCTCAGAAGGATCAGGTCACGGCAACCTATGCTTTGCAGGACAGCGGGTCGATGAGTATGTTGTCCTCCAGCGTGGCGACGTCGCAATATGTGGACGGCACGACGCTTTCTTACGGCATTGAGCGCATCGGTGAGTTCAGCGAAGGGTATGCGCCTGCGTTGGCAACCAACGGCCTTTACGGCTACGTCAACGAGGATCGCGTTTGGGTTGTACGCGCCATGTATGATGAGGCGGATGAGGTTGTCGATGGGAAAGCCGTCGTCAAAACGCAGGGAACCACTTCGATCATTGATGTTCCGTAATCTTTGAAAATTGCCTTGTATTTCCCCACGGAATGGGGTAAAATGGTGTTACTAGCAAAGGTAGGGAGGAATTGCAATGAAAAGATCCGTAAAAATCGCTTCCGCGCTGGTTGTGCTGGTTCTGATGCTGGCACAGGTGATCGGCGTGAGTGCGGCAGTCGTCACGACCTATACGCCGACCTTCTCCACGAAGATCGACAAAAACGGTTTGACCGTTACGGTGGATACGATCACGGGCGCTTCTGCGTGCAAGATTTATGTCAACAATAAAGAATACCCCGGATGGAGTAAGACGATTGACATGAAGGACCTGAACAACTATAGCTATAATTATGTCTACTGCATGGTGACGGTGGATAACCGCAACTTCACCAGCGGAACCTCTACTGTTGATCTCAGTCAGCCGGCTATTTATTACAATGTCGACCAGACTGATCACTTCCAGAAGACGGTGACGGCTTCCGGTCGTGGCGGTGTGGGCGTGGAGACGATCCGCATTGACGGTTATAAAAATGTCAATGGCGGAAATCAGGACGACAGCTACACCACCGGTACAGTGAACGTCAAAGGTGCGAACATGACGGTTTCTCTGGATATTCGTCCCGAGTACATCAAGTTCGTCAAGATTACTGTGGTGGATAGGATTGGCCGCACCATCACGCAGGTGGTCAACACCGGTGAAAACGGATACTACAATCCCGGGTCTGGCAGCAATACCGGCAGCAGCGGCGTTTGGGACGGCACCTTTAGTGATAACACTTCCAGCGGCTCGGATAATACCAACGGTTGGACAGGTTATTACGATGATAACAGCAAGGATTACACCACCTATTACGTGACCTGCCGTACGCTGAATGTTCGCAAGAGCGACAGTGCCCGCAGCACGAAGGTAGGCACATTGCGCCGCAACGCAAAGGTTCATGTCTACAATATTCAGGATGGATGGGCTGTGATTGACTACAAGGGCAATCTGCGCTACGTCTCTGCGCGTTATCTTTCCCGTTAAGAATGGCGAAAAGGGCAGTCGGATATTGGGTCCGACTGCCCTTTCTGTATAGAGGAGAAGTGTATATGGATTATCGCATGCGATCTGCGGCTCAGGTGGTATCACAGCTGAAAAGGGAAGTTCTTTTTCACCGGGCAGATCTTTGTTCCTGGAGACTTTGGGATCCTTGTCTGCAAATCCTTTGCAAGCCTGAAGAACTCTTTCGGCTTGATCGCTGCAACAATAATGGGTTGCCTGCGATATGCTGTGTGATGGATCTATTGAAGGAATACGGCTTTTCAGTAGAAAAAAGTGATGTTGAAAGCCTGAAAACACTGATGGAAATCCTCTTCAAGAATTGCTTGGAATACGACGAGGAAATGCCTTTTCCCACGCTCAAACGATATGAGCTTCTAAGCGAAGGAGTATTATATACCCAAAGTAAATTTGTTCCGCCTTACGGATTTGAATAAAATAAAACCCGTCTCTTTAGGCATTTGCATTGGAAGAGACGGGTTTTGCTTATTCTCGAGGAAAGAGGGAAGAGAAGAGCGGAACGGTGAAGAAAAACGATTTCGATGGAGTACCATATACACCGGTAGCGGCCTGTTCAGGAAGAATATAGTATTCGTAACTCATCAACTTCTGCGCCGAAAGATCGGTAAAATAGATTTTCTCACCTATTGTTCCCATTACAGCATCCAGTTCGATTGCAAAGCCCCAGTGCTTTCGATAGATGTGGTAAAGAACGTTATTGTCCTGTACTGTGAAGGAAATCAGAGGCATTCCATGGTCATCCGTTGTTACATGGAGATCGCCGGGAGCTTGCGGAATCATCACGTTTTCGGCCTGCTGTATAGGTTCTGTGCCGGATAAAAAGACTTCGTAAATCACGTCCTCCGGCGGCGTGTAAGGCCCGGCCAGCAACGGGCCATTCTGACTTTGGAGCGAATTTGCATCTAGAGCTTTCCAAACCACACCTTCGTCAGGCTGGGAGAAAGCATCATCCGAAAGATTTAAGGTTTGAAAGAGCTTCAAAAGCAGCTGTGTTGGATGTTTACCGCCTGTGACAGAGGAAGAAAGCGCGTGCAGGCTGTCCGTCTGGTCAAAGCCTACCCAGCATACCGCGGCAATCTGCGGCGTATACGCAGCCGACCAGGCATCGCGGTGATGCGTTTCATCATAACCAACCGTGCCGGTCTTGGCGGCAATGGGGATTCCCAATTCGGCAAGAGCCTTGCCTGTGCCGCGTGCTGCAACGGATTGCAGCAGGCTTGTCAGCACATAGGAAACGGAGGAATCCAGTAT
>Ga0129310_1002367_pt1 | contig 14178 bp, 12 predicted proteins | sample Go1ome_2_FD_94433 | JGI IMG/M metagenome (GOLD analysis project Ga0129310, IMG submission 94433) | Western lowland gorrila individual fecal microbial communities from Wisconsin, USA - Go1022A metagenome | ecosystem: Host-associated > Mammals > Digestive system > Large intestine > Fecal | place...
CTGACCGAACAATGACAGAGCCGTATACTTCGAGAGAGGTAAGTACGGTTCCCGGAGAGGGTGATGCAAACCTGCTATTGCAAGATAGTAAGGCGGCAGCTCCCTACTCCACCAGAAAAAAGCTATCCGTGCCGGGTATGATATTGACATCATTCCGTCGGATTTGGCGACCTACGGCAGGGATGCCAAAGCCCTGCTGAAAGAATTGCAGAGCCAGAACGAGCGGATGTTCCTCGTCACTTTTTTGGTGTTGAACACAGGCAGGACTGAGCAGGAACTGGAAAATAACGTCTTTCAGGCATCCAGCATTGCACAGAAGCACAACTGCAACCTGTGCAGACTGGACTACCAACAGGAGCAGGGGCTGATGAGCAGTCTGCCGTTGGCAGACTGCCAGATCGAAATCCAGCGAGGGCTGACCACCAGCAGCACCGCCATCTTTATCCCCTTTACCACGCAGGAACTGTACCAGTCCGGCAAAGAAAGCCTGTATTACGGTCTGAACGCCTTGTCCAACAACCTTATCATGGTGGACCGGAAGAAGCTGAAGAATCCCAATGGTTTGATCCTCGGCACTCCCGGCTCCGGCAAGTCCTTCAGTGCAAAGCGTGAGATCACCAACGCATTTCTGGTGACGGACGATGATATTATCATCTGCGACCCGGAAGCAGAAGTGCGACACGAAGTCGCGTAATGTATTGCGTGTAAACGCTACTCTATCCATTTGGAGTAACCCTACTGTGACCTGCACTGGTCAAAAGCCAGCGTTGGGAAGCTCACAGGACAATATGGGAAATCTGCCAGCCTAAAGCGGATGTACTGTTAGGGTAAAGAATGCTATGTCGAATGTAATGTGAACCATCGTAAGGATCGTTACAGGGAATAGGTGAAATAAGGCTGATACACCTACACCAAAAGGTGTTGGAGGTGGCCAAGGGGCCTTTCGGTACCCCGAAGCAAATGGACACAAATCCTCCCGGTTCAAAGATGGCGGCTAAGGCATTCATGAATTATGCATTACGTGGAACGTGGAAAACCCTATGCACTCCTTTAATAAAGGTATCGACCTCGCAAGAGGAAGAAATGGTGCAGAGGGCATAAGAGGGAATAAAAAGCGAACGGCCCACTGTAACGGTGAGCATAGGGGTTCAAAATTTGCCCTGACCTGAAAGGGTGCTGACTTATTCCGGGTATTTCATGGCAAGATTGGAGGTATTCCTGTGAACGATAAGTATTCAACGACGGAAGGTAAAACTTCTGAGAAACTGTCGGACGAAGCTATGTTGAGTGCCCAATGGAAAAACATTGACTGGCATAAGGCAGAGCAGGAAGTCAACAGGCTACAAATCAGGATTGTCAAGGCAACTCAGCAAAAAGACTACAACGCAGTAAAACGACTTCAGTATCTTCTGACACATTCCTTTTACGCCAAAGCACTGGCTGTTAAGCGTGTCGTTACCAACGATGGGCGCAAGACTCCCGGTGTGGATGGTGTTCTCTGGAACACCCCGGCGAAGAAAATGAAAGCGGTTCTATCGCTGACAGATAAAGGGTATCTTGCGCGTCCTCTCCGTAGAGTGTATATCGAAAAGAAGGACAAGAAGAAAAAGCGTCCATTGGGCATTCCTACAATGTATGACCGCGCAATGCAGGCTCTCTATGCTTTGGCACTGGAGCCGGTGGCGGAAACAACAGCAGATGGGAAATCCTTTGGTTTCCGAAAAGGAAGATGCGCACAGGATGCCTGCGAATATCTGTTCAATGCACTGTCGCGCAAGCACATTTCTCCGAAGTGGGTTTTGGAGGGTGACATCAAAGGTTGTTTCGACCATATCAGCCATGATTGGCTTCTGGCGAACATCCCCATGGACAAGAACATTTTGAAGCAGTTCTTAAAGGCGGGATTTATCTATCAGCGCGAACTCTTTCCTACCGAGGAAGGAACTCCGCAAGGTGGTATTATCTCCCCCATTCTGGCGAACATGACGCTGGATGGTATCGAGAAGAAGCTGGTCGAACGCTTTCACACGAATGCGCTTGGTAAGGTAGATTTGAGATTTAAGAACGCCCACAAGATAAACTTTGTTCGCTATGCTGACGATTTCGTTGTCACAGCAGCAACCCCGGAACTGGCCCTTGAAGCCAAGGAACTGATTCGGGAGTTTCTCGCTGAACGAGGTTTGGAGCTTTCTGATGAAAAGACCGTTGTCACTAACATTGACGATGGCTTTGACTTCCTTGGATGGAATTTTAGAAAGTACAACGAAAAGCTGATTATTAAACCTTCCCAAAAGGCAATTAAGGCTATTGTGTCCAATATCTCTGACACGATTCTTCGCAGAGGGAAAGCATGGCAGCAGGATGTTCTGATTATGAAGTTGAACGAACAGATTCGAGGTTGGACCAACTACCACCAGTCCGTATGCGCAAGCGATGCGTTCGCGCATTTGGATTTTGTCCTATATGAACTGCTGTGGCGATGGGCCAAAAGACGACACCCGAAGAAGAACAAATGGTGGATATCCAGTAGATACTGGCACCATGTCGGAAATCGGAATTGGGTGTTCTCTACGGATGCAAAAGAGCTGATTCGAGTGGACAGCACAGCCATTGTGCGACACACAAAGATAAAAGCAAATGCCAATCCGTTCCTCGATGCGGATTATATCTGCAAGAGAAAGTTCGATAAAGGGATGCACAGACTGACTGGTAAATTCAAAACAATTTGGAAGAACCAGAACGGACTGTGTTACCACTGCGGTATGCCGATGGACGTGACCGAGGAAAGAGAAATCATCTACCTCGCGCCGAAATCCAAAACTGACATGGAGAATGTTCGTAACATGCGTTACGTTCACTGCTCCTGTCAGCGTATTTACGCTGAGAACCGCTTGAAAAAGTGATGAAATGCTTGAGCCGTATGACGGGAAACTGTCACGTACGGTTCTTAGGCGGGAAGGCGGTGGTAACACCGCTAACCCAGCCGATTACGCTCCACTGGTGGAACGTCTGCATGGGCAGGTTATCCACATCGGCCCTGCCAGCACCCAGTATATCAACCCCATGGACATCAACAGTAATTACAGCGAGGAGGACAATCCACTGGCGTTGAAAGCCGACTTTATTCTTTCTCTGTGTGAACTGGTGGTGGGCGGCAAAGAGGGCTTGCAGCCGGTGGAAAAGACGGTCATTGACCGCTGCGTCCATGTGGTCTATCGCAAGTATTTTGAGAATCCAAGCCCGGAAAATATGCCCCTGCTGGAAGATCTGTACAACGCCCTGCTGACGCAGGACGAACCGGAAGCCCGCCATGTGGCGGCGGCATTGGAGATTTACGTCAAAGGTTCTTTGAACATCTTCAACCACCACACCAACGTGGACATCCACAACCGCATTGTCTGCTTCGACATCAAGCAGCTGGGCAAGCAGCTCAAAAAGCTGGGAATGCTCATCGTGCAGGATGCCGTGTGGGGGCGTGTCACCGCCAACCGCAGTGCCGGAAAATCCACCCGGTACTATGCAGACGAGTTCCACCTTTTGCTGAAAGAGGAGCAGACTGCCGCTTATTCCGTGGAGATTTGGAAGCGTTTCCGCAAGTGGGGCGGCATCCCGACAGCCCTAACGCAGAACGTCAAAGATCTGCTGGCAAGTCCCGAAGTATCGAATATTTTCGAGAATTCGGACTTTGTGTATATGCTCAATCAGGCAAATGGCGATCGGCAGATTCTTGCAAAGCAACTCAATATCAGCCCGCATCAGCTTTCCTATGTGACCCACTCCGGCGAGGGCGAGGGGTTGCTGTTTTTCGGGAATGTCATTCTTCCCTTCGTGGACAGGTTCCCCACCGATCTGGAACTCTACCGAATCATGACCACCAAGTTGGGTGAAGTCTCGGAGGGTACGCAGAAATGAGTGAACCGAAACTGAACATCAAAGAGGAAACCTCAACCAAAAAGACCCGTTCGCCCCCGAAAAAAGCCAAGGTGGAGCAGTCGGTGCCCAGAAAGAAAAAGCTGAAAACCGATGCAGAAAAGACCGCCGAAAAAGCCCAGCATCTGCGGTTCGGCAAGGCAGAACTGACCCCGGACGGACTGAGCCGGTTGAGCAAGGCGCAGAAACGGGAAATGTACGCCGCCCATGCCGCCCGGTCTGCGGCGCACCGGGAGGTTGACCAGTACGAGGATGAAAACGTCGGTGTGAAGGCGTTGAGCGAGGGCGAAAAGGCAGCAGGAAATGTCCGGGATGTTTCCAAGAGCCGTTACGCCAGAAAGCTGAAAAAGAAAGCCAAGATGCAGAGTAAGCAAGGCTCCAAAACCGCAAAATCTTCTGCACAGGAGCCGACTGCGCCACAAGATGCAGGCGCATCCGGCACCGGCGAGGGCAGTTCCAACTGGCTTTCACGCTGGAAACAGCGGCAAGAAATCCACAAAAGTTATTATGCCGCCGCCCGGTCGGACACGGCGGCGCAGACCGCAGGCGGCAAAGCGGCATCCAACGGTGCATCTGCCGCACGGTCCGGCGTAGAACAAGCGGTGGAGAAAGGCAAAACTGCCGTCAGCACCGCCGTAAAGGGGCTGATGAATGCCGCCAAAGGCAGCGCGCACGTTCTGGTGATCGTGGGCGTTTTTGTTTTGCTCATCCTGATGGTAATGTCGGGCTTCTCGTCCTGCGGCATCCTCTTTTCCGGCGGCACACAGGTGTCCGGGCAGACCATGTACTCTGCCGAGGACAGGGACATTCGCGGCGCAGAACAGGACTACAAGAAGCTGGAAAAAGAGTTGAACAAAAAAATCCAGCGTATCCCCACCGACCATCCCGGCTACAACGAGTACCAGTACCATCTCGACCCCATCGAGCATGACCCGTGGCAGCTCACTTCCTTCCTGACCACCTTGTATGACGATTACACCCGGTCAGAAGTGCAGGGCAAATTGAAGGAGATCTTCAAAAAACAGTATAAGCTCACCACATGGGTAGAAGTGCAGATACGGTATAAGACTGTCTGGGTCATCAGCCCGGCAGGAATCCCGGTTCCCACGCAGGTGCCCTATGAGTACAAGATTTTCCACACCAAGCTGGAGAATAAAGGCTTAGAGGTCGTTATCCGGGAAGAACTGGACAATGACCAGTGGAAACGGTACGAGATCTTTCAGGACACGCTGGGCGGTCGGCCTTATCTGTTCAACGGCGGTCTGCCGCCCGGTGGCTCGGATGGCTCCAACACACCCAGCATCGACTATCAGGTTCCAGCGGAGGCCCTGACCGACAGCGAATTTGCGGCCATCTATGAGGAAGCCAAGAAATACGTTGGCACTTCCTATGTCTGGGGCGGCTCCACCCCGGAAACAGGCTTTGACTGTTCAGGTTATGTCTGCTGGGTGTACAACCAGAACGGCTATGATGTAGGGCGCACCACCGCCAACGGTCTGTGGAACAAAAGCCAGCACATTTCCGAAGCCGAAGCAAAGCCCGGAGATCTGGTCTTTTTCAAGGGAACCTACGACACCCCCGGCATGAGCCACGTTGGAATATATCTCGGCAACGGAAAAATGGTCAGTGCAGGAGACCCCATCAAATATGCTGATATTCACTCGTCCTACTGGCAACAGTATCTTGCCGGATTCGGACGGCTTTCAAAATGAAATGGAGGGTTTACTATGAGCGAAAAATCGGATAAGCTGCGGGCGATGCTGGAAAAAGAGAAGGAGCGCCGCATTAAGCTGAACAACCGCATTGAGATTCTGGAGCGGCGCATTCAGGAGGAAGATTCTGCTGAGGTCAACGAGATGGTGCGGACCGCAAAGGTCACGCCGGAACAGCTTGCTGCCCTGCTGCGGCAGTCTGCCGCCACCACCCCGAACCCGGCTGCGCTGTCTGCGGTGGGTGCAACTTTTGAGAAGGAGGACGATTCGGATGAAGTTTAAGAAACTGGGTGCGCTACTGGTATCGGCGGCACTGTGCGCTGGCATGGCGGCACCCGCCTTTGCCTTTGAGGGCGAAGCCGCCCCGGTGGAACAGCCGGTTCTGCCGGAAGTCGTGGAGGAGGATATTGTCACCGTCACAGACGAAACCTCTGGTGCCCTGACCCCGGAGGGCAATCTGACGCTGGTGGACGACTACTACACCAATTATTCGGACGGTTCCGGCCAGCAGTTCATTACGCTGGTCAGCAAGTCGGGAGCGACCTTCTATCTGGTCATTGACCGCAATGCCAAAGGCCAGCAGACCGTCCATTTCATGAATCTGGTGGATGAAGCCGATCTGTTGGCCTTGATGGAAGAAGATGCCGCCGATGCTTACACTGCTGAAAAAGAAGCGGCGGCGCAGGCTGAACAGGACAGACTGAAAGCCGAGGAAAAAGCCAAGAAAGCCGCCGAAGAAGCGGCAGCATCCGGTTCTGAACAGACTGGTGGCAACAAAGTTACGAAGTATGCTGCCACATTCTTAGGCGTACTGGCGCTGGTCGGTTTGGTTGCTGGCGGCGGCATTTACACCTTTATGAAGCAGAAGCAGAAAAAGCAGGCAGAAAAAGAAGCCCTTGACCCCGATGCAGGTTATACCGAGGACAAGGGCGATTTTGAGATTCCCACCGAGGATGAGCCGGAGGACACCGGTGAGGAAGATACCGAACCCATCTGATTTTAAGGCGGCGTTTGCCGCCTTACATATTGCAATCCGAAACAGATTGGAGGGATTTTTATCGCAAAATTGATCGTGGCGGAGAAACCGTCCGTTGCCATGTCCTATGCCAAAGTTCTTGGTGCCACCAGCCGTCAGGACGGCTACCTTGAGGGTAACGGCTATCTCGTCAGTTGGTGTATCGGTCATCTGGTGGAACTAGCTCCGCCCAATGTCTACGACGAAAGGTACACCAAGTGGAGCATCGCTGATCTGCCCATCCTGCCGCAAAAGTGGCAGTATCTGGTGTCTGCGTCCACCAAAAAGCAGTTTGGTATTCTGAAAAAACTCATGCACCGCCCGGATGTGGAGAGCATTGTGAACAGTTGCGATTCCGGTAGAGAGGGCGAACTGATTTTCCGGCTGGTCTATGAGCAAGCCGGGTGCAAAAAGCCCTTCTCCCGTCTGTGGCTGTCCAGTATGGAGGAAAACGCCATCCGGGAGGGCTTTGCCCATCTCAAACCGTCAACTGAATACGATGCCTTGTACAAGGCGGCTTTATGCCGGGAACGTGCCGACTGGATGGTCGGCATCAATGCGTCCCGGCTTTTTTCGTATCTGTACGGTCAACCGCTGGCGGTGGGGCGTGTTATGACCCCGGTGCTTGCCATGACCGTGGTGAGGGAAGCTGCTATCACTGCCTTTACGCCAGAGAAATTCTACACGGTTGCCCTGACCCTTGCTGCCGGCGGCACCACATCCAGCAAACGGTTTGCACAGAAAGCGGATGCTGAACTGCTGCTTTCCAAATGCCGAAAGGAGGGGCGTGTCACAGTGCAGAAGATGGAACGCAAAGAAAAATCCGAAAGCCCACCGCAGCTCTATGACCTTACCGCATTGCAGCGGGATGCCAACCGTCTGCTTGGATTTACGGCGCAGCAAACCTTGGATTATGCCCAAAGCCTTTACGAAAAACGGCTCATCACCTACCCTCGCACGGACAGCCGATTTTTGACGGAGGATATGGCAGCATCCCTGCCGGGGCTGGTGACGGACACGGGCAAGGCGTTTGCTGTGGAAGAGCCGCTTCCTATCCATGTGCAGCAGGTCATCAACGGCAGCAAGGTTACAGACCATCATGCACTGTTGCCTACGAAAAGCATGGCGAATGCAGACCTTGCCGCCCTCCCTGCCGGGGAGCGGAATGTCTTGCGGCTGATTGCTGCACGGCTGCTCTGTGCCGTGGGCGAACCGCACCGCTATGCAGAAACCACCTTGACTACCATCTGCGCCGGGGAGGAATTCTCCGCAAAAGGCAAGGTGGTGCTGTCCGAGGGTTGGAGAGCCATGGAGCGGAAAATGCTGGGTGAGCTGCTGGGCAAGCAAAAAGAACCGGCGGTTCTGCCGGATGTGCAGGAGCAGAGTCAGTGCAGCGTTGCCGGTGCTGAACTGAAAGAGGGGCAGACCTCGCCGCCGAAGCACTTTACCGAGGACCTTCTACTTCATGCGATGGAAACCGCCAGTGCGGACAGTATGCCGGAGGGCGTGGAGCGTCAGGGCATCGGCACTCCTGCCACCAGAGCCGCTACCATCGAAAAGCTGGTGCAGAAGGGTTTTCTGGAGCGAAAGGGCACCAAGAAAACCAAGGTACTGCTGCCCACCGACAAGGGCAAAGCCCTCATTACCGTGATGCCCGAAGAAATCCAATCCCCGGAAATGACCGCCGATTGGGAAACAAAGCTGCTGCAAATCGAGCATGGCGAAATGGAGCCGAGCGAATTTATGACCGAGATCAATACGATGATTACCGAACTGGTAAAGAACACGGAAATGAAAAAAGGAGCGAATGCACTTATGAAAAATAAGATTTTTGGTGTCTGTCCGAACTGTGGGAAGCCTGTCGTGGAGCGTGAAAAGGGCTGGTTCTGCGAGAACCGGGAGTGCCGTTTCGTGCTGTGGAAGGACAATGCATTCTTTAAGCGTCTGGGTAAGCGGCTGGACGCCCATGTGGCAGACAAGCTGCTGCGGGATGGCCGGGTCCGGCTGAAGGACTGCAAGAGCGCCAAGGGCAAGACCTACAATGCCACCGTGCTGCTGGGCACCGAGGTCGATGGCCGCAGCAAGTTCAGTTTGGAATTTGAGGGTGGCTGCTGATGAAGGATGACGCCGTAATAAAGGATAACGAGGCGGTCTACCTCCTCAACGAGCATCTGTACCTTCATCTGCGGGAGAATTTGGAAGGGGTCGGGTACGAGGTCTTTGACAAGAACAGCCCTCTCCCGGTGGAGGAAGGGCAGATTCCACGGGAAGCTCTGGGTGACACCCAGCGGCGCATCGAGACCGCCCGTGCGTACTATCTGGCAGAGCATCAGGACGAGCCTGTGGGGAGGATTCAGAATATTGCGGTTACGACCTTAGAGAAGTTTCGCTCCGGGGTTCGCAGGCGTAGGAATCTGGCCCCGCGCTCTCTGCCGGAGAATGATGTGCGGTTCATCGACCCGATGTACAACGAGTTGTTCCGTATACCTGACGGTGGCGTTGTGCAGATAACCTACCCGGATGGGCACCAGCGTTCCGAGAAGGTCGAATACCTCGATGATTACCACATGAAAATCGGGTCCTCAGTGCAGCACATCTGCGAATTTGCAGAGCGCATGGCGCGCAGCCGTGGTATCGTGGAACCGGAGCCTTTGACGCAGCAGGAGCAGCGGGCGTGGAATCTGGAATATGACTATTACCTCATCGTGCAGGCAGATAACGGCGCATGGAATTATGCGCTCTATCAGGGCGACTGCTGTCTGTTGGAGCGCGGGAAAATTGATGCGCCCGAACTGATGATCGAGGAGGTGCGGGACGAGATCCTGTACACCCATAACCTTCGGAACAAGGACTGCATCCCGCTCACTCAAGAGGAATTTGTGCAGAAACTTGCAGACCGAAACGAGATCCAGTCATACCGTATGAAGCAATTCCAGCAAAGCGGGCACGACTGTTATCTGGTTATGCAGCTGCATCAGGATGCAGACCCTACGCTCCGCTTTGCCGCCATGCGCTACCTGAATAAGAAGAACATCGCTCCGTCCGTTGAGAATTACGAGATTCTGTACCGGGGCAATCTCCCGGAAGGAAAGCGCAGCGTTCCGCAGGCAGAACTGCTGGAGCAACTGTACCAAAAATTCAACTGCGCCCGTCCGACGGACTACCATGGGCACAGCCTGTCGGTCAGCGATGTGATCATGCTGAATCAGGATGGAAAAATCTCGGCGCATTATGTGGACAGCATCGGCTTCAAGGAACTGCCGGGGTTTCTGGATAAAAAGCCGGAGCGTCCTTCGGTGCTGATGAATCTCAAAGAGAAGTGCGACGCCCCGGAGTGCAATCCAACCGTCTGCCGGAAAGCGAGGGATGAACATGAACTTTAACCATGAGGAACTCATGCTGATGATGCTCTACAACACCGGCACCCGGTTGGGGCTTATCCACGAGCTGCGGCTCATGCAGTGCTACCTGATGCCGGATGAAACTGCCCTGCGGGAACTGTCGGAGGGCGTTATCGAAAAACTGAAACTGCTGACCGATGCGGAGTTTGCCGAACTGGAATTTCCCCCGGACTGATTTTTGCCGCCTGCGGGCGGCGTACATAGGGTTTCAACCATTCCTTTTCAGGATGTTCATAATTCTTCCGTTGCTATGAGATACAAAATGAGCTATACTTATATAAAAAGAAGCAATTGGAAGGAGGCTGCTTTATGAGTGAACGTCAAATTAGTATTGCTGATATGCAGTGCTGGATTTTTCGTATGGCACAAACAAAATGGAAAATGTCGCCCAAAGAATGTGCCGAACTGTTTAAGAAATACGATATTCTCGGATTTATCGATGAATGCTATGAACTTCTTCATGTAAGCAGCTACGCTTGTGCGCTTGAAGATGTCGAAGAGATTCTCAAAGCCAATGGGGTAAATGTATGCAAAAGTTGACAGAAGGGGTGCTCCTTTATCATGGAAGCTATACCGAAATATCTGCGATTGATTTGAAATATAGTAAACGCACATTGGATTTTGGCAAGGGTTTTTACCTTACTTCTTCCTATGAACAAGCGTTAAACTATATCCCATCTGCTGTCAAGAAAAACATTCGCTGGCGAAAACTTCCTGCCGATTTCAAAGTAGAAGACGGTTGTATTTCGGTTTTTCGATTTCATCCAACGCCAGAGTTGCTGGTGCATTAGTTTGAAACAACTGATTTTTGCCGCCTGCGGCGTACATTCAATCACCATTAATCTTCTTGCGCTATCTTCTGATATATGATACGCTATTCATATAAAACTAAGGAGGAGCCACGGATGGCCACATTGAACATTATTGGAAATGGTTTTGACCTGTATCATGGGCTTCCAACCAGCTACTATGATTTTGCTTGTTATATATTGGCTACCGATGAAGGACTGTACACTGAATTATCAGAAATGTACGATTTTCCTGTAAGGCTCGTGGATGGACATACCAATGTTAGCGAGTGCCGTGTTGCTCAAAAAAACTTTTGGAGCAACTTTGAAGAAAACCTCGGAGTCCTTTCTCCTGAATGGGTGGAACATACTCTCTTAGATGACTTAGGATTGGAAACACCTGAAGCCGTCACTTTAGATGCTCCAAACAGAGATCGAACAAACGACCTAAAAAGAAAGTTGAACGAATGGATTTCCGCTATTGATACCACGGACAATTTCCAATATATTATATCGCGCATAAACGGGTATGCACTGCCTTTTTCCAACGAAGATTCTTTTGTTTCTTTTAATTACACTCACACTCTTGAAAATGTATATCACACGGAAGCGGAAAATGTTCTACATATCCATGGCACTTCATCGGCTTTAAATAACTACAACGACTTAATTATTGGACATGGAAATGAGGACGCTATAGATCGTCTAAGCAAGCAGATTGAGCAGTTGCGTAACGAACCGTATGGAGAGTTTTATCAGGCAACTCGCAACAGGATTGTTGAGTTTTCTTTCGAAAAAGCAATACTGAATAAATTAAAAAAACCTATTGATTTGGGATTGATGCGTCTAAACAACTTTTTAGGTACAATAGATACTCCCGACTACATTTGTACATATGGGCTTTCATTTGGTGAGGTTGACGACCCATATATTCAGTATATTTGTGAAAAATTCCCTACCGCAAAGTGGAGATTTTCTTATTATGGAGATCAAGACCGCTGTGCCATTAACCGAATAACACATCTCCTTGATTTACCTTTGACACATTTTGAGGACTTTCATTTTTGCAATCCGACCTCAGAGTCGATAAAAAATGAAATTGCACATCAAAATAATATTGTGTATTATAAAGACTTTGATAATCCTTCGGGCACAACTCCATGGTACTGCAGATCTAGGTAATACTATCTTTCCACATTTTATTCAAAAATCCGAAAAGGCGCAATGGGATGTCTTTTGACCCAAATACCTTTGCGAGTTGAAAGCATCTATTGAAAACAACCCCTTAAAGTTAGGTGCTTGATATAACTTGCATATTCATGCTATACTAAAACCAGTTTTATTGTACGGACAAAAATAGAAAGTGAGGCTTGCCAATGGACACCACAAAACGCTCTCCCCTTGACCGCCTGCTCTTTGCCACTTTTCTGAAAGGCCGCACTTCTTCCCGTGATGTATGGAAAGAAGAGGGCGATATGACCCCCGAAGATAACCAGAAGATCATCGAGGAAACCAGTGAGATTATCAACGATGATTCCACCTATCCGTTCATCAGCTATCTCTCGGACCTGCTTGCGAAATCTAAGCCCTCCGATGATGCTGTCAAGAAACTGCACGACTGCATTGAAAAAGTTGCCGCCGCACTGGGGCAGGACAGCACCGATGTGTTCCGTGCGCTCCTTGCCAAACTGATTGAGGAGCCGGAAGAAAAGCAGACCTTTGACCGTCTGCTGGAGATGGCGGAAAAATTTGCAGCAAAACACGAATAGAATACCGTGGATTCCATAAGCGAGTGACCTGAAAAGGCCGCTCGCTTTTTTGTTTACAACGAGATTGAAGGGAGGAACGCTATGCCAAGCAAAACCGAAGAATATCTCGCCCTTGCCCAGCGCACAGCCAACGGTCTAACACGGTACTGGGAAAGCTGGACGGACTACCTGACCACCGCATCCCGGCTATACAAGTATCCCTTTGCGGACCAGCTGATGATCTACGCCCAGCGCCCCGATGCCACCGCCTGCGCCGAATTTGACATTTGGCGCAACCGGATGAACCGCTATGTCAGGCGTGGCTCTAAGGGCATCGCTCTGCTGGACGAATCCAGCGGAGTCCCGCGCCTGCATTACGTCTTTGACGTAAGCGACACCGGGGTACGCCGCAATTCCCGTGACCCGGAGGTGTGGCAGTACAACGATGATCTGAAACAGCCGGTTTCGGAAATGCTCGCCGCCACCTACGGCATCAGCGGGGAGCGTATCAGCCAGCAGCTTGCTGATGTTGCCGGGAAGTTGGTCGCTGATTATTGGGACAACAACGACGGCGACATCCGCGCCATCGTTGACGGCTCGCTGTTGATGGACTATGATAGTATCGGGTTGGAGATGCAGTTCAAAAGCGCTGCTGCTATCAGCGTCACCTATACGCTGCTGGAACGCTGCGGATTTGAGCCTGCCGGGTGGTTCGATAAGGACGATTTCCAGGCAATCTACAATTTTTCCACCCCGGATAGTGTCTACGCCCTCGGCGCAGCCGTCAGCGACATGAGCCGGGAGGTGCTACGAAACATCGAGCGCACCGTTAAAACCACCATTCGCCGCCGAAATAATGAAAGGAGTCAGCATGAATATGAGCAGCAATCTGAACTACACGCAGACCGGGGATTATCTTCTCCCGAACCTGACCCTGAACCAGCCCCGGAAGCCGCTGGGCAAGTACGGCAGGATGCGATTGAACTTTCTGAAACAGCAGCACCCGGTACTGTACCACACGATGCTCCTGAACGGGAGCCTGTACCCGCACCTGATGGAGGTGGAGCAGACGGCAGAGAGCCAGATGCAGCAGATCATGGAGCAGTTGCTGAAACAGACCCCCGCCCCGGACAAGGAGCAGAATCAGCTGGCGTGGGTGCAGCACATGAACAGCCTGAAAGCGCAGGCAGAGGAACTGGTGCTGACGGAACTGATTTACAGCTGAGTTTCTTCGATGCCCACATTCCTACCGAAGCCCAGCAAATTGAAACCATCGACCAAGCGGAGAGCGAAAAAACGCCCTCCGCTTTTGTTTTGTCACAGGCGGAGATTGAAAACGAATTGCGTAAGCACGGTTCCGGGTTTGAGGGCGGTAAGCAGCGCATTATGGCACTGTATCAGACTCAGCCAGACCGCAATCTCCGTGCCAAGGCACTGGCAAAAGAGTACGGCATCGGTGGACACTCCCACGATTTTCTGGACGGAAGCCGGGGTTTTGTGAACCACGACTGGAAGGGACTTGAATTTGACCACTACCCGGATCATCAAAAGGTTACGTTAAGCTGGACACAGGTCGAGAAATAC
>Ga0129310_1002370_pt1 | contig 14172 bp, 9 predicted proteins | sample Go1ome_2_FD_94433 | JGI IMG/M metagenome (GOLD analysis project Ga0129310, IMG submission 94433) | Western lowland gorrila individual fecal microbial communities from Wisconsin, USA - Go1022A metagenome | ecosystem: Host-associated > Mammals > Digestive system > Large intestine > Fecal | place...
AAAATAATCAGAATCAAGCCAGTGTGATTGCATCTGGAAAGGATGCTTCCGGCATGGCCGGCGTCGGCGGAATGGCAGGCCGCAACAGTGGAACCATTCAGGTGACAGCGGACAACAGTCAGACGACGCGCACAATCAGTGGAAATAATGGTGCTGGTGTCGGCGGCATCATCGGTATCAATGAAAAGGGCGGTACCGTTCGGCCACAGGGAACATCGGGTGAAATCGTTGCGGTTGGTTCTGGCATGTCAGTGACCGGTTATGAGAAAGTCGGTGGAATCGTAGGTATTAATCATGGTAATTTCGGAACAGCAGCACAGACGGTGGAACTGACTGGACAAGCCAAAAAGGTGCAGGCTTCTCATGGTATTGTTGGCGGAATTGCAGGTGTAACGGACGGAGATATTTATCATGCCGTAAACCGTTCCGGATCAGTGACAGCAGATGCTGGGACAGCCGGTGGTATTGTGGCAGAAAATGCGGAAGGAAAAACAATTGCTTCCTGTAAAAATGTTGGAAATGTCAGCAGCAGTTCCGGACATGCCGGAGGTATTGCTGCAGAAAATGCGGGAACGATTGTAAATTGTACCGTTTATGGGACTTCTGCGAAAGACCAGTGCACTATTTACAGTCTCAATACAACCGAGAGTGGTGCAATTTGTGCGGTAAACAGTGGTATTGTTACAAATAACGCTCCGGGAGAAAATGTGGTATTACAGGGAAATGCGACAGTATTTGGAGGAATAGCTGGCTCGAATACGGGAAAAGTACAGCAGGTTTCCAAACTTTCTTATATGCCACAGATTGACAGTTCTCAGGATGCACTGACGGTAGGTGGTGCTGTCGGCGAAAATACAGGTACTGTTTCAGATATTACAGCTAGGGGATTGGTATTTTCCGATTTCAGTGGATATCAGTATCTTGGCGGTATTGCAGGAAGAAACGGCATATCCGGAAATCAGATGCTTACAGATGGAAGTTATCAGACAAAAGTTGTAAATTGTACATATTCAGGTACCATGACGGAAAAGGCAAATACCAGTCAGGCAGGTAACTGTTACGGTGGAATCGTCGGTATTAACTATGCGCAATTACAGAATGATAAAGTTCAGAAGATAACGCTTTCTGTCCAGGGTGTATATACAGCAACAAGTACCAGTACCTCCGAGCAGAAAGAAACAATGGCAACGCATGCCGGTGGAATTGCCGGTAAGAATGAGTCTGATGCAAAAATCAGTTCCTGTACGCTGGAAGATAATGCAGACAGCAGTCTGGAAGCAAAATATGGTATGCTGGGCGGTGTTACCGGTTCTAATAAAGGTACAATTGAGTTGTCCGGAAGTGCTGTGACGGAAAGTGTCATGACAATAAAGGCACAGTCGGATGTGAATGAACTCGTAAATAATGCCCAGGCTTCCGATAAGGGTAAACTGGGTGCGGATAATAAAGTGGTGGGCTGGAATTACGAACAGGGATTTCAGCTTGAAAATGCAGTGTATAAAGGAACAAATACCAAAATTTCCAGTAATCGGTTGAATTTGAAAATGACCGGAAATGGAAATGTTGGTGGTATCACTGCATTTAATGAAACAGAAGGCTCCATCATAAACTGTGTGTCCGGAAACTGGTTTTTGCTGAACCGCTCAGAGGCAATCGGTGTCGGAACCGGCGGTGTTATCGGAATGAATGAGTCAGTAAAAGATCTGACAGGATTAGTTAACGGAGCATTTGTTGGACGACAGGTTTCAGGAAAAAATATATATGGTTCGGCTGATCAGCAAGGACAGACAGATCGTTTTGCCGGTGGAATCATCGGAAATCAAAATACATCGGAAGGCAATCAGTGGCATATAAGAAACTGTATTAATTATGGTACGGTGTATTGTTATAGAACCCATTATTCCGGCGGAATCATCGGTCAGTGGACAGCATCCGGCGGCACGATTGAAAATTGTCGAAATTATGGAAATCTGCAGACGACATACGAATGCAGCTGGAAAGGAGCTTCCGGTGGTATTGTGGCGCAGCTGTATCATGCATATGAAGATAACGATTATAATATTGTAAGCTGCGAGAACCACGGAAATATCTATACCAGGGACGGAGCTTCGGTCACAAATGGTTCCTGTGGTGCGAACGACAGTGCCGGAATACTTGGCAATGTCACGACCTATCGGGTGGACAGTGCAAATAAAGCACAGAATTTCACGATTCGTATTCTGGATTGTGTCAATGCTCCGGGCGTGGAAATTTATTCCAGGTCTATGGCATCCGGAATTTTTGGATTTTTATCCTGTGATAATGCAGATGTGGATCCGATTCAGGTATCGACCTGCAATGTGAAGATTGATATTGAACGCTGCAGAAATTTTGCCAATATATTAAAAGGAAAACAGTGGGACAGTAATGGACCTGGATATGTAGGCGGAATTCTCGGTGCCAGATATTCGGAAACCGGGTGGTCAAATACTACAGTAAAAGATTGCTATTCTGCGGATCTTGGCGATAATGAATATAATTACAGTGGATACCCGATGTACTCAAGCGGAAACGCTATTCGAAATATGACAAGTGGTCCTTGGAATATGGCTGGAGAAAATCGCAGCAACGATTTTTATTTTGATGGAAGAAACCAGTACGGATTTTATGGAAAGGCATTTTCTATTGGAAGAGTGGATGAATCCGGAAATGTGACTGCACAGTCAAAGAATAATAATTCGTGGAATTCTGCTTATGCGGTTACCAGACGTTCCTCTGAAAAATATTATGATTACATGGATAATGTGCATGCATTGCAGGTAAATAATGCAGATGGAACACAAAACTATGCGTTTGCAGAATTGTATAAGAGCTGCAAGGTGATTTATCCTGACAGAACCTATGTGGATGCGCATGGATATATCATAGATCGCAATGGAAACAGCGATACAAGAATTGGTCAGATCCTATTTTATGCGGATAATGAAACGTATGCAAATCATGATAATGTATATTACAAGTGTACGATGAACACGGATCTTACACATAACGCCATTTATAATAATTCCCGTGAAAGTTATCGTCGACTTGAGGGAATTGAAACTGCGACAGCTGCTGATGGGCAGACGACAAGCCAGATTCTGGCACCGGCTTTTGCAACAGCAACTGTATCAGATGGCAAGATCAGCATCAGTGTCACACCACAGAATCTGCCAAACGGAAATTCTGGTGAGCTATGTGATCCATTTGCATATGTTGTCACAGTAACAGACAGCGCAAAACAGACAGCGCAGCAGATTCTTTATGCCGAAGAGGGAAGTTTCGCAATCCCAGCGGGAATGTCGGGAAATCTGGAAATATCCGTGCAGGCAAAGAGTATGTTTGATGATGTGGCGGAATCAGAAGCCGTAAAAGCGGATGTGGTTCAGAGCGGTTCTATCCTGCCGGGTCCGCAGGTTCAGGCAGAACTGGTATCTGTGAAAGAAAATAATAAGGATGTATACCGTTATAAATTCAGACTGGAGAACCTGGAAGCGTACAGCAATTATTCCGGATGGCAGGTTCAGGTTTATCTGAATGCATACAAAGATCAGAAAGTAACATTAAATGCTGATACGACAGAGGCGATTTTGAATGTGGATCTTTCGTCAAAAGATACCGGATCCGGAAGTAATATTTATCAGATCATTGCGCAGGCAACGGCAGCAGGTGCTACACATTATGAAGATTCACCGATTGTGTCAACTCCGGCCTATATGCCATATTACCGGGCATATCTCGGTCTGCAGAAAACGGGTGGAGAACAGAATGTCGCAACACCGCAGATCAGTATTACCGGAAATACGCTGGATACGTTAAGTGTTCAGATTTCTCTTGACAACAGCAGCGCATCGGACATTTTGTCCACAACGCCAATTTACCGGGCGGAGCTGATTGGAGATTGGACCGATGGAAATGGTACGGTTCAGAAAACAGATGTTGTATTTGCCAAAACAGATATTATGACGGTGTCAAAAGGTGTTGCCACAGCAAACTTTACGAATTTGCCGGATTATCTTCGCAATGCAAAAAATCTGCGTGTACGTCTGTGGTATGCACAGACAGGTTTGGGACCGGTATATCTGTATCATTCCGTATCGAATGAGAGTGAGGGAAATGTTACAGAACTGGTGAATGTGGAACATGGAGTTGAAGAGTGGGCGTATACTTACAGCCTTCCAATTTCAAAAGCAAATGATTATAAGGCATATACCTACACATCAGATACTTTATTTGACGACTGGCTTCCGGCTCCATCACTGGATCAGAAAGATCAGAGCAGCCTGACACCACAATATGACAGCAATAATCGAATGCAGTATCGTTTTTCCTGGGATGCGAATGTGTCCGGTACTGAAAACGCAGTTTACCAGATTTCTTTGACGGGAATCGATACAAATGGAGGAGAAGTGACGATTGATACTGACAGTTATACCGGAGGACGTTCTTTTACAGTTGATGCAGAAGACTGGAATTATCAGCAGGTTCGCCTGAGTGTAACCCGTGTGGGAGATCATACAAAGAAGGAAATTGGTCTGACTTCGACTGCAACTTATAAGGTAGCGCAGCGTCTGGAACAGCCAGGGGCACCGAGTGTCATGAATATGGATGTAAATGAGCTGAATTATCAGATTTCCTGGCCAAAAATTTCAGATGAAACTTATTGCAGGGATTATCAGGTTTATATCCGTTCTTATGATGTAAACGGGGATCTTCAGACTGCGCAGAAGGCAGGAACGGCACAGGCAGCAAATGGCTCATCTGTTTATACACAGACAGTGAATCTGGAAAACTATGCAGGAAGTCGAATTGTTGTGTATGTTGTGGCGGAAACCAGAGATGCCAGTGTCTATGTGAATTCTGCAGCAGGTGTTACCTGCGAGGTGCAGATACCGAAACGGTTGTCAAAACCAAATGTTTCATGGACGGTAAACTGGAAATATAACAAAGATCAGCCAACAAATGCGGTAGAATTCCTCTCAGGAGGACTGAGTGTTAGTCTGAAGACAAATGACGCATCCAGTATACCACCGGGAGGAAGTGCTTATCTGCTGAAGGCATATGTATATGACAGTCAGGAAGCAGCTAGTAAGGCATTGGATGCATCTCCTGGCAGCTACCGTTCCGCTTATCCTGTGGGGGATGTCCCGGTTCAGATGTCTGTGACAAATGCGGAAAGTTACTATCATGTATTTCAGAATCTGTCTATCCAGTATGCCGGAAAATGGATCGTATTCTATACCAGAATCTCCTCCGGAGCAGGAAATATCAGTTCACAATGGGTAAGAAGCAGTGTGGCTTATCAATTGCCATATGTCAGACTGGCACAGCCTGTGGTAGCATCTGACAGTAAGACATATACGGATACAGTGACGGTGCAGACTACGCCAAATGTCCCGGGAAGCGTTCAGAAATGGACTGCTGTTCATACAGTACTTTCCTGGAACAGTGTCGACTGTGCAGATCTGTACAGTATTGATCTGGCTGGACAGATGACAGATGGTACCGCAGGGGTAAGACAGCTTTCCTCCAATCTGCGGATCCTGGAAAATACAGATGCTTCCGGTAACAAAACAGCACAGGTTCAGCAGTATGTATATCGGAAAATACAGGAAAAAACAGATACCACAGAGGAAAAATGGGATTATATCTGGGAAGTGGTAGAAGAAAATCCGGTTACTTATCCGGAGGGTACACCGGAAACGGAAAAAATACACAGCTGGGATATCAGCAGTTATAGCGTTCCTGTTTCTGCAAATTATAAGACGGACAGAGGAGCAACTTATTATTATACGTTGACACTGACTGCACAGCTTGAGGCACAACTTCAGACAGATGGAACCATTCATTACGTGTTGAAACTGCCGGATGTGGAAAAAATGACTGCAGCGGATGGAAGCAATGTGACGAATGCAGATTATGCGGTAACACAGAAAGCAACGTTCCATGCAAATGTACAGAAAAATCTGACCACACCAGTCAGCGATGCCTATGCGGTGTCTGATCCGTATGAAATTAACTGGAACAACTAATGAAAACGATATGATTTGCGCGAAACGTGTGCAGATCGGAGGAAATGTTTTATGAACTGGAAAGGCTGGCAGCAGCTCAGACAAAATAATAAAAATGGAATATCGATGGTTGTGGTGATCTGTGTGTCGGCATTTTTTGTAGCTTTTGCAGCTGCAATTCTTTACACAGCGGGACTTCTGACGGCGCAGTCAAATCTGCGCCTGAAAGAAGAACGCTGTAGCCAGCTGGCTACATCAGCCGCTGAGATATTGAACGAAGAATTACTGAAATATGATAAGAAAAGCGATGATTCATCACAGAATAATTCATTTTATGCCTTTGCAAACAAATTCCTGGATGACACACAGTATCTGGATTACAGTGAGGATTATCCGGATTCCTCCAGATATAATTTCCTGGTAAGTGATACGGATCTGGACAATTTGGCAAGGGCAGCTTCCTTGCCTTCCGGTTATGGAAATATCCGAATTACGCTTTCCAAGGAGAAAAATGATACGGAAAATCTGGATTCTGTGAAAACAGGGGAACTCGACAGTGCTACAGCAGGGACAAATTATCAGACGGAAATTGATCGTATCCGGAATACTACGGTGCGGGATTACAATCTGATCGTAGAGGTGACGGCTTTGTATGATGATGTCACCTATACCTGTAAGACGGAATACAGTCGGGAAGAAAAATATGATGTGAAATTTTCACACAAGGGCACGGATATTGTGTGGGATGGCGCAAACTGGCATAAAAATAATACCAGTGGAGAAATTTACGAACCGGATGCTTCTGAAAAAATCAAATATGAATTTCTGACTCAGACAACTACGTCCTGTGTATTCCGGGAAAATACGTATACGGATGCCATGCAGGAAGGAGGTTCTGACGGTAAATGATAAGATTACATAGAATCAGAAAAAAGTCAGGGGAAACTCTGGTAGAAGTAATTGCAAGTATGTTTATTTTTCTTATTTTGTTTGGCATTCTGCAGGGGGCAATTTCCTACAGTCATGCTTCTATGGAAAAAAACAAACAGATTCGGGCAGAAAATTCGGAAATCATTCAGAATCTTGCATCTGCAGATACAACGGCTGGATCCGATCAGACGTTGCAGTTTGTGGCAACCACACCGGAGATGGATCAGATTGGAAATCCGGTATTTTCCATAACAGCAAACCTTGCATCAAAAGAAGTAAAGTATAAAGATACAAAAGGAACGGCTCAGATCATTACATTTTATCTGTATGATCTGCCTTCATCTTCCGGAACTGAAAATGCGGGAGGTGCTGACCAGTGAAAAAACGGATCTTTTATGCAAATAACACAAAACGAAAGCTGAAAGAGCGAAAAGGTACAACACTGGTGGAGACCATTGTTACATTACTGCTGATCAGTATCATGATGGCAATGGCAGCATCTGCATTGAGTTCAGCAGCAAAGATATTTGTCAGAGAGCAGAAGACACAGTTTGCACAGTCAATCCTCGATACGACCATGACAGAATTGCGTGGACTGACTTCGGATGCAAACGGATATATTAAAATCTATGGAAAAAATGACAGTACATCCGGAAAAGTTGTGGATATGACTGGAAATAATGCGGGAAATATATTAGAATTTATAGACGAAGACGGGTATGTGGTACTGGTGTCAACAGATGGATGCGATGCAACAACGTTGAAAATTGGAGGTCAGGATTCCGGTCAGGCAGAGCCTGTTGAGAGCGGACAGCTGCTGACACGATATTATTTTTATAATAATGGAAAATTTCGTTACAGCGAAGGAGGTACACCAATAGCTCGTGCGGTTGCCACTGTATTTGGCAAGGGTTTTTACATGGGAAATTATCTGGAAGTGACATGGGCATTCCCGGATGGAATAAAGGCTGGGGATGCAGTAACGCAGATTACAGTGACTGTAACTCTTTACAGTGATAAGGAACGCACGCATGCAGTAGCCTCAGACACGGAAATTCTTTCGTTGCGTCATAAACCAGTACGAAATGACGCTGTAACCGCTGTATCAGATGCAGATTAGAAGGTTATTCCATACAGAAAGAAGATAAGGAAAAAGGGGAGAAGAAAAATGTTTGCAACGTTATTTGAACTGAGAAACAGAAAAGGGAAACAAAATAATAAGAAGGGATTTACGTTGGTAGAGCTGATTGTAGTTCTGGTAATCCTTGCAATTTTAGCTGCTTTATTAATCCCGGCACTGACAGGATATATTAATAAGGCAAAAGAAAAATCTATCACAGCTGAGACTCGTCAGGCAGTAATGGCAGCGCAGACATTGGTAGATGAGGAATATGGTAAATTGGATTTAACAGCTGCAGCAAATGCAATTACTATAGGTGATTCAAATGCTACTATTACCAAAAAAGCAGTTGCTGAATTAGCTGAAGTTCCGGAAGCAAATATTACATCTGCAACAGTATATGATGGAAAAGTTATTGAGTTAGTATATACAAGTCAGAATAAGACTTGCACATATTCTGTAAAAAATACAGGTAAAAAGGATGCACCAATATATACATCAAAAGGTACATACGAAGTAAAATAATTTAAACTAACCAAAGAAGAGGTAACAACATGCCAGTAAAGACATCAAAGAAGAACAAAATGAAATACAACTGGATAAGGTTGGTAATTTACCTTCTGATTATAGTTCTGCTTGCTGTTGTGCTGGTAGTTCCTGGGGCACTCCGGCTGATGTACCGAGCTGACTCCCAGGTAGCAATGGGGAATGCCAGATCGGTGCGGATGGCGGCCCAGGTAATTGCGACGCAACAGTATGGCAGAAATGAGGCTTTCTGCGATGCCACCCGTGAGGGCGGCATCGCAGATGGCTTATATGAAGAAATTTTGCAATTAAGTGAAGTGCCTGGAGATTTTTGGATCCTTCAGGTGAAAGAAGACGGATATACGGTTCGTCGATTTGTTTACCGGGAAGGGGAATATACAGTCTGGTATGATGCGGATGCAGACGCCAGATATACTGTGTACCATGATGAAACTATGATCAATACCGGAGAATAAAATGTTAGCAGTTATAGAAGTGATAATATATGTGATACAGTTCTTTTTTGGAGCATGTATCTTCAGCTTTTTGAATGTCGTTATAGACAGACTGCCCCGCAAGGAAAGTGTTGTAAAAGGACGGAGTCATTGCACGAACTGTGGCAGGAAGCTCACTGCATGGGAACTGATTCCGTGTATCAGCTATCTTTGCCTTGGTGGAAAGTGCAGAACCTGTGGCTCGAAGATTCCATGGAGAGATTTTCTGGTAGAAGTTGCCGGAGGTGCGGCATTTATCATTTGTGGGATGTGTTTTGGCTATGGAACGACAGGAATGATTTCACTGCGTGGAGCAGTAATTTTTGCTTATTTGGGAATATTGCTTGTGGTAGCCCTGATTGATCGGGATACCCAGATAATATATGATAGATTTCACATTATGATTCTTGTTCTGGCAGTATTGGCAGTATGGCTGTTTCCGGAACATGGAATCGGGAACCGTCTGCTTGGCGCGGTAGTGATCTCCGTACCGATGCTGGTACTTGCGTTGATCATTCCGGGGGCTTTTGGTGGCGGTGATATAAAACTGATGGCGGCATCAGGAATGTTTCTCGGTGTAGGAGCTACTGTGTGCGCTATGTTTATCGGGCTTCTTACCGGGGGCGGTTATGGAGCTTTTATGTTGTTAAGTGGGAAACTGAAAAAAAATGATCATTTTGCATTTGGTCCGTTTCTGGCTGTTGGACTTGCGGTTTCTGCATTTGCAGGAGACCGGATTGTAAAATGGTATCTTGGAAAATTATAGACAGAAAGGAATTCTGGAAATGGCACGTTTTCGATATGTCGCAAAAGACATGAAAGGTAAAAAGCATAAAGGAACTCTGGAAGCTGCTGCTGAGAATGCCTTGCAGCAGCAGTTGAGGGAAGACGGTCTTTTTCTGATCAGTGCGAAGAATTTAACAGAGAGCCGTGGGTATCAGAAATTAAAGGCAAAGCAGCTTGCATTATTTTGCAGGGAACTGTCGACGTTGCTTGCATCCGGTGTGACGCTGGTACGTGCACTGGATATCATTTCGGAACAGGAAGGAATTACAGAAGGAGAACGTGAAATATATAAAGATATTCTGCAGGATCTGAAAAAAGGAATTCCACTGTCAGAGGCGATGGAGACGAAGAAATGTTTTCCGGATCTTATGATCGGAATGATCCGCTCCGGAGAGGGAAGTGGAAATATTGATCAGGTGACCGGCCGGCTGGCTGTTCAGTATGAAAAGGATTATAAGCTGACGCAGCAGGTGCGTTCGGCTATGACGTATCCATGCATTTTACTTATTTTGTGTGTGGCAATTGTTATTCTGATCGTGACTTTTATCTTACCACAGTTTCAGTCTCTGTTTGATCAGATGGATCAGTTGCCATGGATGACGACAGTACTGATCAATTGTTCGAATTTTTTGACAAAACAGTGGTATGTGGCTCTGATCGTTGTATTTGCCATTGTTATGGCATTTCGCCTGATTGCAAGTATTCCGGAGGTGCGTAGAACACTGGATCGGGGCAAGGTAAAAATGCCGGTGTTTGGTAATCTGTTTCAGGTTATTTATACGGCGCGTTTTGCCCGTACACTGAGCAGCCTTTATACAAGTGGTATGCCGATTGCTGTGGCAATCGCAACTGCTGGAAAAACCATTGGAAATGCGTATGTGGAAGAGCAATTTGGTGAGGTTGTTACACAAGTGCGCAGTGGTGTGCCCTTATCTCAGGCGCTGCATGGTGTGGAAGGACTTCAGAAAAAACTGGCCAGTACCGTACAAATCGGTGAGGAAAGCGGACGTCTGGATCTGATGCTGGATTCGATTGCGGCAACGTTAGAAGATGAGGCAGAGCAGGCTACTAAGCGAATTGTGACGTTGATGGAACCAATTTTGATCATCATTATGGCAGTCATTGTCGGATTTATCATGATGGCCGTAATGCTGCCAATTTATCAGTCCTATGCAGCAATTGAAAATTCATAAAACGGATACACCAGATAAAATGGAGGATAAATACAGATGAGTGATACAGTAATAGTAATACAGGATGAGTGTATCCTTGTTGCTTCCGGAAAAGCCGGAAAGCCACCAAAGGTGCAGGAAGTGGAACGAATCCCAATCAATGGATTCGGTAATCCTATTGAATTGTGGAAAGAGGCACTTCGCAAATATACGCAAAAACACCATCCAGGTCCGGTAAAACTTGTATTCCCGTCTTCTTACAGTTCCAGTCGTATTACACAGATTCCCTATGCGACAGGAAAAGAACTGACTCGAATGGCAGAAAATATTGTGGCAGAAAACGAGGGAGATTCCATTATGGATTATTCCGTGGTTGCCGCTGATCGGAAGAATGGTGTTACACTGTGTTGTGGAAGTGCTGATGATGCAATCATAACGCAGGTGGTAGAGTTTTGCAGGGAAATTGGTCTTACAATCCGGGAAATTACGGTATATGTGGAGAGCTATCTGCGTGTTATGGCACATCAGAAAAATCATAATCGCAAGACGGCTATTTATCTGCTTTTCGAAGAAAACAGTGTGACAAGTCTTCTATACCGTGACGGAGTGTATCTGTATTCTACAAAGAGCAGAATTTTCAGTGAGCGTGGAACACTGGATTTCGGGACCGAGATTGTACGTCTTATTTCCGGTATTTTGCAGTTCTATGCAACAACAAAGTCAGATATTCCAATTACCGATGTCTATTATGCGGGCTGTCAGGCAGACGATTTTGAAGTCAGTGTGGAGGGAATTCACAACATGCAGCTGGAGGCACATCCACTGAAAATCGATTTAAACTTTACGGCAGAAGGAAATGCGGAAGACTGGCTGGCTTGTATCGGTGCACTGACAAAAGAAAAAGTGAAGGAAATCAATCTGTACCAGGTGTGGTGCCATGCACATGAATCCGGTGCAGAAAAGACAAAGAATACAGCAAAACAGATATTGTATCCAGTGGTTGTGCTTGGACTTTGTGCAGCTGTCTATGCAGGTATATCAGTATGGAATATGACAGAAGTGCGAAAAACAGCAAAAATCGAGGAATGGATCAATGATTCTGACGTGCAGGATGCGTACAGCAAAGCGCTTGCAAAGGAAACAGAGAGTGAAAAACTGGCCGATGAGCTGAATCAGGTGAATCAGATGAAACAGAATCTGGATACTTATCCGGATCTGACGGAGGAAATGATAGAGAAAATCGTGGACGTGGGCGGAAATGACATGTCAGTACAGATTCAGTCACTGGATATGACGTCCGGAACGCTGACGTTCCATGCAGTGAGCCGAAAGGTAATCGATATCCCGAATTACATTCAGAAGCTGGATGATACCGGATTGTTCGAGTCTGTGGATTACAGTGGTTACAATTATGATGATGGGGAGTATTCGTTGATGCTTTCCTGTGTTTTGAAAGCAGAAGAAACCGGAGGTGAGCAGTAATGAAAATCAGTATGGAAATAAGACCAAAGGATATATTTCTTCTGAAGGTACTGGCCTGTGTGTTGATTGCGTTTTTAATGATTCGATTTCTGATTTTCCCTGCAATTGATAAGCATATGGATCTGGCTGCACAGCGGACAGATACCGAAGCACAGCAGGAGGAAATGCAGTCTGTAATGGATCGGACAGGCAGCATTGATGTAAAGATTGCAAAACAGCAGGAGATGCTGCAATCTGCAAAAGGAGGGTACTACGATGTGCTGGAAAATCGCCAGGTGGACGAACTGATCACCGGTATTGTCCTGGATCACAAGTTGTTTCCAGTTTATTTAAATATTATAGGTACCACATCTGGTGTACCGTCCGCATATACATTAGCGGCACAGACTCATACAGATACGACGGCAGATGCTTCCGGTTCGGATAATGCGTCTGAATCGGATACTTCAGACGCAGCAGATACATCGGATACGGCAGACACAACCCAGGAGGAAACCTCTGCAATACCGGCAGCTTATGTGAATACTACTTCCGTGGATGTGACAATTCAGGGGGATGAAACGGAAATTCGGGCATTTCTGGATGATATTGCAAACAATTATCCGGGAATTCAGGTGACATCTTTTAGTATGCAGGAGAATGAATATGTAAACAGCAGCCTGCAGACTGTTTCACAGATGAGCTGTGACTGTACAATAGCAGTATATACCTGTGGAGAAAATTAGAGGACCGAAGTTTGAAGGAGAGAATGATTAAGTGAATACGAATCTGAGAATCGGAGATATTCTGATTGAAAAAGGGTATGTAACAGAAGAACAGATGCAGCAGGCGCTGGCATGGCAGAAGGAGCATCGTGATAAACGAGTTGGGCAGATCCTGATGGAGCTTGGCTTTGTGTCAGAAGCGCAGGTGCTGGATGCTTTGGCCAGCAGACTGCATCTGGAAATCATAGATGTGGCACAGCAGAATGTAGATCTGCATGCTGTTGGAATGGTAAACCGTGAATTGTGTGAGAAAAGTCTGATTCTTCCGCTTAGTGTACAGGGACATAATATGACCATTGTAACAAATGATCCGCTGAACTATTTTGCACTTGAGGAAGTACGTCAGCAGACCGGCTGCCAGTTGCAGATTTATCTGAGTGAGGAAGAGCCACTGCGCAAAGCTGTTTCTTATTATTTTGCAGAGGTCAGCGCCAGAAAAGCAGCGACACAGGCAAATGTGGATTTTGCTATGCCTGAGACGGAAGAACTGGCCATTGAAGATCTGGAGGCCGGAGATGATGAGGCTCCGATCATTCGACTGCTGAACAGTCTGATCGAGCGTGCAATCAAATCAGAAGCAAGTGATATTCATATCGAACCTTTTGAGACAGAGACAAAAGTACGAATGCGAATCGATGGCGTGATCATGGAATATGTAACAATTCAGAGACATATCCATGCACCGCTGATCGCACGTATTAAAATTTTATCAAATCTGGATATTGCAGAGAAGCGGATTCCGCAGGATGGACATTTTCGGGTTAATCTGGAGGGCGGAAGCGTAAATATCCGTGTTTCTGTGCTTCCGACCGTGTTTGGAGAAAAAGCGGTACTCAGAATTATGGCCGCAACCACTCATATGGATCATGC
>Ga0129310_1002374_pt1 | contig 14139 bp, 13 predicted proteins | sample Go1ome_2_FD_94433 | JGI IMG/M metagenome (GOLD analysis project Ga0129310, IMG submission 94433) | Western lowland gorrila individual fecal microbial communities from Wisconsin, USA - Go1022A metagenome | ecosystem: Host-associated > Mammals > Digestive system > Large intestine > Fecal | place...
AACGGAAACAAAGAATTATATTTAATGCTGTATGTCCGGTGGTATCTTTCCCTTTCTCGCAGGGAGAGTGTTTCTGTCGGGCTCTTATTATGCCTTTTGGTGATATATTACCGAAAGGATTTTTTGTTATGAAAAAAGAATTAGTATGGAAAATGGTACAGGGGCAAATCGGGTATGATTTTAAAAACCTTGATTTGTTGCAGCAAGCTTTCACTCGTCGCTCATATACCGCAGAGAACGGCGGTGAAAACAATGAGGTGCTCGAGTTTATTGGAGACAAGGCACTTGATTTTGTGATTGTTAAACTGCTTATTCAGAAGTACGGGCATTTAGCAAATGGGGAGCCGGTTGACGGAACAAAGCTTTCTGTTTGGGAACAAGAATTCAAACGGAATCAAGCGGATTACGAAGTGCCGGTGGTAAATAGCTTCGGCTGTGACTATGACGAAGATAACTTATCTAAAATCAAAAGTCGAATGGTGAATAAAAAAGCGTTGGCTCGCCGAATGGATGAACTTGGTTTTTCTGAACATCTTATTATGGGTAAGGGCGATATACAGAATAATATCAACCAAGAAGATTCTGTGAAAGAGGATTTGTTTGAAGCAATTATCGGAGCTGTTGCAATCGATTCAGGATGGAATCTGAAAGACTTGCAAAAAACGGTTGAAGCAATGCTTGTTCCCGAAGACTTCCTAATTGATGATACCGACACTAATTATGTGCGACTGATTCAGGAATGGGAAATGAACAAAAATGGGTGCATTCCCTGGTACAAATATGAAGAAGCATCTTACACATCGACTTGGTATTTAAGAGAAAGTAACACTATATATCAAGACTTTCCGTTAGGCTACAACTATTCTAAACTAAAATATCATTGTTACCTTAAATTGCTTGATTCTTTACCTGTCTTTTGCGGCTTTGGTGTTTCTGTCAAAGACGCAAGAATGGCGGTATGTAAACTGGCTTATGAGTATTTGGAACAAAAAGATTTGCTGTGGTCGATTCGCAACGAAATCGAAAACCCGAATCGTGATGATTCGATCAACCAACTGGAAATCTTAGCCCGTCGCGGATATTTTTCGATTCCAACTTACGCTTTCGAGGAAACCTATGACCATAACGGTAATCCGATTTGGAAATGTGAATGTCACATAGTGGAAGAAGATTGTTGTTTTGACGGGACATCTTCATCAAAAAAAGAGGCAAAGAAAGATTCTGCTTTTAGAATGCTTTTTTATGTGCTCGGAATGGAGGGTGAATAAAATGGTCAAGTGGTGTTTTAATTATGAGTCCGGAGACTATGAATACATCGAAAAGGATGGCTTCAGTATTGACCGAGGCGAGTATGTTTACAATTGGGATGATAGCGAATATCGTCGCGAAGAAGATGATGAACTCCGCAATTCTTTGTTTAATGATGGGGATGACTGATTTTGCTTGCTGCTCTGCAAGAAAATCAAGGAAAATCATCTTACACCGCAGCAGATTGCAGACGATGCTACGGGATTGATCGGATAAAACGGTTGACAACGGAAATAAAAATACTGTAAATATTATATATTTACTATAGTAAAAAATTGATTTTTTTGTGGAAATAGCCCGGAAACTGTGTTATAATACCTATTATACAGGTTCACGCAGTGCCGGGCTGTTTAATGAGACTGAATAATATACAAAGGAGTTATATGCAGTATGGATAAATTAATTGAGGACACCAGACCGTGTCAGTATAGTAACACCGTGTTTTTTGAGTTTGTGTGTGGGAGAGACTAAATATATTAATGAATCTGAATTGATTTCTATTTCTAGTCTTGCCAAATCAGGTGGAAATAATCTCCAAATATCAGTAAGGACTTTATATGGAGAATTCCTTGCTAAGGGTAAGTTGTGCGATTATGAAGATTTATATGCAAAATATTTATTAAGACCAAACAGATCAATACTTGTCAACAGTAGATATGTTGTGGGTATTAAAAGTGAAAAATTATGTTTATATGATAACACAGTAATATATATGAGCAGAGGCAAGGCCACGGAAATCAAAGAACAAATGAGAAAAAGAATAAGATTAAGTATTTAAAAAATGCGCTTTGGTGTACAAATAGTACGATTCACTATAATATATTGCATGGCAAGCTATAGTATGATAAGGTTGTATTACAAATAAAAATTTACAAAAGGAGATTTTAAATAATGAAAAAAACTAAGAAATTATTTGTAATGTCACTCGTACTTATGGTTGTTATGGCATGCGCAGCTACAGTATCTGCTAAGACGTTCAGCCAGTCTGGGGAAAAAAGAGGGGTCGCAAACTACTCGGTTTCCCAGGATGGAGATAAGGGAACTTTTTGGGCAGTCGGAACCAGTACTAAGGCGTACACAACAGTAACAAACAAAACAAACAGTACATATTATATGACAGCGGCAACGTCAGAATATACATATGATAAGGGTATAACCCAAATCAAGGAAGATAAAAAGAATGTTGGCGTTGGATTACAGGTCGTATCAGGAGAGATAACCAGAAAATACTCAGCCTGGACGGTGGATTACCGTCATTCCGGAAATATTTATGTTTCGCAGGGAGCTAATCCGAAGTATGATGATTTTTATTATATAGGCAGGCAATATCAATAAAGGAGTTACAATATGTCGGTTATAGGACTTCTTAAACTGAATATTAAAGAGATGTTCCGCCAGCGATTCTTATTGGGACTTTTGGTCTTTATAGAACTTACATCCGTTATACTGATAATGTTCTCATATGGCGTAATAAACCATTTTAATACTAAGACAAAAGAGGTGGAAGGAACATCGATGTATTATGAGATAGGACGCATAGATGATGAACTGCAGGATCCACAGCCGGCGGAAGTGAAGGCTTTTATATCCAGTGCAATCCCGATAGTTTCATCCAAGCTCGAAAGAGTGTTTTTTGGGGCATTTAACCGTAAAAGTGATGAAGATTTATCATATACTTGTATTTCGGATTATAGGAACGGGAAGTTAATTCCCGTTTCATTAGCCGGAGGAATTGGCGAAGGACGCGGCTTTGAAGATACAGATGCAGATACCACGGAGAAGATTGCGGTTGTTCCGGAAACATACGAGTCGGACGAAATTAATATTGCGGGGCAACAGTTCAGATGCATAGGAAAATATAAGGTCAATATGTACAGCCCGGCAAATTGTGTATATATTCCTTATTATGCGTTTCCGGAGAATAATCTTGAAGTGCTTGTGGTGACAATGAGATTTACAAAACCGCTTACCCTTAACGAACATAATAAATTGGCCCAGCTTGCGGCAAAATATGTTCCGCAGTATGAATTCCCGGAGTTTGATGGAATAGACAACGAGAATGATAACCGTGTATATAGAAGCATTATAGGTGTTGCAATTGTATTTATGGCCATAAGTGCGATAAATTATTGCATCATGTACAAACATATACTGGCAAAGCGTCGAAGAATATTAGCAGTGTCAAGAATATGCGGATGCACAGGTACAAGAGCATCAATGGTATATTTTATTGAATTATATGGTTTATCCGTGATTCTGCTTGTTATCGGGCTGCTGATATTTCATTGTGCGATTCTTCCGGCAGCATCCGGAACGTTTGAGTATATGAGTGCGTATATGACAACGAAAACATATCTGAAGATATCGGGAATATATCTTGGAATGCTTCTGGTGGTTTATGTTATATTGATTGGCCGGTTTGTCAGGAAAACGCCGGCGGAATTAATTAGGAGTGTGTGATATGTTTTCTCTTGGGTTTAGTGAATTTCTAAAAAATATAAAGAATAATATTCTGGTTCTTGCAGAATTGATACTTATATATGTTGCTGCTATTTTTATGATGTCGGCAATATCTGAGCAGTATAGCCTTATTAATGGTATAAAAACGTTCTTTGACAGAACAGGAACATTTGTAAAACAAGACACGATAGCGGCCGGAACGACTGTTACAGATGAAGAATTGTTAGAAAATCTTACGGGAGTAGAGAGAATCGTAAGACCTGTCGAAACGAATTTATATGGCGAAATTGACGGAAATAGATATAATCTGAATTTTATAACGAATAATTCCGATTATGTTAAAAGTATTCCAAGACTTACAGAGGGCAGATGGTGCGAGAATGCGGAACATGAGGATGGGATAATAAACATTGTTCTTAGCGATAATGTGCCGTTCAAGGTACCGGTAGGTGATATTGTGAATTTGGAAGGATGTAATTTCAGAGTTACAGGATATTATGGTATCAAAGAGATGGTATTCGGACTGACGAACACTTTAAATACCGATGGCAGTGAGAGCTATATCAGTATGTATGGTACTGTTAATGAATTTCTGGAATACAATGACCCAATGTCCGAATATTATGCTATTGCTTCATATGAAGATGTTAACCGTGAAATGAAGGATAGAATGTACAGCGGCCTGTTTATGATTATTGATTATTATGATGATTTGTCGGAACAGGACATAGAAAAAAACATGGATATTCTATGTACAAAATTTAATTACACAGCAGATGCTGATATGTTTGATATGAGAAATATATATACATATTCAATGGAACTTCTGCGTATTAAGTTTGTACCGGTTGCAGTTATTTTCGGCCTTACATTTATATTGACATTAACATGTATATTCAATGCGGCATCACTTAATGTTATGAGAGAACAGCACAATTACGGAATTTATTTTATATGTGGCAATAATTGGAAAAATACAGTGATTTTATCTTTTATGCATTGGGTGTGCCTTTCGGTTACGGCCCTGATCATAGCGGGAGTCATCAGCGCTTTTGTAAGAGTGTCCAACCTGTATAATGGGCTTGCGTTTTCGTTTGGGTGGATGAATATACTGTCGTTGACGGTTATTACGGTTCTTATTCTTATATTTGCGGTACTGCTTCCATTTGTAATGTTAAGAAAAATGCAGCCTGTAAATATACTCAGGAACAACGAATAGAGGTGACAATATGATAGAACTCAAAAATGTATACAAGACATATAATCTTGGGAAAAGCAATGCTTTCGAAGCACTTAAGGATATCAGCCTTACTATAGAAGATGGAGAAATGGTAGCGGTTACAGGCAAATCAGGAGCCGGTAAATCCACACTAATGCACATCATAGGTTGTATAGACGATTTTGAAAAAGGAGTATACCTCCTGAACGGAGAGGACATATCACACACCAATGATAAAAGGCGTGCGGAAATAAGATGCCGTGACATAGGAATTGTAATGCAGGATTTTGCCCTTGTAGAGGAATATTCGGCCATTGAGAACGTAATGATTCCGATGTATTTTGACAGAACCAGGCATGATGTTAAACGTAAACAAAGAGCTGTCGGAGCACTTGAACAGCTGGGTATAGCGGAACTTATGGATAAGAAAGTGTCCAAGCTGTCCGGCGGGCAGAAGCAGAGAGTTGCGATAGCCAGAGCTTTGGTAAACAATCCGTCAATTATTATTGCGGATGAACCGACGGGAGCGCTTGACGTTAAAACCTCGGGCGAAATAATGGATATATTCAGGAAACTTAATGATTCGGGAATAACAATAATAATTGTAACACATGATCCGGAAGTTGCATCGGCATGCAAGAGAATCATTGAAATCGGAGACGGACGGATTATAAATTAATCTTACATCAATTATATTTTTCTGCTATAATTACGGTACAAAATAACTGATATGTTCAGCAAGGAGGTCGTGTTTATGAGCAGGATAATAACAATCAGCAGACAGTTTGGAAGCGGTGGAAGGACAATCGGTAAACTGGTAGCGGAGAAACTCGGAGTAAGATGTTACGACAAGGAATTGATAGAGAAGACGGCTGAGGAGACAGGATACGCCAATGAGTATATCGAACAGGAGGCAGAATATGCTCCCGGAACCGGATTTTTTGCATATTCTTTTCTCGGAAGAGGAACGGATGGCCTTGCCAATGCGGACAGAATATGGATTGCGCAGCGTAAAGTAATTACCGATATTGCATCCAAGGAAAACTGCGTGATAGTTGGCCGCTGTGCGGATTACATACTGAAAGATGAACCGGACTGTTTTAACGTATTTGTATGGGCACCGGACGATTTCAGGGCACACAGGATAGTGGAACAGTACGGCGAGTCACCGGTCAGGCCTTTAAAACGTCTCGAAGAAAAGGATAAGAAACGTAAGTTAAATTACCGCTATTTTACCGGACGGGAATGGGGAGAGAGGGAGAATTACCATCTCTGCATCGACAGTTCCAGGGTCGGTATAGAGCGCGCTGCAGATTTGATTATAATGGCTGCAGAGAACGACTGATTATAACGTCGAAAAACAGACAATTTGCGCGGAATGATTTATTGACTATTCCTCTGCCGTGTGGTATATTCAAGTGTATCAAGGCCCTTTTTAAGTAAAAGGGATTTATTTTAGGAGGAATGAATCAATGGCTTTTTGTACAATTTGCGGTAAACAGTTGGCTGACGGAGAAGTTTGTACATGTCAGCAGAATAATGCCCAGTCAGTACCACAGGGAAGCATCCCACAGGGAATGCCTTACACGGGAGCGCCACAGCAGGGCTCACCTTACACGGCAGCATACGGAGCACCACAGCAGGAGGCACCGAAGAGTTCAGTTGATATGGGAGGCGCTTTTAAGAAAGCTATTGACCATATTAAGAATACTGTTAAGAAACCTATCACGGCAGCAGAAGAATATTATGAGAACGGAACTATTCCGTCATCGGCAGTGCTTATTGGCATTCTTACAATAGCTTATGTGTTTGCAACCGTGCTTAACCTTATTTCCAAGATTTTTTATGCACTTAGTTCATTTAAAAAGCAGGCTAAGGGTCTTTACAGATTATGGGGCATGACGTATGGTGAATATCTGGATTCTATTGGCTATACGAGATGGGATATTCTTAATGATTATTCCATTAATGTAGGAACTATTTTCCAGTCAATCTTTTTCCCGATCATATACATAGTTCTTATGGGCGCGACAGTATTCGGATTGTTCTATCTTATAGATGCAGTTGTTCTTAAGAAGAAAACAGATGTTAATAAGATCGCTTCACTCTGCGGCGCGGTTTCAGTTCCGCTTATCGGAGCAATGGTTGTAAAAATACTTTACAACTTCATTCGTGTGAGCGCACTCAGAGGTTTCTTCTTCCCGATATTTATCGTATGTATGTCAGTACTTACGGCAATTCAGGGATTTACGATTCTTAGCAAAGAGATTAAGGACAGAAAACAGCTCGTTATCTCACTTGCAATTCTTGTTGCGGGACTTGTAACAGTTGAATACCTTATCGGTCTGTTCCTTTACAAGAGTACAACATTCTTCACTCTTCCGGGAGTACCGTTCATCTAAATGTATGTTATTTAGATATGCAGGCATTTTATAGTTTATAAATATATAAATAAGATACGAAATACCCATTGAAATTATCGACAAAAGGTCGAGCTTCAATGGGTATTTTTGTTATGGCGACGAGAAAAATACACGCATTTATGCGGTGTATTTGACTACTGCTATTCAGAGCGGGATTTGCATAGCGTATCTCATTTCTGAATCTAAGAGATAATAATATAAAAAGATTGTATTTTTGTCACGAAAAATATATAATAATCGTGACAACATAAGGAGAGTGATTTTATGGCAAGTAGCATATATACGGAAATAAGGAAGAGGATAGAAGCATCTGAACCTGGAACTGTATTTTTAACATCAGATTTTACAGATATTGCGACAACAACAACTGTTAGAAAATGCCTTGGAAGACAAGTTGAAGAAAAGAATATACGGAGAATTATAGATGGAGTGTATGAAAAACCAGTATATAGTAAGTTGCTGAAAGAGTATATTCCTGCAAATCCCGATGCGGTAGCTTACGCTATTGCCAAAAGTTTTCACTGGACAATTGCTCCGTGCGGGGATGTAGCATTAAATAAGTTGGGTTTGTCAACACAGGTTCCGGTTGTCTGGTCATATATCAGTGATGGACCTTATAGAAAATTTTCATGGGATAATATTACACTATCTTTTAAACATCGTGCAAACAGAGAGATATCATTTATGTCTGAGACAACTGCTTTGGTCGTTGAGGCTTTAAAGACTTTGGGAAAAGAGCGGATTGATGACAGTACTATCCAGAACTTGAGAAATAGATTACCTGAAGCGGAGAAAAAAAAGATGATAGAGGAAGCAAGAGGTGTAAGCGAATGGATATATGCAGTGATCAGAAAGGTGTGTGTTGAGTAATGAAAGAAGTTGCTAAACTACAGAAAAAGGACAGAACAGAATTGTTTCAGGCTACCGCAATTTCTATGGGAATGCAACCCAATGTAATAGAGAAAGACTTTTGGGTGTGTTTCATGCTGGATCATCTGTTTCATGATTGTAAGTATAAGGATGCGTTTGTTTTCAAAGGTGGTACAAGTTTATCTAAATCGTACCACGTTATCGAAAGATTTTCTGAGGATATAGATTTGATTTTGGATTGGAGAAAAATTATTAATGAAAAGATAAATCCTTGGGAAGAAAGGTCAAAGACCAAGCAGGATATATTTAATAAGCAGATTAACGCTGAAGCTGCAAAATTTTATAAAGAAGCATTGGTGCCACAGTTGAATTTAGAAATGAAAGAAAAACTGGGAGACGGAGAATGGATGTCAGTCGATACAGAAGATGAGATGGTGATTAATTTTTATTATCCGCAAATATTTAAAGCAGAGTATTTGCGCTCCTGTGTAAGATTGGAAATCGGTCCATTGGCAGAATGGATGCCATCTCACGAGACAACAGTAGCTCCGTTTGCAGCCGAAAAATACCCGGATGTATTTTCACAAAAAGAGACAACAGCTCTGACTGTTGATGTTGAGAGGACTTTTTGGGAAAAACTTACTATATTACATAAAATTGCAAACTTCCCAGATGGAAAAACATTGCCTGCCAGATATGCAAGGCATTTATATGATGTGTATAATTTGGGTAATTCATGGGTAAAAGAAAGCGCATTTGAAAGAAAAGAATTGCTGGAAAAAGATGTTGCTTTTAAGCAAAAGTTTTATTATGCCAAGGGCGCTCATTATGAAACGGCGACTTTGAGCAGTATTGAACTTCTGCCAAGAAAAACGGTACTCAATGCTTTGCATGAGGACTATCAGGCAATGAAGAATATGATATGTGGGAATATACCGGAGTTTGAAGAGATACTTGAGTTTCTTGAAAAACTACAGGAAGAAATACACAGGTTAGAATAATAAAGAAGAACGAGACGACCGAAGTCGTCTAGTAAAAGTCTGACTTTTTGGGGCCACCTCATTGAAAATCGGAGCCGTTTTGCTATGTAATTTATTCAACTTTGCCGATTACGACGTTTCCGCTTTTATCAATATAGCATCCCTGACTGTTAAGTATCATAGGTGTAATTCCGTCAACAAAACAATATTATATGCCGCCGGAAGAATAATACTACAGTATACAATACGATATTTTCACACTTTTTTGACCAAAATCAGCAGTTTGGTGTCAATTATTTGCTATATGCGATACCATAGCATGATAATATATGAAAACAAGTGTGTTAGAATATATGCAAGATTTCTTATATTATAATGCTTGGCCTGTCAAATTGACACCAAATGCCTCGAAAAGTGCAAAAAAGTGTGAATCCTTTGAAATTCTATAAGCTGCTGTCACCGTCAAAGTTGTTATCATCCGGCCGCTGGCCGCCGTCAAAGCTGCTGTTATCCGGTTTCTGACCGCCGCTAAAGTTGCTGTCATCCGGTTTCTGGCCGCCGCCAAAGCTGCTGTCATCAGGTTTCTGGCCGCCGCCAAAATTGCCGCCGTCAGGCCTTTGTCCGCCCATGCCCGGACCGCGGCCCATGCCGCCGTTGCCGGAAATACCGGAATTGGTTACGGTGGAGCTTTGCTCAAATGTGGTTAATTCCGTTCCGCCGTCTATGGTGCCTCCTGTGTAACAATCCTTAACAATCTGTGTTGAACCGGTCAAGGTGCCGTTCTGATATATGGTGTAAGTCGTGCCGGTTTTCATGTCGGGAGTGGATATGTTAAGTGCATTGTAAGACTTGGCAGGAGTAAATGAAACTATCACATTGCCGTCTGCATCTGCTACGGTAACAGGCGTGCCGGCTGTGCCTCCCGATACTGCCACAAGGGCACCGCATTGCGTCGAACTGTCCGAAATATTCTGTGCCATTCCTGATGAGCCGGCTACGACCAGATAACCACCTGTCACTGTGAAATAGTTGTTATAATCCAGACCACCGTTGCCGTTGTCGGTAGGACCGTCCACGACTAAAGCACCACCGGTCATGACAATGTAACCGTTGGAATCAATTCCGTCACCGCCGGCATTTACATATACTGTGCCGCCGTTTATTGTGAGTGAACAATTACTGCCGGAATTTTCGCCCATATCCGGACCGCCGCCCATGCCCGGACCGCCTTCGGATGAAGAAGAACCGTCGGCTGCGTTGATTCCGTCATCGGATGCAGTGATGGATATTGTGCCACCGTCAATGGATATGGCAGCCGCTTCAAGACCTTCGTAACATTTGGTAATGTCTATGGTACCGTCTGATATAACAAGAGTGTTATCAGCATGGATTCCGTCGTCACCGCTTGAAAGAGTCATATCGCCGCCTTCGATATAAATGGCATTGTTGGAATGTATGGCATCATCGGTGCATGTAAGTGTTATCGTGCCGCCCGTAATGTGGACATAGCCTTTATCCTCTTCCTCGTCGTTGTTGGAGAGGAGACCCTTGCCCTCGGCTGATGCAGTTATGGTGCCGCCGGTAATTGTGAGAGAATCTTTGCCTTTAATGGCATTGTTCTTAGCGGTAACATTGATGGTTCCGCTTATTATTTTCAGGTCATTTTTGCATGTAATCCCGTTATTGAACGAAGCCTCTATGTTGAGTGAACCGTTACCGTTAATACTTAAGTCGTCCTTTGAAAAAAGTACTGCATCCGGTTCTTCTTTGTCTGTGTCATCATAAGTGTAATTACTGCTGTCACTTAATGTATTGTCAGTGCCGCCCGAGAGAGTGATGGTTGTTTTGTCGGCTGATTTGACATATATGGCGGCACTTGTCTCCGAATGAATGGAGACTCCGTTGAGGATAAGATGTACATTGGCTTCATCCGCGTCAACTATAATCCTTCCGTCATCCAGGGTGCCGTTAATTATATAGCTGCCCCCGGAACTTATGGTAATCTCGCTTCCGTTAATTGCTACGGATGAACTGCTGCATGAAACGGAACTGCCGTTTAATGTGATTTCTACGGCATCGGACACATCAGTGTCGGTGTCGCTGTCCTTGATGGTTATCAGGCTGTCGGGAATGACGGCTTCTGTCGTGTTTTCCTGTACTGAACTGTTGCTTGATTTTGCGCATCCGGCAGCGGACACCAAGATAAGTGCTGCCGCAAGAATGCAGGGAAAAAATCTCTTGAAATTTATACGCATGATAATAACCTCCTTGGTTTATTTTTTTTATAAAACTATTGTAAAAAGATAATAAAAAAACAATGTGTCCGTTTAAAGTTTCCAATGTGATAGGATTTTGAAAATTGGCATTGACGGCATGTTAATGATAATTTATAATAGACTGGTGCTTTGGTACATAAAAGCATAAAAGCGTAAAAGCACTAAACCGAACGATAACGGATGCATGTGTGATGCACACGTTACCTGAATATATGTAAAGGAGAATCATTATGAAAAAGATTAAAAGAATTATCGCAGCAGGCCTTTGCCTGTCAATGGTTTTTGCAGCAACAGCATGTTCTAAGTCGGACAAGAGCGCATCGGGCGGTTCGTCAGACAAAGATAAGACTTATAATGTGGGCATCTGCCAGCTTGTAGAGCATGAAGCTCTCGATGCGGCTACCAAGGGATTCAAGGATGCTCTTACAGAGAAACTCGGAGATAAGGTTACATTTACCGAGCAGAATGCAGCAGGAGATACACCTACATGTGCTACTATTATTGATGGTTTTGTATCTTCAAATGTAGACCTCATTCTTGCCAACGCTACATCACCTCTTCAGGCAGCAGCATCGGCAACAACTACAATTCCGGTACTCGGAACATCTATTACAGATTATGCAACAGCACTTGATATGAGTGACTGGAGCGGTAAAACAGGACGTAATATTTCAGGAACATCGGACCTTGCGCCTCTTAGCGAACAGGCAGCCATGCTCCACGAGATTTTCCCTGATGCCAAGAAAGTAGGTCTTTTCTACTGTTCAGCAGAGCCTAACTCCAAATACCAGGTAGATGTTATGAATGACGAGCTTACCAAGCTTGGATATACATGCGAATATTTCGCATTCACTGATTCAAACGATATTCAGTCAGTATGTGAAAAAGCAGCTGATGCTTCAGATGTAATCTACATTCCTACAGACAACACAGCAGCATCCAGTACGTCGGTAATCGATAATGTATGCCGTCCGGCTAAGGTTCCTGTAATAGCAGGCGAGGAAGGTATCTGCAAGGGATGCGGTGTCGCAACACTTTCAATCAGCTACTATGACCTTGGATACACAACCGGTGAGATGGCTTATGATATTCTTGTAAACGGAGCTGATATCACAACAATGGATATCAAATTCGCTCCTAACGTAACTAAAGAATACAATAAAGAGATTTGCGATGATCTCGGAATTAAAGTTCCGGACGGATATGAAGCAATTGCTAAATAATTAATTATAATTTGGAGGAATTGGTGTGGACATAACAGCACTTTTAAATGCATTGCCTAACGGTGTTGCCCAGGGCCTTATCTGGGGAATAATGGGCATTGGCGTTTACATCACTTACAAAATACTGGATATAGCGGATTTGTCTGTGGACGGAACGATGGTTCTCGGAGGCGCGGTCTGCATCACGATGTTGCTTAAAGGACAGCCGATGTGGCTTGCACTCCTTATGGCAGTTATAAGCGGAATGCTTGCGGGACTTGCAACAGGACTTTTTCATACCGTTATGGGAATCCCGGCAATACTCGCGGGAATCATAACGCAGTTCGGACTCTGGTCAATTAACCTTAAGATACTTGATAATAAGGCGAATCTGGCAATTAACGCACAGAAGTACCATCTTATATCACATATGGGCTCGGTTAAATCGACAGAAGCCAACCCTATACCGTTCTACCAGAACACGATTTTTGTGGTTGTGGTATGCGCCGTAGTGATTATCGGAATACTTTACTGGTTCTTCGGAACAGAGCGCGGTGCATCGTTACGTGCTACCGGATGTAATCCTAACATGTCACGCGCACAGGGCATTAACATCAATGTCAATAAAGTAATAGGACTTATGATTTCCAACGGTATAGTTGCGTTTGCAAGTGCCCTGCTTTCACAGTATACGGCGAGCGTCGATATCAACCAGGGCCGTGGAGCAATCGTAATCGGACTTGCAGCCGTTGTAATCGGTTCTGCACTTTTTGATAAAATATTTAAGAATTTCGCACTCAAGCTTGTAGGAGTATTGCTTGGAGGTATCATATACTATGTTGTTATGAGAATTATAATGTGGCTCGGTGTTGACACGACACTTCTTAAGCTGTCACAGGCACTTCTTGTAGCCGTATTCCTTGCAATTCCGTATTGGAGAAAGAAATTCTTTGCCAAGCCGGTCAGAAAGGGGGCTGCCAAATAATGTTAAAAGTAGAGAACATTTATAAGACATTCAACCCTAATACGGTTAATGAGAAAACAGCACTCAACGGTCTTTGCCTTGAACTTAACGAAGGCGATTTCGTTACGGTAATCGGCGGTAACGGTGCCGGAAAGTCAACACTTCTCAATGCACTTGCGGGAACATGGCTGGTCGACAGCGGCAAGATATATATTGACAATATTGATGTTACCAGAATCCCTGAGCACAGACGTGCCAAATATCTCGGAAGGGTTTTCCAGGACCCTATGATGGGAACAGCTGCGACGATGGGCATTGATGAAAATCTTGCGCTTGCAGCAAGAAGAGGTAAATTCAGAAGCCTTATGCCGGGAATTACGGCTAAAGAGAAGGCACAGTACAGGGAACTTCTTGCGGAACTTGATCTTGGTCTTGAA
>Ga0129310_1002378_pt1 | contig 14124 bp, 1 predicted proteins | sample Go1ome_2_FD_94433 | JGI IMG/M metagenome (GOLD analysis project Ga0129310, IMG submission 94433) | Western lowland gorrila individual fecal microbial communities from Wisconsin, USA - Go1022A metagenome | ecosystem: Host-associated > Mammals > Digestive system > Large intestine > Fecal | place...
CACAAGGGGCTCATGGGCCCGCAGGGCACCGGCGGCCTGGCCGTGGCGGAGGGCGTCGACGTGGCGCCCTGGGCCATGGGCGGCACGGGCGTGCACAGCTTCGATGCGTTGCAGCCCATGGAGTGGCCCACGCGGCTCGAGGCAGGCACGCTCAACGGTCACGGCATAGCGGGCCTTTCCGCAGGCCTTGATTTTATCGAGGCACAGGGTGGAGGTGAAGCGATTGCGACTCACGAACGCGCCCTGGCCGATCGCTTTTTCGCCGGTGTTCGTGAGATTCCGGAAATCAAACTCTACGGCGCCTTTGACCAGCCGACACGCTCGGCAATCGTGTCGCTCAACGTGGGCGATGTCGATTCAGCCGAGATCTCGGATGCGCTCATGCAAGGATGGGGGATTGCGACCCGTCCCGGCGCCCATTGCGCCCCGCTTATGCACCGCGCGCTGGGGACCGAGCGTCAGGGTGTGGTCCGCTTCTCGTTTGGTTACTTCAACACGGTCGAGGAAGTCGACACGGCGATTGAGGCGCTGCGCGATTTGAGCCATGATTAGACCAACCTTTTGCGCCCTTAGATAAACCGTTTACGCTACCTTCCCGCATTGTCGCTTATACAGGGTAATGTGAAATGATGGCCCACACTGGGACTCTGTATCTTTGCGAATTGCGGGAAGGTTCCTATGAACAGGATCACTGCTGCCCTCTATAGGTTTTTAGTCGTCTATCTTTCGGTCGCGATGGTCGTGACCTCGATACCCCTTGCTCCCAGCACAGCCTATGCCGATGATGCCGGGGCGGTCGCCGTCGAGAGCGAGGCCCAAGAGACCGACTCGAGCTCTGACGCTGATGTCGATGCGGTCGATAACGCGTCGTCTTCGGGCGAGGGCAGCTCATCCACAACTTCCGACCAAACGAATAACGCTCAGGACGAATCGTCCAGCTCGGATACCAGCACTTCCACGTCGAGCTTGGCCCAAGACCTTTCGAGCTCCGCGACCGATTCTGATGCAGCAAAGAGCTTGGTTGCCACGGCGGAACCCTCGTCCGATGACAGCGAAGTCGATCCCCTCGTGTATGAGGACCCAACGGTCTACGAGTATGCCAAGCTTATGCCGAACGGCTATGTGTATCCGTGTGATGCTGGCGGAAGCGTTACGGTAGAAATTGATGGAAACGACCCGTATGAGAACTCTGTCGATGGTAAATTGGTGACCAACCTGATCGTTGATTACGGAGTGGATGGGGTCCCCGGATATATTTGTGAGTACTCCTCCAATCTGCGCTCGGTACGTTTTGAGAACAGCTCTATTTCTTCAATTGGACTACACGCCTTTTCTGGTTGCTCGAATCTCGCCGATATCAGTTTTTCCGGTATGACCATTGGGGGCATCGGAACAGAGGCGTTTTCTGGGTGCGGATCGCTTACGAGCCTGAACATTAATGACGTTGCTACCATCGGCTCTATGGGCGATGCCGCGTTTGCCTGGAGCGGGCTGCGGTCTACGGGTCTCGACAAGGTCGTTGGTCTCAGTTCGATTCCTGAGAACGCTTATAATGGCTGCAGCGCTCTGACCGATACCGGTCTGGGAGGGAACTCATCTATCACATCAATCGGCGTTAATGCGTTCAAAAACTGCTCTCGCCTTGCGACGACGGGACTCGAGAACAATACGACGATCAAGACGCTCCGCGAAGGTTGTTTCTCCGGGACCAATATGAGCGGCGGGCTGACGCTGCCCCTTTATTCCAAGATCGAGGAACTGCCGAGTCGTGCGTTCTATGGCTCTAAGCTCGAAACCGTGTACTTTGGATGCGACCATGTGGTGCTCATTAATTCCACCACGTTCCCCAAGCAAAACATGACTGTCATGGTCCCTGCCAAGATGGTTTCGCAATACGCAAGCGGTCGCCCCAAAGAGGTTTGGGAGAGTTGCAATGGCAGCCTGCCCGTCCCCGTGGGCAAGATGCTTCAAAAGATTAAGGTCTCGCGTGATCCCGACAAGATGGCCTATCGGCAGGGTGACACCATTTCGCTCGAGGGCATGAGCGTCACGTTTCAATATCCTCATTCGACGATGGATAGCGACTACGAAGCGCTCATAAAGGATGAACTCGGCGAATACCTTACGGCGACCCCCTGCGATGGTGATGTCTTCGACGAGTCGATGGACGGAGAACCCATACAGTTGGTGTATGACGATGGCTACACGCGCCTTGTCGCGTACAGCAAGGGCAACCTGCAGCAGGCGGCCTACGAGTATGCCAAGCTCATGCCCAACTACTATCTGTATCCGTGCGATGCAAACGGAAATCTTACGGTAGAAATCGATGGAAACAACCCGCGCGAGAACTCTGTCGATGGTCGAATGGTAACGAATTTGATTGTCGATTACGGGGTTGATGAAGTCGACGCACAGCTCTGCGCCGACTCTACCAATCTGCGCTCAGTGCGCTTTGAGAATAGCTCCATTTCCAAAATCGGATTGCACGCCTTCTATAACTGCCCGAATCTCACCGATATCAGCCTTTCCGGTATGACCATCGGCACCATCGGAAAAGAGGCGTTCTATGGCTGCAAGTCGCTTGCGAGCCTGAATATCAACGAGAATGCTACCATTGGCTCGATGGGCGTGGCCGCTTTTGCTAAGAGCGGGCTGGTGTCCACGGGGCTCGACAAGGTTGTCGGCCTCACATCGATTCCCGACAGCGCCTACGAAGGCTGCAAGGCTCTGACCGATACCGGCCTGGACAAGAATACCTCCATTACATCGATTGGCGTTTGCGCGTTCAGGTTCTGCTCGAACCTTGCTACCACAGGGCTCGAGAGCAACACAACGGTCGAAACGCTTGGCCACACCTGCTTCTACGGCACCGACTTGAACGGCGGGCTGACGCTGCCATATAACTCCAAGATCGAGGAGTTGCCGGAAAAGGCGTTTTACGAAACCAATCTCGAGACCGTGTTCTTTGGATGCAACCATGCGGTGCTCATTAACACCGACACGTTCCCCAAATACAACATGACCGTCATGGTCCCCGCAAAGATGATTCCTAAGTACAGCAAAGGAGAGCCCAGAGCTGTTTGGGAGAGGTACAACGGCTGCCTGCCCGTCCCGGTGGGCAAGGTGCTCGAGAACGTTGAGATCTCACGCGACCCCAACAACATGACCTATGAGACGGGGGAGACCATTTCGCTCGAGGGTATGAGCGTCGAGCTCGATTATCCGCATACGGTATCGATTTGGAACTACGAAGCGCTCATAAAGGAAGAGCTCGGCGAGTACCTTACGGCGACTCCTTGCGACGGTGACGTCTTCGATGAGTCGATGGACGGACAGCCCGTAAAGCTCGTGTATGACGACGGCTATTCGCATTTTGAAACCCAGACCAAGGGCACGCTACAGCTTAAGAAACCCACACCGACATCGTTCCAGATCTCCTATGCCCAAACGATCGATAAAGGCGAACGCAAGCTGATGGACGGCGTTGAGCTGCCCGATGTTTCCGGCACGATGACGATCGATGCAGGTGCCGAGGTCACGCTCGATGCCGGTGCTTTGGGGATGCTCAATGACAACATCACGTTTAAGGGCTGGTATGACACCGAGTCCGGCAAGTACATCTCCAAGGAAGCGGTTTGCACGTTTACGCTAGATAAGGACCTGTCCCTGGAGGCTCGCTTTAAGCTCAAGGACTATGCGGTGCATGCCAACGATGCGCAGGCGACTGACTCGTCGCAGGACTTTGCGCACCTGAGCGTTACCGCTCAAAACTGCTATCGCAATGCCGGCGAGACGGTTGAGCTTTCCGCCGCCACGGATAACGCTCTCTTCCTGGGCTGGTATCTGGGCGAGGGCGATGATGCGTATGCCGTGAGCGATCAGCTCGACTTTACCTATACGGTGGACAAGGCAGATGCGATTGTGTCCGAGGACAAGACTGACGCTAGGATCGAGATCACTCCGCGCTACTGCGCTCCGCAGGCGAGCGTTGTGCTGAGTGTGGACGGGGTCGATGAGAACGGGCAGCCGCTCGGACAGTTCCTCTCTACCGGTCTGTACGGTATCGGGTCGCGCGTAACGGTCGTGGCGGTGCCAATGCCTGGCTATGTGTTTGACTACGCGACCGATGCCCTCGGCAACGTTGTCTTTACCGGCGACGATGGTCCGTCCTACACGTTTGTGCTCGAGGGAGATGTGCAGTACACCGCGCATTTCCGTGAGGCGACTGGCCCCGACGAGTCGCTCGCGGCGCTGAAGGCCGCGCTCATCGCCGCGATCACGGCTGCTGCCGTTCTCGCTACCATGTATGGCTTGGGCGAGATTGTCGACCCCATCGCGGCCGACGCGGTGATCGAGATCGGTATGGCCGACAACATTGAGGATGTTGCCGCTGTGGGCACCAAGGTGCTCAAGGAGATTAAGGACATCATCGACGACCACAAGAAGCCCAAGCCTCATGGCGACCATAAGATTGAGATTATTGCTACCGCGCAGCCCGAGGTGGGCGGTGCCGTTACCGGCGGTGGTTTCCACTACGAGGGGACGGTCGCCACGCTCGAAGCCGTCGCAAATCCCGGCTATCGCTTCGTATGTTGGAAAGAGAACGGCGTCGAGGTCTCGACATCTCCTCTCAAGACGATGGCGATCACGGACCTGACGCCCGAGGTTGTAAAGATGACGGCCGTCTTTGAGAAAAAAGTCGAGGTCACGGCGGTTGCCGAAGCCGATGGCATTCAGGCCGATTTTTCGACAGGCTGCACCGCAAGCCCCGTAAAGCAGAGCATTACGCGTGGCGATCAGGCTATGGTCACTGCGAGCGAGGGTCCCGACTATGCCTTTGTGGGATGGTTTGAGGACGGCATCGAGGTTTCGCCCGAGCGCACGTATATCTTCAAGGCCGAGGTCGACCGCCATCTGGTTGCGCGCTTCCGCAAGGCGGACAAGACCATTCTGGTGAATACCGATCCCTTCGATAGCGCCGAGGTGCTGTGCGATGGCGTGCCAGTCGTGGATGGCAAGGTTCGCGCGAAGGATGGGGACATTCTCACGTTTACGGTGCGCCCCAAGGTACGCCCCGACAATCCGGAGAAAACATACCGGTTTGTAGAATGGCGCGAAACCGATGCACAGGGCATCACGATTGCCAACAAGCAGGAAGTTTGCGAATACCGCGTTAACGGGAATGCCCGGATCGAGGCCGTGATGGACGGCAGGGATGCGCACACTGTGCGTGCCGATGCCGACCCGCTCGAGGGCGGTACCGTTACGCTGAAGCGCGGCGAGACTGCCGGCATGGTGCTCGAGGTTCCCGAAGGCGAGCGCGTGACCGCGGAGGCCGCCCCATCCGAGGGCTATATCTTTGACGGCTGGTATCTGAGCAACGGCGGCTCGGATGCCACCTCGACGCTGGTTTCGAGCGAGCGCTCCTATACCTTTGAGCCCATTACTGACTGCGTGATCCAAGCAAAGTTTACGCGTGCCTGCAAGGTGGACGTGGTCGTTGAGCCTGCCGCGGCCATGGCGGGCAAATATATGGTGCACGGCGAGGGCTACTGCATGAAGGGCGAGCCTGCCACGCTGAGCATTGAACTCACGGCCGAGGCGAGCAAACAATTTACCTTTAAGGGCTGGTACGACGCCAAGACGGACCTGCTTTTGGGCACCGACCCCAGCTACCTTGAGTTCTATCCCGAGGACGTGGAATGCACGGTGCGTGCGGTGTTTGAGGAAAACACGTATACCGTGACGGCGAAGGCAAAAAAGACCTTTGTGGAGCGCGGTACCGTTGAGATCGAGGGCCACCCGGGGGCGTCTTCTGTTACCTGCGGATATGGCGATACGGTGATCCTCAAGGCGAAGGCCAACGACGGATATCGTTTTGACCATTGGAAGGACGGCTCCGGTAAGGAGTACGAATCTGCCGAGCTGGTCGTTAAGGTCACCAAGAGCGATACCTATACCGCGATCTTTACCGACTCAAAGCCCGAGGTCATGGTCACGGCCGATTCGTGGCTCGGCGGTACCGTGACGTGCAATGGGGCCGTGGTGAAGCCTACGACCGATAAGTTCAAATTAGGGGAGACCCTTCATCTGACGGCCAAGGCTCATCCGGGCTATTTGTTCTGGGGTTGGTACGTCAACGGGCGCCTGAAGAGCCTTAAGCACGAGACCACGTTGGTTGCCAAAGCTCGCGGCAAAACTGGGCACTGTGTTATTACCGCGGCCTTTGTGCCTATCGATACCGTCTGCGTGCCCCTCGCCGATCCCGCGGAGGGCGGCACCGTCAAGGCGAGCCGCATCCTTGCAGACCGCGGTGCGGAGGTTGCCCTGAAGGCGACGCCCAATCCCGGTTATGTCTTTACTGGTTGGTATACGGCCGACGGCTCGTTTGAGTCTGCCGATGCGGAGTTCACCTGCCACCAGGAGCGCGGCCATGTGCACGTCGCTCGCTTTATGGCGAAAAGCTATGAAGTCGACGCCACGACGGTAGTCGATTCCGGCACCGGTTCGCTGGTCGAATCGAGCGTCGCCGGCTGGGTCGAGGGCGCAGGCACCGTCGAGGCGGGGCATGCCGCCACGCTGACCGCGCATGCGCTTTCTGGCTATGCGTTTGAGTATTGGGCCGATGCTTCGGGCGCCGTGGTAAGCCGTGACAGCACCTATCACGTGGTGCCGACGTCTGACACGACGCTCCAGGCCGTGTTCTCGGCAAAGCAATATACGGTGGACGTCTCGTGTGAAGAGAGCATGGGCACGGTCGAGGGCGCGGGGACGTATGCCGCCGGACAGGTCGCAACCGTGCGTGCGGTCGCCGCCGAGGATACGTCTTTTGTGGGCTGGTTCCGTAACGGCACGTGTGTGAGCTCCAAGAAAACCTATCGATTCACCGTGCGTGAGGACACGTCGCTCTATGCCGTCTTTGCGTCGGGTTCGTATGTCGTGCATACCGTTGCTTCGCCTGCCGAGGGCGGAGCCGTGAGCGGCTTTGGTGGCTATGAGGCTGGCGACCGCGCAACGCTTCGTGCGATCGCCAACACCGGGTATTCGTTTGCGGGTTGGACGGACGACAAGGGCGAGACAGTCAGCGAGAACGCCGACTGTACCGTTAAGGTCACGGGTGACGCCACCTATACGGCAACCTTTGCGCCTCAGTCCTATCAGGTCGTTTTGAGCTTGAGTGACGATAGTGTGGGCACGTTGAGCGGCGAGGGCTCCTATCAGTTCGGTGATACGGTCGAACTCAACGCTACGCCCATGGGCACCAAACGGTTTGCCGGCTGGTATGTTCTGGACGCCGAGGGTAACAAGTCGCTGCTGAACTGCGATGCCCATTGCTGGTTTAAGCTCGACAAGGATATGGTCGAGGGGCTCGACGACGACACGCTGGAGCTCCAGGCCGTGTTTGCCGACCCGTACGAGGTGACCGTTACGGGCGAGGTCGTCGTGAAGGATAAGGCCTCGAGCAGGGGCTGCCGTGTTACGGGCAGCGGCAGCTTTGCCGTAGGCGATCAGGTGGAACTGACCGCTGTTGCCGGTATGGGCTATCGCTTTGTGGGCTGGAGCACCGATAAGGAGGGCGCCTCGATTGTCGAGACCGCGACGACCCTCGATGTGACCGCCACGCAAGACATAACGTACTACGCGCAGTTCGAATCCGATGGACAGGTGACCATCACGGTTACGGGCTCGTCCATCTTCCGCGGCACGGCCCTTCTGGTCGACGGCATTCCTGCCGGTAGCAGGTCGTACGACAGGGGCGACATGTTTATGGCGATCGCGATTCCGTGGAAGAAGTACCACTTCTCGCACTGGGTCGACGATGCGGGCGTCACGGTGAGCTATAGCGCGTTCTATATCGGCACCGCAAAGGAGAATAGGCAGCTCACGGCTGTGTTCTATGAGACGGGCTGCGATGTTCAGGTCGCTACGTATCCCAAGGGCGCGGGCTTTAGCATGGTTGCGCTTGGTACCGGCGGCTCCTACCACTCCGCGGCGATTATGTTTACCGTGCCGCATAAGGGTTGGAAGTTTAAATACTGGGTCGACGAGAACGGCATGCCTGTGGGATTTACGCCGGTGATCAACCGCGTAGTGTTTGGCAACCGTACTTTTACGGCCGTTTATGAGCGGGCGTCGATGACGGTTACGGCGGTGGATACGCGTCAGGGCGGACACGTCGAGGGTTCCTCCGAGGACGAATCTCTGGGCTATGCCGTGACCAACGAAGTCGAGAACGGTGGGTCCACGACCCTGACTGCCGTTCCCGATGCAGGGTATGTGTTTGATGGGTGGTATGCGCGCAATGACGACGGGTCGCTGGGCGATGAGCCGCTGAGCACGGATGCTACCTGGACGTTTGTCCCCGAGGACAACATGACCGTCGAGGCGCGCTTTGCGGAGGCGCCTAAGTACAAGGTGACGGCCCGAGCGGTCAACGGATCGGTTGATCCGGAGTCTGCTTTGGTCGCTACGGATGGCAAGGTGACGCTTTCGGCGACGCCCGATGAGGGCTGCTACCTGACGCGCGTGACCGTTGCCGAAGAGGCCGGTGATGACGGTTCGGCCGGCAATGCCTATGACCTTGATATTTCTGACTACAAGGGTGGGGCGTACGAGGCCACACTGAGTGGCGTGAGCGCTCCGCAGCAGGTCACGTTTGAATTCGCGAAGGCTGCGGCTCCGGAGGTGCTCGCTCAGCCGCAGGATGCGAGTGCTTACGAAGGTGATCCGGTTGAGCTTTCGGTCGCCGCCGAGGCGGGGCGCAACGTTCGCGTCCATGCCGCCGTATCTTCGGGTTCTGCCGCCGACGTTAAGCTGAGCTATCAGTGGTATCGCGTGCCTGCCGATGGCGGCAAGGCGGTGCCGCTGAAGGGCGAGACCGGGGAGACCCTCTCGATTGCGCAGCTCGGCAGCGACAGCGAGGGCGAGTACTTCTGCCGCATTACGCAGAACTACCTGGGCACGGTGACAAAGACGGATTCCGAGCATGCGACGGTGTCCATCGTGCCTCGCGAGGCGCTCGTGTTTAACGGGCGCGTGTTGCCGGCGGCGACCGCGCACGATGAGTACCGTGTCGTGATTGCCGGCGCTACGGGCGGCAAGGCGCCGTATACGTACAACTTGGATGAGGTTGAGGTTCCCGAGGGCATGCAGCTGACGCTGGCCGATGACGGAACGGGTGCCTTGGTGCTCTCGGGCGTGCCTTCGGCTACGGGCGTGTGCCGCTTCAAGATTAGGTGCACCGATGGCCTGGGCAACATGTGTGTTGCACGCTTCGCGCTGGTCGTGAAGGCGAAGGAAGCCCCGCTTGCATTTGAGGGCCAGAGCTTTGTCTACAACGCGACGGCGCAGGCTCCTGAGCTTTCGGGCGTGCCTGAGGGCTGCGAGGACAATGTCGCGATAACGTATGCGGGTACGGGCGACACGCATTACTCGTCTGATCAGGCACCGATGGACGCCGGTACGTATCGTGCGGTGGCGACGCTCGACGCCAAGGGATATGTCGGTAATGCCTCCTGTGACTTCACGATCGAGAAGGCCCCGGTCGATATTTCGATCGAGACGTCTGATGTGACATACGATGGCGCACGACACGGTGCGGCGGTTGCGGTTGCCGGCCTTGATGCGTCTGCCTATTCCGTTGCCTATCGCGGTATAGATGGAACGTCCTATGGTCCGACGGCGCTGGAGCCGTGCGACAGTGGCAACTACCGCGTAACGGTTAAGGTGACTGACCCCAACTATCAGGGTAAAAAGTCCGCCGAGTTTTCGATTACAAAGGCAAGCCAGGTCATTACGGGAACGACGAGCTATTCGGGTGTTTACGGTGGAGACCCCATTGTGTTTAACAACGTTGCCCAGACTCCCGTGAGCTTTGAGTTGGTTGATTCCGATGACGATGCGAGCCCGGTTTCGATTAAGGGACGCTGCGCGACGGTGAAGGCTGCCGGTACGGCACGTGTTGTCGCCCATGCCAAGGCGTCTCGAAACTATCTTGCCGCCGAGGACGTCGAGTTGTCGGTTTCCGTTGCACCTGCCCAGTTGCTGGTGAAGGTCGACGATGCCGAGCGCTTTGAGGGCCAGGAAAATCCCGAGTTTACCTCCAGCTTGGTGAGCCGTTGCGACACCTCGGACGTTAAGGTTACGTACTTCTGCTCGGCGAATAAGAAATCGCCGGCGGGTGAGTACCAGATCGACGCGGCGGTCGCCGATCCGAACTTTGATGTCGCGGTCAAGCCCGGAACGCTGACGGTGAAGAAGAAGCCCGAGCACTACAAGGTGACGGCGAAGGCAGTCAACGGTTCGGTCGACAATGCTTCGGTTTCGGTTGTTGAGGGCGGGGACGCGATCCTCTCGGCGACGCCTGACGAGGGCTGCTACCTCGAACGCGTGACGGTCGTGCAGACCGGCTCGGATGCGACCGTTGACCTCGACATTTCTGATTACAAGGGCGGGGCGTACGAGGTCACGCTGAGCGATGTTACCGCATCGCAGGAGGTCACGTTCGAGTTTGCGAAGGCGGACGCTCCGCGTGTGGTCGCGCAGCCGCAGGACGTGAGCGTCCATGGGGGCGATTCGGCTGTGCTCTCGGTTGCGGCCGAGGCAGGCAAGAACGTCGCCGACCACGCGGCCTCGTCCACGGGTTGCGCTGCCGAGGTTGAGCTTTCCTACCAGTGGTTCCGCATGGCGAATGGCAAGGCCGTGGCGCTCGATGGCGAGACGGGGGAGACGCTCTCGCTCGCTGATCTCGATGACGAGAAAGCCGGCGAGTACTTCTGCCGCATCACTCAACGCTACCTTGGCACTGAGAAGCAGACGGACAGTGATTGTGCTTCCGTTTCCATCGTGCCGTGGGACACCCTTGTGTTTAACGGCGACCTGCTGCCGGCAGCGAGCGCGCACGGCACGTACCTCGCAACGATTGCCGGGGCCGCGGGCGGCAAGGCTCCGTACGAGTACGCATGGGATAAGACGAAGCTCCCCGACGGGCTCAAGCTTTCTCGTACACCGGGCGGTCTGACGCTCTCGGGCATCCCGTCCAAGACGGGCGTTTCCGCCTTTGATATCACGTGCACGGATGCTCGTGGCGAGGCCACGACCGCCCGCTTTGCGCTCGTTGTCCAGGCAAAGCACGTAATACTTACGTTTACGGATGGCGACTATACCTTTAATGGCGCACCGCAGACGCCTGAAGTTTCCGGTGCCCCTAAGGTCTGCAAGGGCGACCTTAGGGTCTGGTACTTCGGTACCGGAAGCACGCAATATTCCTCGACGGAGGCCCCGACCGATGCCGGCACGTACCGCGCTGTCGCCATGCTGCGCAGCCACGGCTACATCGGTGCCGCTACCTGCCAGTTCGAGATCGCTCCGGCAAAGCTCAAGGTGAAGGTTGACGACGCCGAGCGCTTCGAGGGAGAGGCGAACCCAGCGTTTACCTCGAGCCTGGAGAGTGCGGTTGACACTTCGCGTGTGAAGGTCGAGTACTCCTGCGATGCCGATGAGAGCTCTCCTGCTGGCGAGTACCAGATCGGCGCGACGGTCGCCGACCCGAACTTCGATGTCGAGGCCGTGCCCGGAACGCTGACGGTGAAAAAGAAGCAGGAGCCCGTCGATCCAGACCCGGTGGTTCCGGACCCGGACAATCCTGATCCGGACAACCCGGATCCCGATCAGCCTGATCCTGGTCCCAACCCCGACCCGGATAATCCGGACCCCGATCAGCCTGATCCGGATCCCAACCCCGACCCGGATCCTAACCCTGAACCTGATAATCCTGATCCGGGCCCCAAGCCGGATCCCGATAATCCCGACCCTGATAACCCCGAGCCTGATAACCCGGACAAGCCCGAGCGCTTTGAGGTGACGGCAGAGGCGGTCAACGGTTCGGTTGACAACGCTTCCGTCACCGTTGATGCGGGCGGAGATGTGACGCTCTCGGCGACGCCCGACGAGGGCTGCTACCTCGAGCGAGTGACGGTCACGGAAGCCGGCTCGGACAAGGCCGTCGATCTCGATATCTCCGACTATGAGGGTGGAGCGTACGAGGTCACGCTGAGTGGCGTCACCGCGTCGCAGGAGGTCACATTCGAGTTCGTGAAGGCGGACGCTCCGAAGATGATCGCCCAGCCGCAGGATGCGAGCGCCCACGAGGGCGATGCTGCCGTGCTCTCGGTTGCTGCCGAGGCGGGCAAGGGCGTCCTCGACCACGCGTCCTCGTCCACGGGTTCCGCCGCCGATGTCGAACTTTCCTATCAGTGGTTCCATATGGTGGGCGGCGAGGCCGTGGCGCTCGAGGGCGAGACGGGGGAGACGCTCCTCATTGAGAACCTTGATCACGATTGCGCTGGCGAGTATTTCTGCCGCGTCACTCAGCGCTATCTCGGCACCGAGGCGCAGGCGGACAGCGATCGCGCCGTCGTTTCCGTTGTGCCCCGGGACGCCCTCGTGTTCAACGGCGGTCTGCTGCCGGTCGCACGCGCGCATAGCACGTATCGCGCGACGATTTCTGGTGCCGCGGGTGGCGAAGCTCCGTATGAGTACACGTGGGACGACGCTAAGCTCCCCGACGGGTTTAAGCTCACCCGCACATCGGGCGGTCTGACGCTCTCGGGCACCCCGTCCAAGGCCGGAGTGTCTACCTTTGACATCACGTGCAAGGACGCTCAGGGCAAGACCGCGACCGCGCACTTCGTTCTGGTCGTTCAGGCGAAGCGGGTCGATCTCGCATTTGCAGGCGGCAACTTCGTCTATAGCGGTGCCGCCCAGGCGCCCGAGGTTACGGGGGTTCCCAAGGCCTGCGAAGGTGACCTGAGAGTCAGGTACTACGGGACGGGCGGCACGCACTATTCGTCGAGTGGGGCCCCGACCGATGCCGGCACATATCGCGCCGTTGCCACGCTGCGTAGCAACGGGTATATTGGCGCCGCCTCGCGCAAGTTCAAGATTGCGCCGGCGAAGCTTAGGGTAAAGGTCGACGATGTCGAACGCTTCGAGGGAGAGGCGAATCCCGCCTTTACCTCGAGCCTAAAGAGCTCGGCCGATACCTCGGGCGTGAAAGTCGAGTACTCCTGCGTCGCCGATGAGAGCTCCCCGGCGGGCGAGTACCAGATCGAGGCGACGGTCACCGATCCGAACTTCGATGTCATTGTTGAGCCCGGTACGCTGACGGTGAAGAAGAAGCAGGAGCCTGTCAACCCGGACCCGGTGGTTCCCGATCCGGACAAGCCCGAGCCCGACAAACCGGAGCCTGATCAGCCGGACAAGCCGGACCCGGATAACCCGAATAAGCCTGAGCCCGACAACCCGAGTAAGCCGGAGCCGGAAAAGCCCGGAACGCCCGATTCCGACCAGCCGGATTCAAAGGATCCGACAAAACCCGGTAGTTCGGATGACTCCGCAGTCGATAAGGCAAAGGCATCGGGCACGGAAAACTCCGGCAAGAAGGAGTCTTCCAAGTCGAGCGCTCAGCAGCTCGCCGACACGGGCGATCGTGCGCCATTGGCCGTCGCCGTCGCTGCGGGCGCCGTTGCGCTTGTCGCGCTGGGACTCGAGCTGCTGCGCCGCCGTCGCTCTGACGCGTAGCAGCTCTAAAGGGGCAATCAGATTGATACTCTGCACCATCTGGCCTGCTCAAGCGTTAATACTTGCGGGACGGGTATTTTGCCCGTCCCGTTTTTGTTTCGACCCGAAAGGTGTGCCTATGGCCTCATCCGCCCCGCGCGGCCTGCGCTCCGACCATGTCGTTACCGTCGGCATTGCGCTGTTCTCGATGCTCTTTGGCGCCGGTAACCTCATCATTCCGCCGTTGCTGGCACTTCAGGCCGGTACGGTCACGCCGCTTGCCATGATTGGCTTTTTGATTGCCGCCATCGGCCTGCCTGTTATGGGCTTTATCGCCGTGGCGCTCGCCGGAACGGCGCGCGAGCTTGCCAGCCGCGTGCACCCCAAGTTCGGCGAGTTCTTTGTCGCGGCGGTGTATCTAGCCATCGGTCCGTGCCTGGCTATTCCGCGCACGAGCTCCACGGCCTTCGAGATGCTGGTGCCGCTGCTGCCCGAGGGCGTTTCGCTCGGCACGGCACGTCTGGTGTTTGCCATCGGGTTCTTCGTCGTCGCGTTTGTGCTCAC
>Ga0129310_1002379_pt1 | contig 14120 bp, 7 predicted proteins | sample Go1ome_2_FD_94433 | JGI IMG/M metagenome (GOLD analysis project Ga0129310, IMG submission 94433) | Western lowland gorrila individual fecal microbial communities from Wisconsin, USA - Go1022A metagenome | ecosystem: Host-associated > Mammals > Digestive system > Large intestine > Fecal | place...
AATCCATTTTGATACCTCACTGTTCTATAAGATTTACCAACTTCGCCAGTCAGTAGTCTTATTTTACTCTGAGGTATTTTCTTTCTCAACGCTCTCGATTTAAACTATACAGGAAGCTCCTTTAGCTTTATCCTGTGCCAAAGCCTCAAGCATATCATTTACAAACTTCTGTTCATTTTGTCCATTATGAGCACATTTAAATAACGAATTTTCATACTCACCTACTTTAACCCCTCTTGCCCAAGCAACAGGTCTCATTTTATGGCCATAATAAGGATCAGTAAACTCAGCAGCAGCCTCCCCATTATCTATATTCATCCAAGAATCCAACAACTCATCATCTCCAGATGATAAAGAAAAAGTGACCGCATCATAAACCATTTGAGCAGATTGAACATCAACTCTTTTCCTAGCCTTTTCAATATATCTAATAAGTGCAGGAGATATTGCAGCAGCAAGTATAGCTATAATAGCAACTACAATAACAAGTTCTACCAAAGACAATCCTTTATTATTTGATTTTTCAATCCTCATATTATCACCTCACTTTAAGCGACGAGAGAATTGGTAATATCAAAATAACAATATACCAAAAACTACTTATACGCTGTACAACAATCCGGTTGAAGTCTATAACACGGATTACCACTACTATCAACTAGCCAAACTTCAAATCTAACAGTTTGATTACCATCAACCTGTCTTCCAATCAAAAATCCAACTGGTTCTCCATTTCCAGAATTAGATTTAAACTTAGGTGAAGAAAATTCTTTAGTACCATTAACCTCTTTACCTAAAGTTTGTCTGATTTTTGTAAGAAAATGTTGTTGCGGACCAAAAGTATTAACAAAAGTATCGTTATTAGTTGCAGTAGATATGATTTCTAAATTATAAGAAGGCTCTGAATCTACAGTAACAGAAACGACCTTAGATGTATCAATAATATTTGCATCTTGATCAACACCAGCTTCAATTCCTTCAAAAGAATAAGCTTCAGCATATGCAGCTCCAACAGCATCAAGTATAACATCTGCCGTTTCAACATCAGATGCTCTTCTCGACTTAGCTATATACTTAATCAAAGCAGGCGCTATAGCAGCTGCAAGTATAGCCATAATAGCAATAACAATAATGAGTTCCACAAGAGAGAAGCCATTATTCCTAGGGGTGACAGGGGCAAAGTTTTCAGTTTTCATATTTCCATCCTCATAAATAGTGTATTGTCGAATAAACGACTAATGATAAGTGTGTAAATAATCCTGTGATAACACAAGATAAAATAAAAAACTACCGTCAGCAAACAAGGATATAGTCATAAACTACACCACGCTAACAGTAGTAACTTTGCAACTGGCTACCTCAACTCACAAGCTTACGCCATTAACGGAACCAAGGCCCTATAGCTTTGCGTCACAGAATTACTCCTGCTTTGCCCAAATATATATATTAAAATTATAGCACTTTATATAAAAATATCAATATAAATGTAGTAAATTTGACAGAAATGACAAATATTTCACATATTATTCATATTTCTTATCTTCACTCACATGAACTAGTCTATAAAGGAACCTAATTCCAGAAGTAAAGAAGTACTGAAGCATTCCTCCAATAAGGAAAAATGTAGATGGAAATCCGCCATGTATTATAAACATTATTAATACATAAACCATAGTAGTAAGGAAATTAGATATGAGAAGTCTTCTCATTTCTCTCACACTAATCTTCTTATAATCAGGAATATATAATCTGAAAATATAATACACAGCTATAGTAAACACAGCATAAAACGGAGTCACACGAATAATAAATGTTAAATATTCAATATCAAGAAGTTCTATGCTGACATTAGTCACAGACATAAGAGATACAACATACGCTACATTTATAGCGATATAATCAAGAAGAAGAATCAGGATATTCTTTATATCAATCTTAAACTTCTTTTTAGATACCTCATCAACCACTTGTGATTCAGCTACAGCCTGTTCTGCATTACTCATAGATCACCTCAAAAAATGTTCTAGATAAACAAACAAATAATATATTACATATTGTATCACATTAGATATATAATTACACCAAAATATATAAAAAAGCTCTATCTTACAATTAAGATAGAACTCAAATGTCGTGTGCGGATAACAGGAGTTGAACCTGCACGGGATTCCCCACTAGAACCTAAATCTAGCGCGTCTGCCAATTCCGCCATATCCGCTTATATCATCAAATGATGTTTTAGTGTGCCACGGGGGAATCGAACCCCCGACAACTTGATTAAAAGTTATATCAAGCCCATTTTTTTATACCATTGTAAATAAAGGCTTTATAAGGTAAAATATAAAAGAACCTTTATTTTAAAGGCATAAAATATAATAATAACCCGTTAACTTTTTCCGTTCCATTATTGTTTTGTTTTAATTTGTTCATTATGGTATGAACAATTCTATGAACAAAAAATGTCAACGGAACTTATAATAATATAGAAAGGAAACGATGTCAAGTGCAAGGGAAAAAAAGAGCAAACGGCGAAGGAAGTTGGGACACTTGCAATAGAGGAAAAATAAAGTATTACAGATATAGAATATATGATAATACTGGTAAAGTACACGCATTTTATGGCAAAACCAGAAAAGAAGCCGAGCAGAAATATAAATCCTATTTAAGCAAAAATCCAATTTATTCAAGTGATGAAATCCAAACGCTTTCCTTCTATTTATATGTAAGTAATTGGTTGAATAATTGGAGAAAAAAGAATATTTCCCCTAAAACATTCGATTATTATGAGCAACTTATAGAAAATCATATTAAAAATATGGAAGTTGCAAACTTACAAATATATTCATTAAACTCCAAAAATCAAAAAGAAGTTAAAAGGCTTTTTCAAGAAGCAGTTAATAAAGAAAAAAACAAAAGCGCATCATTTAATAATGGAATATATACCATCTTATCCCAAGTATGTAAATACGGAGTTAATAATTCAGATTTTAGTTTTAACTATATGAATGGAGTCGAAAAACTAACTGAGAAAGATGTAAACTCCAAAAGAAAAATCAAAAAATCTTTAGATTATGATCAAGTTATGTGTTTATGGAAAGAAATGACCAAAAAAAACACTGAAGGAAATATTATTAATGGAAAAGAAGACACTTATGTATATGGCATAAACTCTTACGCTCTTCTTTTCTGCTGCTTTACAGGTTTAAGATGGGGAGAAGTATCTAGACTTGAATGGTCGGATATAAAAAAGACAGAAAACAATTCATATTATATTGTAATCGACAAACAATTTGTAAATATAAAAGACAGAGATCAAAATAGTAATAACAATTACAAATATATAACCAAATATCCCAAAGAAGAAAAAATAAGATATATCCCTTTGTCAAACAAAAGCCTAGAGATACTGGATATGGTAAAAAAACGTTTTCCAGAGAATTACAATAATGAACATTTAATATTTAGTACAACTAATAACCCTGTTGGAAGTGCTAATGCAGGTAGAACATTAAAATCTATGTGTAAAGCTGCTAATTTACCTATATTAACCCCTCACGAATTAAGACATACATTTGCTTCTATTCTACTTAATCAGGATACCAAAAACCTATATGCTGTCTCAGATTTATTAGGGCACTCGACGCCAGATATAACATATAAAGCCTATATAGACATTTTTGAAAAGACAAAAATGGATACCATAAAGATATTTGATAATATGAAAAAGGAAGAGGAATAGGCTTTCTTCCTTTTTTATTGATTATCAAGTACTACCTCATAACTATATCATTTCTTTTTGCTCTAATAAGTGTAGATACACTTATTCCAGTCATTTCAGCCACTTGCTTATATGAATAACTGTTTAATAATTCTAAGGCGTGCTCCATCTGCTTTTTAGAATATTTCTTCGGACGCCCTTCACGATAACCTGGCTTTCTCTTTGCTATCTCCTTGCCTTCCTGAGTGCGCTGTACAATAAGATCTCGTTCAAACTCTGCAAAGGAAAGCATAACATTTCTAAGGAGCTTACCTGTTGGAGTATCATCAATGATACCCATATTCAGAATATTGACCTTTACACCTCTATTATTAAGCTCATCTATAAGTTCAGTTCCAGCTGCTACGCTCCTTGCTACTCTGTCTAGCTTTGTAACAACAAGTGTATCACCACTCTGCAGCTTCTTCATCAGCTTATCGAGTTCAGGACGATCTGATACCTTTCCGGTATAAGTATCTATATATATCTTTTCAGCACCTGCAGATCTAAGCTGTTCTTCCTGGTATTCCAGGCTATTTCCGTCTCTAGCCTGTCCTCTGGTACTTACTCTTGCATATCCATATACAATCGGCTGATTCATCAGTTCATCCATTTTTAACTGGATCTGTTCGGCATCTCTCGTTAATCGTTTGAACTCTTCAATTTCTTCAAGAGTAAGTTGTCTACTCATTATGATACCTCACGAATTTTCCAGATGAATTATAATATCCGTCTCCATTTTGTACTTCAACCGCATATCGATCAAAATCTGCATCAGTTCCAGGTTCTGCTACGCAGGTCCCATTTACAAAAACATATCCATCTTTTGTTTTGATAATTTCATTACCTTCTTCATCATTATATTTACTTTCTATTTTCATAAAAGCCTCCTTTATTTATGAATATAAGTTATGACAATGTTTTATAACGCTATTTTACTACATTTTTATAACATAGTCAAAACTGTTAAGTTATGACTATATAAAGAAAAAAAGTGCCAAGATTGAGAATAAATCTCAATCTTGGCACAAAATAAAGAGAGAAACTAAAGAGACTTTTCCTTATTATTATGCTCGTCATAATCAAGAGAATCAGCGTTTTCATCAACCGCAAACATTTGTTCATCCTGAACATTATCAAGGTCAAGTTCTGTATTGATTTCGTTTAATTCTTTTTTAACCTCTGCTAATCGTTCTTCGTGTTCAAATGGCTTATTAAACTCAATCTCAGCTTGTTCCTTATTTTTCTTTGCCTGATCAAGATTTTCTATTACTGTTTCCAGCCTCTTATCTAAACCCTTAATCTTATTTTCAATTTGCGTAACTACGCCAACATAATCTGCCGAAAATCTATCTGTTAACATAGTAGACTCACCCTTAATAAGCAAGTGTTTAGTGATACCTGTACCGCCCATTAGATCAGCTTCTACATATACCTCAAACCCTTTATATTTTGCAACATAACGTTTTTCTCCAGCTGTTTTGACACTATAAGCAAGTTCAAGTATCTTCTTTCCAGCGTCTTTTCTTTCAGTAAGCGTTTCGCCGGATCCACAAATAGTTATTTCGAACTCAGGATTCTTCGCCAATTCTTTATCTCGTGTAATAATGTCAGCTTTTATTAGCTCTATAAGCTCAGTATTTCTAGCAATATCACGAGGATAATGCTTAAGTATTTTATCTTGCAAATCATATTTATTCTTTTTCCAAGCATTCTTAAGCATATTCAGCTTACCGAGTTCCATATCCAACTCCATCTTCTGCTTAATCTTTGGATTACCACTTGCAACGGCTTTAATCTCAGCGAAACCCAGTTCAGTGTCGTCAATATCAGACATATTTCGATCAGATATATTGCCACGCATTACCTGGTTGATAAACTTCTGCTTATTCTCAACAACCGACCATAAATATGCATCAAAAGTACCTACGGTAACATATCTATAAACAGCCACCTCTCTATTCTCATTCCCTTGACGAAGTCCTCTACCCTCTCGTTGTTCTATATCTGATGGACGCCAAGGACAATCAAGGTGGTGTAAAGCAACCAAATGATTTTGTACATTTACTCCGGTTCCAAGTTTGGAAGTTGAACCAAAAAGAACTCTTATTTTACCAGACTGAGTGTTGTCAAAGATTTTTTGTTTCTTAGAATCACTGTCTCCAGCATCGTGAATAAAAGCTATCTCTTCCTCCGGAATACCTCTTTCAATAAGTTTGCTTTTTAATTCATCATATACATTAAACTTATTAGGTGATGGTGTACCAATATCAGAGAAAACTAGCTGTGTTCCTATTATTCCTTTTTCTTTTGATTCGATATACTCTTTATATATATTATCTGCTGCCTTATTAAGCTTACCATCCGGATTATCAGGTGCTGAAGCATCAAGTAGCCTTGCATCAGTTCCCAGAAGTCTAGCTTCTCCGGTTATTTTAAGGAAATTATCAACTTTAGGATCAGTAACTTGCTTATTACGAAGTCTCTCAGCACGTTCAACTATTGAATCCATATACATTTGAGTAAAATCATCAACCTGGGATTCTACTATAATAGCTTTACCCCCACGCATAGTAGGAACATCCGGTAATTGAAGCATATCAGCAGTTTGAACATCTGCGAACTCGTGGAACATAGTAAGTAGTTCAGGCACATTTACAAACTTATTAAACTTATTACGTAATCTATATCCTTTACCTTCCACAGCCAGATCAAGAGACTGCGTTACTTCTCCAAATGCAGTTGCCCAGGAATCAAATGCTGCAACGCCTCTTTCCATAAGTCTGTCATTCTGCAGATATGATTGCATTACAAACATCTCACACATACTATTACTAACTGGTGTACCTGTTGCAAAGACTACTCCTTTTGCACCGTGATTTTTTTCATTAAGATATTGAACTTTATACCACATATCTTCTGCCATCACAGAACCAGATGTTGAAATACCTGATATATTACTCATTTTAGTAATGATTTCTCTATTCTTATATCCGTGAGCTTCATCAACAAATATAGAGTCTATGCCTATTTCTTCGAAAGTGAAAAGATCTATCTTACCCTTAGAAATGTCATCCTCAATCTTTTTAAGTTTAGTCTCAATGGATTGTCTTGCTCTTTCCATTTTCTTTATAGACCATCTCTTACCACCATTTTCTCTATCTTTTTCAGCATATTGTTCCAAAGCTTCTGTGTATAGATCATATTGCTTATCAAGCATTTGCATTTTTCTCTTTTGGGAAATCGGTATCTCTTTAAACTGCTCGTGAGACATAATAATACAATCATAATCACCTGTTGCAGCACGACTGAGAAACTTTAATCTATCCTTCTTAGCAAAGTTCTTTGTATTTGCCACCAAAAGATTTGCAGTAGGATACAAACGCATAAACTCATTAGCAGTCTGGTTGACAATGGACTTAGGAACAATAATTGCCGGCTTATTGGCAATGCCTAGTCTTCGCTGTTCCATAACAGCCGCAAACATTTCAAAAGACTTTCCTGCTCCAACGCAATGTGCCAGTAGCGTATTTCCACCAAGCAATATACGAGATACGGCATTTTTCTGATGAGGACGGAGTTCAATAGTCGGAGTCATACCTGGAAACGTTAAATAATCACCATTATAAGAACGCAAATGTGTATTATTAAAGTTTTCATTATAAAACTTCTCATACTTATCTCGTCTATCTGGATCAGCAAAAATCCAATTCTTAAACTCTTGTTTAATAATATCAGCCTTTTCTCTTGCAAGCATTGTTTCCTTATTATTTATAATTCGTTTCTTTTTGTCACCATCTTCATAGGTATCATATACTGTAACAATTTTTAAATTAAGTAGCTTTTCTAATATTTCAAGGCCATTTAAACGACTGGTTCCATAAGTAGTACTTAGTTTTTCACTATATCCCATACTCTTATTTGCAATATAGTATTCTCCATTAACAAAATCATCTTTTTCTAGAATGATTTTGGAATTATTATTACCTCCCCATCGAGTTTCTGTTCTTTGATAATAATTGCTAATATCAAATAATTCATACATAAACTGTTCGTAATCATTATCCTCTATCCAGGTAGTTCCTAAACGAACTTCTATATTCGAAGCGTCTATCCATTCAGGAATAACTTCAGTCAAAGCTGATACATTACCAGAAAACAGATCAGCATCTTTCTCAGCAGCTTCTTCCGCAATTCTTAGCTTTTCTCTAACATTACCCGATAGATATTCATCCGCTGTTTCCCATCCTGCATAACGATTATCTGGATTATAATTCAATGGGTTCATAAAGATAATTCCACTTAAACCATCTATTATTTCTTCCATCTTTATTTCTTCATCAGTTTGATATTCTAAATCTGAAGAAGGAATACCTCTGCTCATCATATCTTTTCTTATCTGCTCTACGTCCTTATCTAAAATAGACGCCATATATGGTAAATCAACACGTCCAAACTCATTTATAGAGCAATTAAGAGCATCTATGACGCTATCAACAGACTGTACCAATTCTGCATTTTTAATAGTTCTCCGACTAAAAAATGGAGATTTCCGATAGGTTTTCCCATCTTCATTCTCTTCCAATGCTTCAAGGATATTATAGCAGTCATCATCCTGGAACAGACTATGATTCTTCCTATCGTGAAAATATCCATAGCTCTTTATAAACTTATCATAAGCCTTATTAAGTCCTTCTAATGCCGTAAAGAGTTCATCATCTGTACAACCATTAAGCTGCATATTCATCACTTTACGTACATAGTCAGATATAGATATACAAGCCTTGACTCTATCCTTATCTTTACCCTTAAAGTTCTGTTTTGTCATAACAGAATTAGTGCGGAAATAAATATCTTCGCCAATAACAGTATATGTGTAATTCCTTACTTCCGGATCAGCTGGTATAGTTTCAAGTAGTTCATTTTCATCCGAAACAACAGTATATTCTGTATATATATCAGTCGGAAGACTTGTTATTGCTTTATTTAAACTTTCAATAAGATCTGTTCCATCACTAATACAAGTTGTAAAGCTTCTATCTCCATAGCGGTTATCTGTCGCCATCTTACCAAGCAGCATATCAGGATTTTCAATAAAGTAACTATTTATAAGTATATCATCTTCGTTCGGTAAAATACCCAGCCAATCTTGATCAGCAAGCTGACGATAATCTCTTTTTTGAAGGAATATAATATCTGACGCAGCTTTAGTTCCAGCATTATCCTTAAAAGTAATGTCTGGCAGTCTTATAGCACCAAGAAGTTCTGCTCTCTCTCCTATATATTTTCGAACCACATCCGATCTTTTATCTAGAGTACCAATAGTTGTAATAAACGCAACAATGCCGCCAGGACGTACCTTATCTAACGTTTTAGCAAAGAAATAATCGTGAATATTAAAGCTAAGGTCACGATAATCTTTATCAAACACCTTATATTGACCAAAAGGAACATTACCTATTGCAAGATCAAAGAAATTGTCACTAAACTCAGTATCTTCATAGCCACAAATAGAAATATCAACCTTTTGATACAGTTGTTTTGCTATTCTACCAGATACATCATCAATCTCAACGCCATAAACATTACTATTATCAAGAATCTCTTCATCAATCGTCCCAAAGAAATTGCCAATAGCACAAGATGGTTCAAGAATGTTTCCACCTTTGAATCCCATATTCTTAACAGCATCACTTACGGCCTTAATGATAGCAGGATCAGTGTAAAACGCTGTATTAACCGAAGCCCTAGCTGATGTATATTCTGTATCATCAAGTAATTCCTTAAGTTCTCTATATTCACTTGTCCAGTTCTCATTTTCACTATCAAAAGCCTCAGATAAACCTCCCCAACCGACATAAAGAGACAGAATCTTCTGTTCTTCAATTGTAGCAAGTCTATGCTCACTCTCAATAGTCTTCAAAGTTTTAATAGCGTCAATATTTCTTCTAAATCTACCTTTAGGCCCAACCGAGTCAGGAATATCATCTAAGTCAATTCTATAATTTATCCTGTCTTTTTCAACATTCTTAATATCCACATTATCCTGAATATCCTCTACGTAAGGCTGCATATCAAGCGCTGTTCCATTTATGATATTTTCTAAATCAGAAGCATTTTCAACCTCGTATACCTCTGTAAACACTTGATAATCATCTAGATCTATCTCGATTCTAGCGGTACTATTCTCGTTATCAATTCTATCCTGTTCTAGAATACCTCCTTTACCATCATTCACAATACTTAAAAACGCTTTGTTTTCACCATACACATAATCAATAGAGAAGGCGCCTTTTTCACTTTGATAAAGAGCAGTTGCGTCTACTCCATATACCTGTTTGCCAAAATTAGATAATTCATCAAATAGATTTTCTGAATTTGCTATAACGGAAAGAATCTCTTCATAACTAAATCCTGGATTAATGATAAACGCATATTCTTCTCCATAAGCTTCAATATACACTACACCTTGCACATTAAGCTCTATATTTTCTTGAGTATCAATATCTTGAGTAATATCAGATCCAAGAGTAACAATATATTCATTATTCCATTTGTAATATTGGTTTTTCTCCAATTCTTCGTTATGATATTCAACTAGATTTATTTCCCCAATATCTCTTGCATTTTTAACAAATTCGTAATTATAATCTGGAATATAATTATAATCTGAAGACCTAGAATGTCTATATATATGATTATTCTTCTCAATATCAAAAGAAAAATCATCATTTAAGTATATTTCAATAAACTTAATGGATTGATTATCTTTATCAATATCATAAACCCATAAGCACTCATTTTCTAATAATGAATATTTATCAGTATTTCTATAAATATTTCCAACTTCAAGACCATCTATAAAAGCAGCTCTAGCTGCCATTTTGCTATCATAGGCTTTCTTTTCTTTTTCTGATAAATATTCACCCCTGCTAACTAAAAGTTTTAGTCTTTTAGCAACCTTCCCGTAATCATATTTGGAAATTAAGTCATCTTCTCCAGGTCTATTAACGGTTACTGTAAGTCCACGAGAATCATAATCCCCCCAAACATCATCTCCAGCCCAATTCGAGCTACCGCAAATACCTTTTTCTTTTCTAAGAAATGCGATTGTATCTTTTGTCGAATGTTCAGATCTGAACCATTCTTCTATTCTTAATTTACCACCAGCAATATGACTACCACGTCCTTTAAGACCAATATCCACAGTTTCTTGAGAAATAAACGATTCAGAAATGACTGTCACATCATTTCTTGTTTGATATGATACTTTATCACGAAGATAATATGTGAGATCCGGAACCAGTTCTTTAAGAGACCTTTTCATCCAACCAGCAAAACGAGGAGTATATATTCCATCCTCTAATTTTTTTAATTCTCGTAGTACAGTTCTGATATACTCCGTAGATTTTAGTTTTTTCGATATTTTATCTGTTATATCTGGATAGCCACCAGGGCAGTCTTTTAAAACAGCTTCTGGATAATCTTCTTCTATATCTCTAAAAAGAAAATCTATACGGTCTGCCAAGTCTCTTCTTGTATAATCATCAACAAGTTCTATTTCAGATATATTTAAGTAATTTCCACTTTCAACAAGGTTTCTAGTAATCTTTTCAACTTCTTCCCAGGAAAGTCTCCTAATAAAACTTGATTTGGCAGATTCTCCCTGGCCAAAAGTAATACCATCTTTATCACTATACATTGTGATTTGAGTACCGTTTATCGTAAATCCTTTAGAAATATTTCCATATTCTTTTTTTAAAAACTCAACCATTTCTTCAGAAGTTAAGTTTTCTCGATACTTTTCATATATTTCTAATCTTCCAATAGGTGTCAAACCGTGTGTATTACGTCCATCAGTCTTGATTATCTCTTCAATACTATCTTGTGATAAAAGATTTGAAGCAAAATCTGTAACAGGTACAATATTCTCGCCTGTTGTGGTATATCCCATCCAAAAATCTGCATCAAAAAGAGACGCCTGTTTAAAAACGTCTCTTGTAGCAGGTTCTGTAGTATCACTAATTTCATCTAGATCCGGAAGTTCCTCTTCTATCTGGTCAGCTATATATTCATCATCTTCATCAAATATTTCATCAATATCAGAAACATCACCACCACTTGAAGGAGTATCAATTAAGTTCAATCTCTTCTCTTTTTCTTCTTGCATATACTGTCTTGCAGAATCTAAATAATCACCGATTTCAGTATAACTTGTAATTATCTTAGGATTAATATCTACCGTAATTCCTCCAATTATAAAAGGCTCACCATTTAATACATTGAATAAGAAATCCTCTCTAATATAATTATCACTTGGAGATTTAACAAACAATACAACATCTAGATCCGAATCTTCATTAGCATATCCGCCAATTCTACTACCATAAAGATAGCTATCTACTACTCTAAGTTCAGGTGCGTTATTTGCAATAATTTCATTTATATACTGTCCAATAGAAGTTACAGTATCTACAAATCCATATTCACCAATATCATTAAAGTTTTTTCTTTCAAAGAATAAATATTCCTTAGCTTTATTCATACCTACAAGATTAGCAATTTCATCATCTGTAAGATGATATACAGAACCATCATTAAAGCGAACCTCCCGTATATCTATATAATCGATGAAATCATCTTCATCAAAAAACTCGCTTAATTGTTCTGCTTTATATTCATTTTGACCATAAGCTCTAATTACACTTTCCGGAAAATGGTTCAATGGTACAATATCTTCACGAACTATATGTATATTTCCACTTTTACTAACCAGACAATCACCCTTATGCAATTCAGTTATATCTTCAAAAGAATTATAAACATCAAAAGAAGGAGCAGCTATTTCAGCCACTCCCTCGTTTTCTTTATCTGCTTGTAATTGATCTAATCTATTCTTAAATCCCTGTGAAGATACTGTATTCTTTATATGTCTTATCTTATCCCATAAATCATCATCAACACTAACTAAAGCATCAAAGTCTAGAAATGATAGTTCCGAGTCAATAAGCTCACCAAGAGAATTATATTGTACTTCTTCAATATCTATATCATCAACCCTTGTAATAATACTATTTGTTTCTAGATTAACATATACTCTTAATCCATATTCATTATTATCATCATCAATAATATCAGTATATGCCAATGAAATATAGCTCAAATCCTCAAACTGTTCGATCTCTCCAAACTCTCGCATTACATATTCATTTATTAGCTGTTTTGCTCGGTTGAGGACGGATACATTCTCTTCACTTGTATCACTTCTGCCCGCACTATCTCCTCTACTACTGAATTCTCGTAATTGATCTGCTTCAGGTGTTCCATAAAGTCCTCTATTTTGTCCGTCCCATTCTTCTTCCTCATTTCGAGACGCAGGCGTAGTATTTCCTCTTTTGCTTTCCTCGATACTTCTTCCATCAACGGATTGAGTCTCGTTGACGGATACATCTGCAAAACTGCGTAATCCGTCGGATAATTCTCTTCCATCCAATCCGCCCACTCTAGTCCCCAGCGGTTTATCTCGTAATTCATCGGCTCCTCGTTCGGTATCTCCGGTATCAAGCAACCGTGTTCGTCCTCTACGTATTTGACTTCCGGCATTAAGACCTTGCCCATAATTATCCCTCTCTTTCGCAATATTTTCATTTATAATTTGGATGTCACTAAAAATATCGTGTAGCACTTCCTGAGCAACATTATTTATTATATAACCATATTGTACCAGGATCTCAGAATTAAGATGTGATACCTCAGATAAATCATAATTATCATCATCTATAATAAGACATCTATCCTCTATAAGATAAGAAATGCTTTGGCTAATAAAATCTTGAGTCACTTTCGGATATTTAGAAAAAACATTATCATATCTTTCAGTTATTGTATCACCTACAATAATCTTTGTAAAGCGTCTCAAAATCTCATTATTATCATCACCATTCAGAGCATAAAACTTTACAAACTCTTCCTTTAAACTATCAGTCATAACCCAGTTATTAGGAACATCTTTTCCTGTTGTCTGAGATATATCAAAAAGGTGTCGAATATTAGCTCTTTCAGTAAATACTCTTGAAGGATAAACTTTTATTGCTTTTGCACCCCTATTAACACGACGACCAGATGTATTCCAGGTATCAAAATCAGCTAGAATAGATGAGTCTTTTGCTTGATTATATATAACAACAACATTATTAAACTCAAAATTATATATACGTCCATCAAGTCGTAAAAAATCTTTCCAGGATTCACTATTTTCTTTTATCTGCTCTAAACCATATTTGTAAGATAATTCAACATATTCAACTGTTCTCATAAGTCATCTCCTTATCTCGTTTGATTTTTATTTTCAGCAACAGCTTCT
>Ga0129310_1002382_pt1 | contig 14096 bp, 7 predicted proteins | sample Go1ome_2_FD_94433 | JGI IMG/M metagenome (GOLD analysis project Ga0129310, IMG submission 94433) | Western lowland gorrila individual fecal microbial communities from Wisconsin, USA - Go1022A metagenome | ecosystem: Host-associated > Mammals > Digestive system > Large intestine > Fecal | place...
CCAACTGTTGGCGATCTCCAACCGTGCTGCGTACAATCTGTGCAACACCACGAAAGACTTCAAGGTGATCCGCCTCGGTACCAGCATCCGGGTAAGCAAGCAGAGCTTTGACGATTGGTTTGCTGCAGTCTGAGGGAGGGAATATCTATGGCATCTATTATGAAACGTGGCAACACGTATTCTGTCCGATACAACTACAAAGACCACAATGGCAAGCCCTGCAAAGGCTGGGAGACCTTCAAGACCAAGGCCGAAGCGCAGGAGCGCAAGATCACGGTCGAAAAGGAACTGCTGGATGGTACATTCCTCGTGCCGGATGCAATGACGGTGGAGGAGATGCTCTACAAGTGGATTCCCATTCAGTCCAGCAAGCACAAGTGGTCGCCAAAGACCTACACGCAATCCGTGGCGATGGTGCAGAACCTCATCGTGCCGTACATCGGCAAGCGGAAGGTGCAAGACCTCCGCACCTACGACATCGAGCAGTTCTACGCCACGCTGAGCCAGACCCCATGCGGTCAGTACGTTCACGGCGAGAAGCAGGAGCTTACGGAAAACCAGAAGAAGCGGTTGCTGTCCAGCACGTCCATTCACGAAGTCCACACACTCCTGAAGACCGCCTTTTCGTATGCTGTTGACTGGGATTTGATTCACAAATCGCCTACCCCTCGTGAAGCCCCCAAGGTCAACACCGAGGAGCGCACGATCTGGGATGAGCGCACCATGCTGGCAGCGTTGCAGACCATTGAGAACCCCGCCCTCCATCTGGCGGTGCATCTGAGCATGATTCTCTCCCTGCGAGAGGGTGAGATCCTCGGCTTACAGCCGGGAGACCTCGACTTCGATGCCGCCGATGGTCGTGGAGCTATCACGGTGAACAAGGCAATGCAGCGCGCCAACAAGGAAGCCTTGTCCAAGATCGACCCCAGCCAGATCTACCACACCTTCCCGGACAGACGGGAGGGGAGCAAGTCCTCGCTGATTCTGAAAAAGACCAAAACCAAGAAGTCCAACCGTGTCCTGTATATGACGAAACCGCTGAAAGAGGAACTTCTGGCATGGCTCGACAAGATGAAGCAGGACGAACAGAACGCCCCGGAAAAGTACAGCAACTGCGGTCAGCTGTTCCGCTTACCAGACGGCTTACCCATTGCCCCGGACGTTCTGACAAAGTGGTATCGTATGTGGCGGGCAGAGCACCCGGAGTTTGAGAAGATCGTGTTTCATGGTCTGCGACACTCCAGTGCCACCTATCAGCTGTTGCAGTCTGGCGGCGACTTCAAATCGGTGCAGGGCAACACGGGTCATGCAACTGCTACCGTCCTGATGGACACCTACGCTCACACGCAGGACAGACCCCGGTTGGAGCTGGCAGAGAAGATCGAAGCCGACTTCTACCGGCAGGATGCAGCCGGAGCAAGACCTCAGCCCATGGAAAACAAAATGCCGGTGGCAACAAAAATCACGGGTAAAATGATCCTTGAAGCCATCCGGCAGATGGACGCAGAAGAACGCCGCGAGCTGACGCGGGTGCTTTTCGCGTAAGATTCTCTTTTTTGTGCAGCGAAATACACGCTGTGCGAGCAATGCAAAGATAACATGGCTTTTTTGTAAAGTGTGCAGAAAGTGTGCAAGTATGTGCAACCTCTGCCGCAAAAACAAAAAAGCCATGAAATCTTTCGATTTCACGGCATTTTCTGGTGCGATGGAAGGGACTCGAACCCCCGGCCTACTGATTCGTAGCGCACGCCGGGCGATTCCCTCAATTTTTGGAAGTTACGTTTTATCGACGATTCTTTGCGAAACATCGCAAGTTTTGAACTTCGAGTTTCTGCACCCTTTGTCCGATTTTGCAACGATTTGCACCCTTTGCACGTTTTGAAACCGTGCAAAAACCGTGCAGAAACCGTGCACTTACTCCCAGACAAATGAAAAATCGATTCATCCGACAACGACTTGACGGCATTGGTTCGAGTGACCGCACACCATAAATCAAGTCTTGGAGGATACTATTATGACGAAATTGCTTTCCTGCCGCTACAACATGGATATCAATCGGGTGGAAGCCCGGTTCGAGGATGGCACCACCCTTGCCATTGACTGCATCGCCGTGGAGGACGAGTACGGCAACACCCCGGCGCAGCGGGCAGAACTGGACTGGCTGCTCTACAATAAGCCCTTGGAGTATGCACAGATGGTGCTGAAAGGGGAGATGGAGCACTACCTGTCGCTGGGGTGTGACCACGGCAGGCTGGAGGATTGAGCCACAGAAAACGCGCGGCAAAAATGCTAATCGCGCGGCGCGCGTTTCGGCGCGCGATTAACGGCCCCTGTTTTTATCGAATTGCAGTCATTTTCTGCTCGTTCCCAAGAAAATCGCGCGTTTCTTTGCGCGTAATAATCGCGCGGCGCGCGTTTTTATCGCTGATTTTCTTTTAAGCAGTATCTCCTTCCGCGCCCCGCTCCTTTTACTTCAATCTTCCCTTCTTCTACAAGCTTTCGGAGAATACGGTATGCCTGATCTTTTGTGTATCCACACAGTTCTTGCGCTTTCTGATTCGTAATCGACGGCTTATGCTTCAGATATTCGAGAATCCGATCCTTTGCCTGAATCTGGCTGACCGTCTTATCCTGCACATAGGCCACATCGGTTTTCACCGTTTCGTAGACCTTGAGGGACAGCATATAGGTCTTGCTGTTGAGTTCCAGAAGCCCCTCGTCCCGGAGAGCGTTCAGAACCTTGTGGGCATTGTCATCGGTTTCCTGAATCGTCTTTGCAGCCTGCTTCAAGGTGATTTTCTGGTGCTCCCGCAGATAGTGCAGGATCATCAGCTCCGACAGCGTGAACATCTTGGAACGCCTGTCCTGCGTCTCTGCGATAAAACGCACGAAGTTCTGATTCTCCATCGTGCTGCGAAGGGTCAGCCGGACGGAGTTGGGCGTGCTGGCGTACTCCGGGTAGGGTTTGCCCTCGGTGAGCATACTCTGGAACATGATGTCTACGCCCTGCCCGGAACGCTGCACATACTTCAGGTGCTGAAGGGTCATGGCGATCAGCTTATTCCGGGGAATGGACTGGTGGGTGATGATGTTGCTTTCGTTGATATCCCCCGGAAAGCCGCCGGGGTTCTCAATCACGATCTTTGTGGGGTAGTGCTTGACATAGATCGGTGCCATGTCCTCATAGGAGCGGTGCGCCAGCGCATTCAGCAAAGCCTCCTGAAAAACCGCTTCGGAGAAATCGTACACCTCCAGCCGGAACAGCCCCACCTGCACATTGGTCAGGCGGTTATAGGTGCGGATGCGCTCCGTCAGCTTATCCAGAATTGAGATCACCGGCTCCTGCATATCCATGCGGTTGTCGTACTCCGTCTGCGCTTCATCGCTGTAATGGAGGTAGATCACCTCTGCCTGCGGCAGCAGCCGTGCAAGGGATGCCGCCTTGCCTACAAACAGCAGCCCTGCCACCGTCACACGCACTTCGTCCTTGTCCATGCGGATCAGGTTCAGGTTGTCCAGAAAGGTGGTATCTGCCAAGTCCGGCAGGGCAGAGCCTGCATCCCGAATCCGCAGCTTCTCTTTCAGGCGGTACACTTCCAGCAGGTCAATGTCGCTTTCCGTTGCGCCCTCCACGATCTTTGCCGAAAAATCCGGGTTATCGGCAGGGGAGTACACATCGTTTGCCGGGTAGTAAGGCTTTGTCACGTTCCCCAGCCTTCTGTAATAGATGCCGCCGGTGGTGGCAACATGAGAATTGGATTTCTCCACCGACACCACCAGCACCACACCGTCAGAAGTTTCCACCGACTCGATTTCGGTAAACAGGCTGGGTCGGGTCATATCGTAGATGGCTTCCATCAGTGCCTGTGGGTCGCTCTTGGGGCAGCCCGTAATGGTGCCGTCATCTTCCACGCCAAACAGCAGAACGCCGCCCTTTGTATTTGCCAGCGCAACCGCACTTTTCACCGCAAGGTCTTTCCGCTGCCGGTAGTCCTTGCACTTCACCCACGACTTAAACTCCTGCCGGGTGCTTTCCCCGGCAGCAATCATTTTGCGGAGTGCTTGTTCGGTCATGGTTGGTTTCCCCTTTCTTCAAAGCCTTACTGTAGAACAACTTTTTATCAGACGCTCTTCCACCAATGGCCCTTAAACTCAAACTTTATACCCATGCTGCTTGCTTCTTCCACAACGGCATCCAGTTCATGTCCGCCCATCAGCCAGATTGCACCACTGGTCGCGCGATTATCTGTAAACTTCACATGGTTGCTCTCCAAAAGGTCGATAATCGCTACATCTTCAAAGCTGACCTGTTGAACAGCCTGTATTTCTTTCGCCTTAGACTTCGTGGCTGATTTCGTGGATTTCTGTGTCGGCTTCTTAACGGGCGATTTGGGAGCAGCAGTCCTTGTTTTGGATACCTTTGCATTGACTTTGTGTTTCGTTGGTTGCGTGTTTTTTTCAACTTCCTCCATCGTTGCAACAGGCGTCGCTATTTGGGGTTCAGCCGAAATCGGCACAGATCGTTCTTCTGCACACTCTGCCTTTTCTGCCGGAACCATTGTTTTCGGGTCAAGTGCAGCGCGGATGGTTGCCATATCGAGATCTGGCTCTTTACCGCCTTGATTCTTTGCTATGATTTGTGCGGCACAATTTTCTACGCGCTGAAGCAGTTTTGTATTACGATCGTTTGTATCAACCATTTCGCCTGCTGTACTTTCAGGCTCAATGCCAAATTCACTCAGTTCCGAAACAACACGATCTATCGTCTTTTCAGGGCAGCGGAAGTATTCACTTCCCCGAATTCGGATAAACCGCCAGCCAAGGCGTTCCAGAATGGTCTGACGTTCCATATCTTCCCGGATTTTTTCTTCTCCGCTGTGCCACCGTTCACCGTCGCATTCGATTGCCACGGTTTTCTTGCCACAGAGAGCAACCATATCCAGTCGATAAGCTCCGACTTTCCACTGCTGTACCAAATGGTATCCCCGGTCTGCAAGACTTTTTGCCACTGCTGATTCAAAAGGTGATTCGGAATGCTTCTCAATCTCTTCATGCTGAATCTCTGCGGCATGAGGATTGATGGCATATTCGATCAGCCGTTTCCGAATGTCACCCGGTTTCAGATCATTGACAGGATCAAGCGAGCTTACCACCCAAAGCTGATCTCGTGCACGGCTTGCCGCAACATTGTAGCGTTTCCGATACATATCGTTCGCACCGAAATTCACCATTGACAACGGACCATCTCCGTCATTGCTATCCACAATGCTCAAAAAGATAACGTCACGCTCATCACCTTGGAAGCTGGCAGAGTCACCACACAAGATTTTTCGATTCGCAATCTCCTTTCGGCTGATTTTGCGGTCGATTTCCTGCTGAACCAATTTTGCCTGTTCATTACCGAGAAGGGAAATAACGCCAAATGTCTTGTCCTTATATTCCTCCTGCTCGATGCAGGCAGCAATCAACGCTGCGATAGCCTGCGCCTCTTTGGGGTTTGTCTTTGCCGTACCCATCCGCTGACCATCCTGCACACGATAGTTTACAACTGCGGGCAAAAGATTGCTGTTGCTGGCATCGCGGAGGGGCTTGATTTTGTAATCGTAAGAAAGCATATTGCTGAACCCGATTATTTCCGGGACACAGCGGAAATGCTCTCTCAGCATCAATGGTTGGAAGGTTGTTTCAGCAATATCATAAATCGAGGTCTTTACATTGTACAAATGCGAGTTGGGAATCTTATCCCGGATATAGGTCTGTTCCAGTGCCGCCATCTTATCTTCTTCTGCACCGATTCCCATTGGACTGACCTGCTTATCATCACCGACCACAATGAATTTTTTGCCCATGTAAAGGATGGCGAGAGAAGAAATGTCCGACTGGCTGGCCTCATCAATGATAACAACATCGAACTGATTTTCTTTAGGATTCAGGCTGTCCAGCGCACGGTTGATCGGCATGATCCAGCAGGGAACGGCTCCCTGACACTTTGACATCAGCTCTCTTGCTTTTGCCTTCAGCATCGGCGCGCTCTTACCAGTGCCTTTTCCAATGCGCTTCACAGTCTGTTTCCAGCCCTGCAAAGCCTGTTTCATGTCAAGATCGGCTTCGGTCTTTTGCAGCAGATGATACCAGCCACATTTTTCCGCATACTCTGCGGTGATTTCCCGATACTCTTTGCTCAGTCTCAGGCTGTCTGCCTGAAGTTGCTCGAAAGGTTTTGCCGTGATTTCATCAATAATTGCAGAAAGCTGTTTCCATTTCCACGCATCCCGAATCGTTTCCGGCACAGTTTCACTGCCGTGGATGTCTTCCCGATTTTTGATTGCCTCCGCCCATTGCGGTGCAACTGCCTTGATTTTATTCAGCAATTCCACCCGACTCCGCTGTAGCGCATATTTCGCATACATTGCTTCCAACTCAGCAAAACCATCCCGGTATTGCGGAACGTCCCGGTTTTCCACTGCCTGCGCCAGTTTACTGCAAATCTGGCTTTGCACACGTTTATCCGACAACAACAGGTTCTTTGCGTACCTGATTGTTGCTTTCGCTGCACTGCTATCGCAGATGATCTGGCAGCACTCGCACAAATCGGGCAGAACTCGCTCTAATGCATTGAAAATTTTAGAGATTGCCAAAAAGTCCGAATCGGTGTCACAGGCAGAAAAAATCAGATCAGACGGAATTCCCGCATGAAGCATTTTGTCCAGCAGGTCGGCATAGTCCGTTTTATACCAGTTCAGATAATGCTGTATCTGCGGAATCCAGTTATATGCGATTCGTTCCGGGGCAAGTGCATCCAGTTCAAAAAACTTCGGCGCATCCTGTGCAGCCATCAGATCATCCCAATAGCCTGCACACTTCTCTCTGGATTCTTTCAGGTCGATTGCGTGCAGAACGATCTCGCAGTCTTTGGCATCCTGCACCATCTTTCCGTTGAGCTTTACACCTTCCTGCGCTTCGACATATTCCTTGTGAAGCATTCTTTGAATCATGGGGATTTTTCCGTTTGCTCCAATCACACTGCGAAGTCCTTCAAAGGCCGCTTTGTAGTCCGAAATGTGCTCTGCATCGGAAAATTCCAAGTCAATACCAAGCTGTTCCTCAACAACAGCCTGTGCGCATTGATAAGTATCCTGAATCTGTTCGATCAGCTTTTCCCAACGGTGTGCATAAGCCCCTCCGTTTTTACCATCAGAGGCAGCCACTTTCATCCATGCTTCTACATCGGGAAATTGACGGAGCATGGCAACTAATTCATTCAACGCATCCGGCTTCGGATAAAAAAGCGTAAACTGACCCAACGCTCCATCGAAATCGATCAAACGTTCAATGGAACAGTCTGTTACACGCCAGACATTTTTCCGCTGAATCTCATCCAGTCGGCCTTGTGCCTGTTTCAGTGTTTGCACATGATGTTCAAATTCCAGCGGAGAGGGCAGATCTTCCGGCGCAGGCAGATTGACCAAAAGCTCTTCCTCGTCCGTTTCCGAAACCAGTCCGTTGCTTCTGTATAGCTCAAAAGCCTCATCATCCGAAAGCGGAAACGGCGTACCCGCTCGCACATTACCCGGAATATACGATAAATCCTCAGCGTGCTTTGTCACGAAACGCGCAGCTTCGGAGGGAGAAATGCTTTCACCGTTGTAGACAATAGAGCTGCATTCCTGATTCAGGACTGCAAACAGCTTCCGGCGTACATCCGCAAGTTCCTCGATTACTCGCTTGCGTTCCTGTTCCAGTTGATCCATCTGGCGAAACATTTCATGAGAGGTCGTTTTGGACATATAGTCAGTAATGCCATCCACCGACCGCTCCATATCCTGATTGGAGTCATCCAGAATAGACACGCAGAGGTTTTGCAATCCCGGTGCCACCTTATCCTTCAGAACGCTCAAGGCTTTTTTCGTGTAGCTTGTTACAAGGACGCTCTTGCCCTGTGCAAGAAAATGTCCCATCAAGTTTGCAATGGTATGTGTTTTGCCTGTTCCCGGAGGGCCTTGTACCAGCACGGCATTGTACCGCTCAATGCGCTGAGCGATTTCCAACTGCTCCTTGTTCGCTTCTTTCGAGAGCAGCACATCCACGCTCTCGCCACCAACCGCAGCAAGCCGTTCCTCGATGCTTTCTTCTTTTGGCTCATCCGGGAGTTCGATTTTGCCGCCGCTTACAAGGTCAATGATCGGGGCGGGAATCATTCCGCTTTGCTGGATTTTCTCAATAATATTCTCAATGGCTTTCGGCGTGCCATCCAGCCGTTTCCGAATAATATAGCAGGGGTCGAGATAGAGGAGAAGTCGGTTTTGTTTCTCCCATCCACCCGGAATACCATCTTCCGAGAAAACGCTCTGCGCCGACAGCTGATGAACCAGCGATTCCAGAAAAGCCGGAGTGCCGTTCCGATCCAGTGGATGATAGTCGTTTGCCCGCAATTCATCTTTTATTGCGCCAAGGGCATCCTGATTGATACCCTCCAGCGTTTGCAGCAGAACAGAATACAATTCCGATGCGCTTTCTGTATCTTTAATGGAAACAACATCTTCATTGGCATCATAGCAAAGCTCCACATGATGGGTCAGGATTGGATGCTGAACCGCTTTATTCCATGCGTCGCAGAGAATGCCGTTTGCAACGATTAGTTCTTCTGTTTCAGCCTCACGTTGCAACTCGTAATAGAGGTCATACAGCTTCGTAAAAAAAGCACGAGTGTTTTCAATGGATTTCTGTTTTGCCACCCATACCGAACGAACTTGCCGCCAGCTTTCATACGCTGCTACTCTTGCAGGATTGCCCTCAAACCACTGCGTTGGAGCAGGTGCCGCATTGTCATCTTCCACTTGGTTTTCCAGTACCGCAGCTTCAAGCTGTTGCTGGATGCTTGCCTCTTTGTGCCAATCATCCCAACCGGGCAAAAGCCAGTCGTTCAAAAGCGCATCTGGTTCCGGGCAAGGCTCAAATTCGGGTTTGCGGACAGAAAGCAGCACATCGCTTGTGTCCGCCGTTTCTTCCTCCACCCGATCACGATAAAACACCTTGATATTTTCCGGGTCGTCAGGAAGAGCAGAAAGAGAACAATGCCACGGATAATCCTTGACATTCAATACTACTTTCTGCTTAATTTTGTTCAGTTCTTTAATAAACTCGAACAGCGAGATTACCTTGTCTTGGTTTGAAAGAATTTCTACGTCCTTGTTGTCCTCCACGCCAGTACCTCCGAATTTTCCGCCTAAGGGAATCGACAGTTAATATAGGATAAGTATAACACGACAGTCGGATTTCTACAATGTAATCTTCGATGCCCCTTTTGCGTCAAAAATGTATCGTTCAGTAGCGGCATCTTACTTTCAGGGCACCCCATTTTCCAGTACCCTGCCGGGAAGAATCCAAAGAGCAACGGAACGCTCGTTGGCACACGACTTTGCAAAGTCTAGTGTGTTACACCTTGGTTCCGGCTGACGCGGAAAAGGGGCTGCGAGAGGCTCCGGCAAGCACCTGTTCTGTGGCAGAAGGATGCGCGGATGGGCATGGAAGCTAATGGTTTCTGCCCGCCCAGCGCAGGCTTGCAGAGGAACCAATGGTGTACGTTCTCCTACCTGCCGCAGCAGCGTTCTCCCTATGAGACACAGGGAGAAGGATTATCGCCTGTGCTTTCCCCGGTTTCCTGCAAGTGTCCCCGGTTTCAGCATTGCCGTTTTATAAAGAATCTTCTTTATCAGCTTTCTTTCATCTTCTGTCAGCTTATCGTAGTTGATGCCGATTGCCTTCAATGCCGTTCGGATCTTCTTTTCATCCGCAGACCCTTCAAGTTTCTGTGCATCCTCCAGCTCCTTCATCAGGTTGTCGATCATTGAACCATCCGAAGTGGTCTTGTCCTTGCGGTGTTCCGTCTTGATGTTCTTCAGGATAGCCACCAACTCGTCATACAAGACCCGACCAAAGTACTCATCTTCATCGATCTGCCCCAGCTTCAAGGTGCTCATGTATAGATCGTTTTCATCTGCTGCATACTTCTTTTTCAGCATTTGCCGGGTCGCTTCCAGACCAGCATTGAGGTTTTGAATGTTTGCGCTGACATATCCATCCACATAGATCTCCAGATCGGTCATGAACCGCTGGAAATTCTCATGCACGATCAGTTCACACAGCAGCCGATGATTGAATTTTCCATTTCTTAATACGTCCACTGCGCCATCGCTCAGATGCAAGTCCGAAAGGACTGCATCTGAGCGTTTTTTGTTTTCCGTCACGCCCAGCAGATAATCCGTGGTCACACCATAGAACTCAGCCAGCGTTGTCACCGCATAAATGCTGAGGTCAGTCACATCGCCGCTCTCGTATTTCGACAGTGCCGATTTGGACAGGCCCGTCTGCTCTGCCAGTGTTTCCAGCTTCAGATCCCGCTCCACACGCAGGTCTTTGAGCCGTTCTCCCAGTGTCAGCTTGATGTTCATGGTCGCACCTCCGATGTTTTTTGCACAGTATACCACTTCCGGCGGTTCCTGTCCATAAGCGTGGAATTTTGCAGTTTCTGCACCTGTTTTCCGACATTATGGATATACGGCACAGCGGCCATGGAGGTGCTATCCTATAGACAGAAAGAAAACATATTAACACCCCCGCAGCGAACATATTAAGGGCTTCCCGCGAAAGCCCTCTGAAATATCTTTCATAACAGACCCTTGAGAACAGAATGACCGTCCGAACTGCCCAGACCGCCAAGACCTCCCATCGGGGGAGCGAGCGCCCTGCATAGGGCCGACACAGAGTCCAAAAAGATTTCCTGTCGGGAGGCAGCAAGGGAGACCGGCTTCACCGAAGTTCCCATTTGTGGAACACCGGTGACTTTAAACGTGGCAGGGATCAAATTGATCCGTGCCAGAACCTTTGAACAAAGGAGAAATTTTGAGCTTATATCAAAAGATCAAATCCGCCATCACCGTTCGGCAGGTGGGAAAGATGTACTGTATGGAGCCTGACCGCCATGGCATGGTGTGCTGTCCGTTCCATTCTGACAGCGACCCCAGCATGAAGCTGAACGACACCTATTATTACTGCTTTGGCTGCGGAGCCAATGGAGATGCCATCGACCTCACCGCCAAACTGTTCGACCTGAACCCCCGGCAAGCCGCCGAGAAGCTCGCAAGTGACTTCGGGCTTGACCCGGACAAGCCGCCCGCCAACGCCATCGCCCTGCCGCCGCCCAAGCGCGGCCTGACAGACGAGCAGTGGGCAGACATCGCCTACTGCCTGCGGGTGCTGACCGACTATCTCGACCTCTTGCATGACTGGCGAAAGCGTTACAAGCCCGCCAGCCCGGAAGAACCGCATGACCCACGGTTTGAAGAAGCCCTCCACGCGACCGAGACCGTCGAGCACCTGACGGACTGCGTTGCATTTGGAACACCCCAGCAGAAGGCCGATGCCGCTGCACGGCTGCTGTCCGGGTCGTATCTGCTGATGTTGGAAGAGCGCACCGACCGCCTTGCTCTGGCGAAGTGCGCCTGATAATTTATTCACCTGAAGTGGTGCTTATCATTATGAGAATCACCACTTCACTTTTCTATCGCAAGGCAAGAAATCAGTGCAACATCAAAACAGCATATTTGCGATATGCAATTCAACGTTGTTGCCGTCGCATTAAAAAGTTGAATTGCAATAAAGGAGGAACACCCTATGAAGAAAAACATTTCCCGCAACCCCTTATGGCCGGACTGGTACAACGGCAAGAAGATCGATGAAGTCCAGTTTGGCCGCGCCTTTCTGGAGCAGTGGCCGCTGAAATGCGTCAACGGAACGCTGTACACGCTGGACGGCCCGGTGGAGGACGAAAGCGAGATCAAACAGCGCATCTTGGAGAACATCGAGGAATATGTCACCTCCGGCCTGTCCAAAAAGGTCACCAACATTCTGGAGACCATCAAGCTGCTGGCCTTTTCCGACCCGTTTCCCATCGAGCAGGACTGCATCCACCTCCAGAACGGCGTATACCATCTGCCGGACGGCTCTTTTCAGGAGAGCCGCCTGTTCTGCCAGAACCGCCTGCCGGTGAAGTATGACCCAAAAGCCGCCAGCCCTGACCGCTGGCTGACCTTCCTGCACGACCTGCTGGACGATGCCGACATTCCCACCTTGCAGGAATATCTGGGCTACTGCCTCATCCCCAGCACCAAGGGGCAGAAGATGATGCTCATTGTCGGCAAGGGCGGCGAGGGCAAGTCCCGCATTGGGCTGGTGCTGAAACGGCTCATGGGGGATGCCGCCAGCAATGGCAGCGTCCAGAAAGTGGAGAACAACCGCTTTGCCCGTGCCGATCTGGAACGCCGCCTGCTCATGATCGACGATGACATGGACATGAACGCCCTGCCCAAGACCAACTATATCAAAACCATCGTGACCGCCGAAGCCAAGCTGGACTTGGAACGCAAGGGTGTCCAGAGCTACCAGCGGGACATTTACGCCCGGTTCCTCTGCTTTGGCAACGGTGCTCTGACCTCGCTGTATGACCATTCGGACGGCTTCTTTCGCCGCCAGCTCATCCTGACCACAAAGGACAAGCCTGCCGACCGCACGGACGACCCCTTCCTTGTGGAGAAGATGTGTGCCGAGTTGGAGGGCATCCTGCTCTGGTGTCTGGAAGGGCTGCACCGGCTGGTACAGAATGACTTCCGCTTCACGGTCAGCGAACGAGCCGCCGCCAATGTGGACACCATCAAGCGCAGCAGCAACAATGTCATCGACTTCATGGAATCCGAGGGCTACTTCCGCTTCAAGGCAGACTACTCCATCAGCTCCAAGGAGTTCTACGACATTTATAAGCAGTGGTGCGAGGACAACGCCTGTCACAGCGTATCGGCCATCCGTTTTAGCGCAGAGCTGCGCCAGAATGACCGCCGCTACAACCTTGAAGCCACCAACAACATCTACCTGCCCGGTGGCCGCAGGGTGCGTGGATTCGTGGGTATTGAGCCGCTTGTCCACCCCTGCCCGTAAAAAGTGCATTTTTTCACGGAAGAAATTCGTACAACCTGTACGGTCTGTACTTGTACGCACTCGTACGGCAAGCAGAATCAAATTAAAACGTGTTATCGTTTGTATTTTGAATTTCTGCACGCCGTACGAACCGTACAGGTTATTTGAAGTCCGTACAGATTTTTTGTACACCCCAAGAAGGAGCGTGGTCTATGAAAGCCCAATATGGCATTTTAAGGTTCAAAAAGTACAAGGGGCCTGCCATCAGCCCCATCGAAGCCCACAACGAGCGCACCAAGGAGCAGTACGCCAGCAACCCGGATATTGATGTGAGCCGGAGCCGCTACAACCTCCATCTGGTGCAGCCACAGGGCAAATACCGGGAAGAAGCCGACCGCATGATATCTGCCGCCCACTGCCGTGTCCGCAAGGACAGCGTGCGAGTGGTGGAAACGCTCGTCACCGCCAGTCCGGAGTTTTTCAAAGGCAAGACGCACAGCGAAATCAAGGCGTACTTTGCGTACGCCCTGAAATTTTTGGAGAGCAGGCAAAACCCGGATACCTTTCTCTCTGCCGTTGTCCACATGGACGAGAAAACGCCCCACCTGCACCTCTGCTTTGTGCCCCTGACTGCAGACGGGCGGCTGAGCGCCAAGGAGATCATCGGTAACCGCAAGAACCTTGTCAAATGGCAGGACGAGTTCTGGCAGCACATGGTCAAGCAGTACCCAGAGCTGGAACGGGGCGAAAGCGCCAGTCAGACCGGGCGGGAGCACATTCCGCCCCGCATCTTCAAGGAGATGACCCAGCTGACCAAGCAGAAGGAGCAACTGGATGCCCTGCTGGTGGGCATCAATCCCTTCAACGGCAAGAGCCGTGCTGCGGAGATCAGCAAGGTGCTGGACAGCTATATCCCCAACGTGGCACGGATGAAGGACCAGCTGCGAAAGTACAACGTAGCCTTCACCCAGACTGCCGCCGAAAACGAAAAGCTGAAAGAGAAAAACAAGACGCTCTCTGCCTCGCTGGACAAAGCGAAGGAAGGGAGCGTCTTGAAGCGTCTGGAGGATGCCAAGCTGCGGCAGGACTATGAAGCCGCCCTGAAAACGCTGGACAGCATCCCGCCG
>Ga0129310_1002383_pt1 | contig 14096 bp, 14 predicted proteins | sample Go1ome_2_FD_94433 | JGI IMG/M metagenome (GOLD analysis project Ga0129310, IMG submission 94433) | Western lowland gorrila individual fecal microbial communities from Wisconsin, USA - Go1022A metagenome | ecosystem: Host-associated > Mammals > Digestive system > Large intestine > Fecal | place...
GTCGCCTTGCCGGCCAGCGCCTGCGCGACGTGCCGCAGGGCAAGCATCCGTTTATCGTGGTGATGCTCAAGCGCGACGGCCAAACGATCATCCCCGACGGCAACACCCTCATATACGCCGGCGACGAAGCCGTCATCGCCACGCTAGCTTCCTAGCAGCCCGTCCCTCTTCAGCTACTAGCTGTCACCCATGGCAAAGTCGCGGAGGTCGAGGCCTTCGCGTTCGGCTCGGGCTAGGAGCTCTTGGGGCGACTCGTCCTCGATATCCATCACGTCGAACATGGCAGCGGGAAAGCCCACGCCAGCCGCGCTCCCCGCGTAGTCGAGCAAGCCCTCGCGCAGCTGGTCTATATCAACTTCAATCTTCACGGTTAATCCTCCTACCAGGCAATCGCGACCGGACAAACCGCACGTCCCAACTGATGTGCAATAAACTCCAGATACGGCCATAATAAAATAATGAACATCAGGGAGGTTACGGATGATGGACAAGCTCACTGCCATGACGGAACAAGTCAGAGATTTTTGTGATGCGCGCGATTGGCGCAATTATCACACTCCAAAGGAACTTGCCATCGGCATAGCGACAGAGTCCTCCGAACTCCTTCAGCTTTTCCGCTTTATGAGCGACGAGCGCATTGCAGAAATGTTCGATAACCCTGATCAGCGCCAAGCCATCGAAGACGAAGTCGCTGACACGCTCCTCTTTCTCCTGCGTTTCGCCGATCTAAACGGAATCGACCTCCCAAAGGCGCTTTCGTCCAAACTCAAACGCAACGGCGAGCGCTACCCCATCGACACCGGCTCCGACGAATACAGAAAGGCGGGCCATCATGAGTAACGAGTTCGCCCTTCGTCAGTACACACTTCCCCTACCCCAGCCCTTCGAGGCAAGCGAATCGCTGCAAGACTTTGGCACGCCAAATCCAGGGTCGCACCACGACGAAAGCTGGCCTGTTCTCTACATCCTGACCAACAGCAAAAACAAAACGGCGTACATCGGTCAAACGACCAATTATCGACGCCGCATGAAGCAACACGCCGCAAACGTGGACAAAGACTTCGACCGGACCCTTCTGATTGACAATCCGACTTTCAATCAGTCAGCAACATTTGAGTTTGAGAATCGACTTATCGAGCTGTTCTGCGCTGACGAAAAATACCAGGTAACCAACGCCAACAATGGCTATGCCCAGTTCGATTATTTTGAGCGACCTCAGTATCGCCAGAAGTTCAGAGACCTCTGGTCGAAACTTCGCGAAGAGAACTATGCGATCCACCCCATCGAAGAGCTCGAGAACACTGACCTGTTCAAATTCTCGCCCTTCAAAACGCTCACGCCCGATCAATACGAAACGATTGAGGCGATTTACAGGCGGCTCGAGCAAGAGCATGAAGACATTAAACACGGCGGGCCCAAGAAAGAGCGCGTAACCATCGTGAACGGCGCACCAGGAACAGGCAAAACAATCCTCGCCATCAGTCTCATGTTCAAAATCAAAAATGAGCCGAACCTTTCCGGCCTGCGGGTCGGCTTTGTCACCCCCATGGATTCCCTAAAGAAGACCCTCAGGAAACTCACGCATTTCCTTCCAGGGTTAAAGCCTTGCGATATCTTGAGCCCCAGTGACGTCACAAAAAATGATCGTTATGACATCCTACTTGTCGACGAAGCACATCGACTGGGTAATTATCTAAGTATGGGCTCCGGCATCAAGGCCTTCTATAACACCTGCGATCGCCTCGGCCTTCCGCACACGAGCAACCAGGTTGACTGGATATACAAATGCTGCGACAAGGCGTACCTGTTCTATGACCCCAAACAGCAAGTCCGCGCATCGGGACTCAACCGAGATGGCCTTGAGCAGCGACTCAACCAACTCGAAGAAGCCGGCATCGAAACTGAAGAGTTCAGCCTAAGCACGCAGATGCGCGTGCGTGGCGGCGATGAGTACCTCGATTTTGTCTACGACCTGCTTGATAACAAAGCGTACATGCATGCCGGCATGAAGTTCAAAGAACTCTTTTCATCGGAGCCTTACGACTCGCAAGCCGGCGATCCTGACAGTGATATCCCCAGATACCAGTTTGGAATCGTCGACCAATTTGAGGATTTCTGCTCCCTACAGCAGGCCAAAGAAAAAGAAGTTGGGCTGTCCCGCATGACAGCCGGTTTTGCTTGGAAATGGGAAAGCAAGAGCAATAAAGATGCGTTCGATATCGTCATCGAGGGCGTTCCCAAACGCTGGAACTCAACTCAGAAGGATTGGGTTAACTCCGCCAACGCCGTCAACGAAGTCGGATGCATTCATACGGTACAAGGCTACGATCTCAACTACGGATTCGTAATTCTGGGTCCCGACATTTACTACGACACCGATAAAGGAGCTGTCTGCGCTAACAAAGCCAACTTCAAAGATGCTGTCGCAAAAAAGAAGGCGAGCGACGACGACCTGCGAAAGATTATCGTCAACGCCTACTACGTTCTCATGACGCGTGGCATGCTGGGAACGTATCTCTATGTGTGCGACCCCGCTCTCAAGGAGTATTTGTCGCGGTATATCCCGGTGATATAGACCTAGCGACCGCCCTCCCCCATGTAACAACCCTGTAAATCATAGCGACGCACTCGAGTTTTGCTGTGATGCGGTCGCGCCTGGCGCTCCACTGTGCTAAAGTATCCCGAACGTTCAAACGACTACGAGGGGGACCTAGAAGATGGCACGTGTGCACAACTTCTCAGCAGGCCCGGCCGCACTGCCCACCAGCGTGCTCGCCGAGATCGCCGACGAGATGATGGACTACCGCGGTTGCGGCATGTCCGTGCTCGAGATGAGCCATCGATCTAGTATGTACCAGCAGATCATCGACGACGCCGAGGCAACCCTGCGCCGCCTGCTGAGCGTCCCCGACAACTACCGCGTCCTGTTTTTGCAGGGCGGCGCCACGCTGCAGTTTGCGGGCATCCCGATGAACCTCATGCGCCGCGGCCGCGCCGGCTACGTCGTGACCGGCAACTTCGCCAATAAGGCATACAAGGAGGCCGCCAAGTACGGCGAGGCCGTGCTGCTCGCGAGCTCCGAGGACACCAACTTCGACCGCATTCCCAACATGGCCGACATCAACGCGCGCATTGCCGCCGAGGCTGCGGGCGACGGGCTCGACTATGTCTACATCTGCCAGAACAACACCATCTTTGGCACCATGTTCCACGAGCTGCCCGATTGCGGCGACGCGCCGCTGGTCGCCGATGTCTCGAGCTGCTTCCTGTCGCAGCCGCTCGACGTCGAGCGCTACGGGCTCATCTACGCTGGCGCTCAGAAAAACGCCGGCGCCGCGGGCGTCACTGTGGTCATCGTGCGCGACGACCTGATCGCCGATGGCCCTGCTTTTGCACAGACGCCGCAGTACATGGACCTTAAGACCCAGGCCGCCAAGGGCTCCATGCTCAACACACCCAACACCTTTGGCATCTACGTGTGCGGCAAGGTGTTCCGTTGGGTTGAGCAGACCGGCGGGCTTGCCGCCATGGCCGAGCGCAACTGGACCAAGGCCAACCTGCTCTACGACCTGCTCGAAAACAGCGAGCTGTTCCACGGCACCACGCAAGCAGACAGCCGCTCCATCGCCAACATCACGTTCCGCACCGGCGGCGCCGAGCTCGACGCCGCCTTTGTCGCGGGCGCGGCCGAGCACCAGATTCAAAACGTCAAGGGCCATCGCCTCGTCGGCGGCATGCGCGCCAGCGTATACAACGCCGTCACCATGGAGGACGTACAGGCGCTGGCAACGTACATGAAGGACTTCGAAGCGCAGCAGAGTTTGAGTCCGCGATCTAACTAGCCCGCAACACGCGGGCCGACCAGCCACCTCAGACCACCTGTTTACATCTAAAACCTGCTAAGGAGTTTTTTCATGCGTAAGATCAAGACCATCGACGACATCACCAAAGACGGCAAAGTCGAGTTTGGCGAGGGCTACGAGTTTGTGAGCTCCGCCGAGGAGGCCGACGCCATCCTGATGCGCTCGACCGACCTACACGGTTACGAGCTGCCCGAGGGCATCCGCGCCATCGCCCGCTGCGGCGCCGGCGTCAACAACATCCCCATCGAGGAGTATGCCAAAAAGGGCGTCGTCGTCTTTAACTCCCCCGGCGCCAACAGCAACGCCGTCAAGGAGCTCGTCCTGGGCATGCTGGTGCTCTCGAGCCGCGGCGTGGTGCAGTCGATGAACTGGGTGCGCGACAACGCCGACGACCCCGAGATCCAGGTCGATGCCGAGAAGGCCAAGAAGGCCTTTGTGGGCCGCGAGCTCAAGGGCAAGCGCATCGGCGTCATCGGCCTGGGTAACGTGGGCTCCAAGGTCGCCAACGCCTGCGTCGATCTGGGCATGGATGTCTACGGCTACGACCCGTTCATTTCCGTCGAGCACGCATGGGTGCTGAGCCGCGAGGTGCAGCGCGTGGGCACGCTCGAGGACCTGTGCCGCGGCTGCGACTACCTCACCGTGCACGTACCCAGCAAGGCCGACACCATCGGCATGATCAGCACCGAGCAGATCGACCTGCTGGCGCCCAACGCCGTGCTGATCAACTACGCGCGCGAGACCATCATCGACGAGGACGCCGTCGACGCAGCCCTGCGCGAGGGCAAGCTGAGCTGGTTTAGCTGCGACTTTGCCACGCCCAAGACCGTCAAGATGCCCAACACGTTTATCACCACGCACTCGGGCGCCGGCACCGGCGAGGCCGAGGCCAACTGCGCCGACATGGCCATCAGCGAGCTCAAGGACTACCTGGAGAACGGCAACATCGCGCACAGCGTCAACTACCCCGCCTGCAGCATGGGCAAGGCGCGCGCCGCAAGCCGTATCGCCTGCCTGCACGCCAACGTGCCCAACATGATCGGTCAGATCACGGCAATCCTTGCCAAGGACAACGCCAACGTGCAGCGCATGACCAACGAGTCCGCCGGCGAGAACGCCTACACGATGTTCGACACCGACGAGCACCTGGACAGCAGCACGATCGAGGCGCTCAAGCAGATTCCGTCGATGTATCGCGTGCGCGTGATCAAATAGCGCCGGCGCCAAGCCTGCCAGGCAGGCTATGAAGACCAATCGGCCCCCGTTTTCACAAAACGGGGGCCGATTTCGTTGTTCCGGCTGGTTTTGAAAATGCTACTCATAATAAGTTTTTCCGGATAATCGACAGTCCCACCCAAATCACCGAGCGCACCCGCTTTGATAAACAGCTTTATCAGGGGCTTTTGTAGGTAAAAATCGATCTCTATATACCACATTCAAGTTGACTGTCTATTTTCCGAAACAACTTGTTATGGATAACATTTTTCTAAGCCCCTCCGAGGCGAAACAGAAACCTTTTCGCGACCAAAAACTCTAGCTCGCACGACCGTTTTGCGCCCGCGGGGCTACATGCTCGCCCAATCGATGAAAATCTCCTCACGAAGCCGCCGTTCGAGCTCCTGCTGCCGCGGCGTCTTGTCCTTCAACGGCGCATCGAGATAGGACATGATGAGCTCCATTACCACGCGGAAGGCATCGGAGTCGGCCAGCTGACCATAGGTCAACAGAACGACAGGATATCCCATCGCTTGCAGGGCCGTCGTTCGATCTGAGTCCGAGATCTTGGATTCTATGGATCCGTGAATGGATTTACCTTGACATTCAACCAGGCACTCTCGGCTGCCGTCCTCATTTGACAGCAGGATATCGGCATAGCGCCTATCAAGCCCCGAAATCAGGCGGGCGCTGCGCGTCATACGAATCTCAACGTTATTGGTAAGGCGCAGTCCTTCGCCGCCGCGCAGCCTCGTAAGGCCAAACAGCATCGAAGCCTGGACCTCGAGCGGCGATGCCGCCACTCCCGTAATGCATTTCGCGGCACGTGTGAACGATTTAGCGCCGCGGAGCCCTCGGATCTTTTCGACGTACTCTGCAAGCTCAGAAAGCTCGATCAGGGGAGGTCGTTTCCATAAGTCCGTTGGATTCCCAGCGACGTCATTTACGTTTTCCCAGCCCAACCGCGCGTCACCCCACCGGTCCCCATATGCTTGCACCAGTGCCGACTTAACCTGGGGCGCAATCTTGCACACGGCAAAGGTGCCGCACATCTCATACATGCACATGATTAGACGCTCGTTTGAGACCGAGGGGGCCAGGGTCAGCAGGGTAAAGAGCGGAGACGCAACATCGAGGCCAAACTCTGTCTGCTGCACGGAGCCAAACGGCCTCGCCCCGTTCCAAACATGCCTGACAATACGATCGCCCTTACGCCCGCAGCCGCCCCGCGCCAACACGTGCAACGGGGTGCGCAGGAAATGCGTGACGAGTGGATGCTCGCAAAGGCGCTCCCTGCGTGGATCGTCCACAGAATCGGGCAGGTCCGGCATTATCGCCAAGACCTGTGGAGGTATCCGGTGATACCGAAAGGCGGATATGTCGCAAAGCATGTCGTCCATGAAGGGTACGTACCCACCGCGTCGTTTGTGAACCCACTCGGGCGGCAAACGCGACGGCTCGGCCCGCGAACGGTAAATACCGCTGCGCGCACGTCGCCGATCTCTCAGGAGGCTTACAATCGGTTTGGAAAGCAAACTGATTGTGAGGTTGCATATGGTTGATGAGGACTTTGCTTGGCGGCTTGCGCAGGAGCTTGTGCGAATCGATAGCTCGGATCCGGGTGCGTATGAAGGCGAGATTGAGCGGTATATCAAAGGGCTGATCGAGTCGCAGGTCACGGGGCTCGATCAGCCGGCGCTTGATGCGGTGCGAATCGAGGAACTCGAGGTACTTCCCGGGCGCCGCAACCTTATGGTCACCGTGCCCGGCTTGAGCGACGAGCCACGGCTCGTCTACATCTGCCACATGGATACCGTCACCTTGGGCGACGGGTGGGATGCGGACATCCCGCCGCTCGGGGCGATCGTGCGCGACGACAAGCTCTATGGCCGCGGCGCCTGCGACATGAAGGGCGGCCTAGACTGCGCCATTGCTGCACTGGTCCATACGCTCGAGCGCGTGGCGGCGTGCGGTGAGCTGCCTCGACGCGGCTTTTCGCTCATCTGCTCGGTCGACGAGGAGGACTTTATGCGGGGCTCCGAGGCCGCCATCGATGCCGGCTGGGTTGGCTCGCGCGAATGGGTGCTGGACACCGAGCCCACCGATGGACAGGTTCAGGTGGCGCACAAGGGGCGCACGTGGTTCGAGATCGAGATGGCCGGCGTGACGGCGCACGCGAGCCAACCATGGAAGGGCGCGGATGCCGTCGCCGCCATGGCCGAGGTCGTGTGCGCGCTTCGCCACGCGTTTGCGGAGCTGCCCGTGCATGAGGAGCTGGGGCCTTCGACCATCACGTTTGGCCAGATCGAGGGCGGCTATCGCCCCTATGTGGTGCCCGACCACGCCAAGGTCTGGGTCGACATGCGCCTAACGCCGCCGACCGACACGGCCGACGCGACTCGTATAGTGGAGCAGGCCATCGACGCAGCGGAAGCCGCCGTCCCCGGTTGCCGTGGCAGCTACACCGTGACGGGCGACCGCCCCGCCATCGAGCGCGACCCGGGCTCTCCCCTTCTGGCAGCGCTCAAGCATGCGGCAGACGATGCGACGAGCGCGGACACGACCGTCGGCTTCTTTACCGGCTACACCGACACCGCCGTCATTGCGGGCAAGACGGGCAATCGCAACTGCATGAGCTACGGCCCTGGGTCGCTCGCGCTCGCCCATAAGCCGAACGAGTACGTGCCCCACGCCGATATCGTTCGCTGTCAACAAGTGCTGATCGCGCTCGCCGATAACGCGCTCTGGGACACGAGCAGCCAAGTTGGGGCATAATAAGCCGCGAACAAACCGGCTCACACGTTAGGACCGCCCATGAAAGCACTTCCGTTTCCCTGCATCCGCCCGGCTCAGGACCGCGTGCTCGAGGCGCTGCCGCAGATGGGCGCCATCCTGGGCGGCAACGATGCCCTGCGCGGCGCCATTGCCGATGGTCTGATGCTCAAGGATCCGGGCGCAGCGTATTACGTGTACGAATGCTCGGGAGAGCCGGGGCGCGTGACGGGCGTCGTGACGATTTGCCCGATTGGCGCGCTTGCGGGCGGCGAGAGCGATGCCAGCGCCGACGTGGCCGCCGTGCGGGCGATCGCCGAGCTCAAAGTTCAGCCCCGTCCCGTGTCGCTCGCCTACGAAGCCTCGCCTGTCATGGATATCATCCTGGGCGCCGCCAAAGAGGGCGCGTCGCTCTACGCCGTAACCGATCCCGCGGGCATTACGCACCGCGTGTGGGAGGTCAAGCGCGAGGACGCCGTCGGGGCTATCCGCGCCATGCTCGACCAGGCGCCGGAGCCGGTCTTGGCCGACGACCCGGCCTACGCCGCCGCTCTGACCGGGGCGTCGAAGCTCCTGGCCGACCAGGCCCGCGCCGCCGGAACGTATACGGGCAAGGAGCCGTTCAACTTTACCGTGGCTGCGCTCTTCCCCGCCGCGCAGGTCAGCGGCGCCGCGCCGCAGGTCCCGATGGGCCTGCTCACCCACCAGATCGCGCGGTTCTAGAGGGCTCAAGCGCTCAGCACAAAACTCGGCACCCAAACGAACAAGGGGCGGAGGTGTAGCGTCATTGCTTGCACCTCCGCCCCCTTTTTATTGCGCGATCATATTGGCGACCAGCGTCGCCGCACCCGCTTCCGCGCTCGCGCTACCCGCGCTGCGGACCTGCTGCCGCCACGAGCGGCTCCAACTCCAACTCGCGCGCGTAATCCTCCTGCGTAAAGATCTCGACCAGATCAAACGTATCCGTCGCATCGTCAAACGCAAAATGGAGCACGGAGCAGTTGCCCGGCACGCGCTCGCGCTCGTCTGCCGCCGCACCCCTCGTGTGGTCCAAAAACTCCTTGATGGCCGAGGCGTGGCTTACGGCGAGCACACACGCATGGTCGGGGCGCCGCATAAGCTCGGTCAGCGTCGCGACCATGCGCTCGCGCACCTGCATCTGGCCCTCGCCGCCAAACTGGCAGTAGAAGTCGCGCCACGGGCGCTCGGGCATCAGCATCACACGCTCGGCCTCAAAGTCGCCAAAGAACCACTCGCGCAGGCCGTCCAGGCGCTCGTACGCCAGGCCCGGCCACAGGTTGGCGATCGTCTGCTCGGTGCGATGCAGCGTGGAGGTGCAGGCATGGTCCGGCTCGATACCGCGCGCACGCAAGAACATGCCGGCGCGCGCCGCCTGGTCGCATCCCAGCTGCGTAAGCGGCGAGTCGCTCCAGCCCTGAATGATGCGCTTGAGGTTGAATATTGTCTGCCCGTGACGGACCAGATACAGGTCTTTATTCATAGGGAGTCCTTTCGTTTGTTACCAATCCAAGAGCGAAAACGCCCCGTCACAATAGTCAAAATGAAGCACGGCGCCGTTGTCGGGTTGCTCTCCCCCGCCGGTTACGTACTCAAGAAACTCCTGGCAGGCAGAGCCGTGTGAGACCGCCAGCACGCGATCGTGCCGGGGCCGCGCCATAATGCGGGACAGCGCTGCGACCATGCGTGCGCGAAGCTCACTCTCCGACTCTCCACCAAACACAACCGGATAATCGCCCCAGGGCTGAGCCGGCATCTCGCGGTTTGATGTGCCCTCCAGCGAGCCCAAATGCCACTCGCGCAGGTCATCGACCAACTCAATGGGCTGGCCTGCGCCCACGATAAGCTCAGCCGTATGCCGCGCCCGACCCAACGGAGACGAATACACATGGTCAAAGGTCACGCCGCGCGCCGCAAACGCTGCACGCGTCGCCAACGCCTGCTCGCGCCCGCGCGCCGTAAGCGGCGAATCGTGCCAGCCCTGCAAAATGTTCTGCACATTGAGCTCGGTCTGCCCATGCCGCACCAAATACAGATCGGCCACACGCCCTCCCCTCGCACCACCACAAAGGGGCACCTTTGTGGTGGTTTTGCCGCGCAACTACACCAGGACGTCGGCCAGCGGACGCTTGGGCACGTGATGCACCTGCGCCTCATCGCGCCAGTAGTTGATGGAGCCATCCGGGTTGGAATCGATCGCGTCGATGACCTGCGTCTCGGCGGGCACGCCAAAGGCCATAATCAGCTTGAGCTCGTACTTGTCGTTGTCGAGCCACATAACGTCGATCGCGCGGGGCGTGAAGGCCTTGAACATGCAGGCCGCCACCTCGGGCGTCGCGCTGCGGGCGGCAAGCATCATCGTCTGCGCGGCAATGCCGGTGTCGACCTCGGTGATGGGCGCAGCCGGCTTGCCCGGAACGGCGCGCTCGGCAAGAATCGCGATATAGCCGGTCGGGCGCTCGCCCTCATCGGGACCCGGCCAATCCTTGAGCGCGCCGGCCCACGCGAGCTCGTCAAACACGCGCGCGCAGTCCTCGGCACCGCTCACCACATGAAAGCGCAGGTGCTGAGCATTGGCACCGCAGGGAGCCAGGTGCGCCAGCTCCGCCAGCTCGAGCAGAAACTCACGCGGCACGCGCATGGACTCGTCAAAGCGACGGCACGTGCGGGCGCGGCGGACCAACGCGTCAAACGTATCCAGGCCAAGCTTTCCGCAACCCTGCTTTGCCATCGACTCGGCGCTCGCCGGCGCCGCGGGAACTGCTTCGTTCATAGAGACCCCCAATAAAAACCAATTGTTCTTAGGAAAATCTAACCTAAAACGTAGACAATTTCACACAGCGGCGCAATGTTTCACAACTGTTGAATATCCCCCATCCAAGCGGGAACAAAGGTAACAATTCGGGAAGGTGGGGCGGCAATTCGACCTTCCCGCCCCACGCGACAGCGCCCTTGGGCGATACTTGTTGCAGCACTTTTGGCGTGCGCCGCACGGAAGCAACGAACGCGACGTGCACCGCACGGAAAGGAGACATCATGGGCATCTTTAAGAACGATGACCAGCAATCCAGCCAGTTGGGATTTGACGAGAAAAGCATGGCAGGCAAGGCCATCAAGGCAGTGCGCTGGATCTACGCCATCACCGGCGTCATTGCGCTGCTCGCCGGCATCGCGCTGCTGTTTGCGCCGGCTAAAACCCTCGTCTTTTTGACGACCGTCCTGGGCTTCTACTTTGTCATTACGGCAGGTATTAGGCTCTTCACCACGGTTTTTGAGTCGCAGCTGCCCACTGGCTGGCGCGTGACGAGCATCATCACCAACCTGCTCATCCTCTTGGGCGGCGTGGTGATCCTGCGCAACCAGGCGCTGTCGACCGCGACGCTCAGCACGATGGTAGTGGTCGTGGCGGGCTTTGGCTGGATCACCGAAGGCATCATGTCGATTCTGGAGTCCGAGCTTTCGTCCAACCGCGGCTTTACCATCCTGAGCGGCGCACTCTCCATTATTGCCGGCGTGTTCGTGTTTATCTACCCGCTGTGGTCGGCCAAGATGCTCGTCATCTTTACCGGTGCCGCGCTGCTGGTGTTTGGCGTGACGCTGATTATTCGTGCCATCCGCTTTGGCAAACTGGTGCACTAGATGCCGAGAACGCTTTTTATTGACGCCGACGCCTGCCCGGTTACGCGCGAGTCGATTGACTGCGCGCGACGGGCGGGCGTCGCCGTCGTTATCGCCGGCAACAGCACGCAGAACCTGGAACGCCACATTCGCCGCGACGACCCACGCGACGCCGAGCACGCGCGTCGGGGCTTTTGGGTCACGACGCTCGACGTGAGCGTGGGAACCGATAGCGCCGACTTTGCCATTGTCGAGCGCCTGCAGGCGGGCGACGTGGTCGTGACGCAGGACATTGGTCTGGCGAGCATGGTGCTCGGACGCGATGCCGCCGCCATCGGCGTGCGCGGGCGCGTCTACGATAAGGCGACCATCGACATGCAGCTGTTTATCCGCCACGAGGAAAAGAAGGTGCGCCGCGCCGGGGGACGCACCCGCGGGCCGGCGGCCTTCACCAGCGAGGACCGAGCTCGCTTTAAGCGCAACCTCACCGAGCTGTTGAGCTAACCAAGGTAGATTTTTGGGACATGCCTAAAAATCTCCCTTTTTGTTTTGGCGATTGACGCGCATCAAACGCCCAGGTCATGGCGGCAAATTTTACGGAATGCCCCAGTTTTTACGGCATATCCCAAACATCTACTTAGAGGCCAACGGCGGAGAGGATGAGACCCCAGCCCGCGCCGATAACGTACATCATAATCAGGAACACGACGTTTTCGCGGGCGCTGCGGTTGGTGCGGAACAGCACCAGGTAGCCCACGCCGGCGGAGATAAGCGTGCCGGCGAGCATCGGTGCCAGCTGCAGCGCGCCTTCCAGATACAGCTGCGTGATGACGACGCTGGCCGAGCAGTTGGGAATCAGGCCGACAAGCGCCGAGCCCAAGACCGCAAGCGTCTCGTTACCGCGCAGGAACTGCTCAATCGCCGATTCGCCGAACGTCTCGAGCACGGCGACCAGAATCAGCGTCACCAGAAAAATGAATACCGATACCTGTATGGTGTGCGAGATCGCACTGCGGATAATCGACAGAACGGGCGCGCCCTCGTGGGAGTGGTCGTGGCTGTGGCGGTGGTTGTGCTCATGCTCGCCCGTGTGACCGTGATCATGGCTGTGTCCGTGGTCGCGCTCATGTTCATCTTCATCATCATCGCAACCGCAATGGTCGCGCTCGCATAACTCGTGGATGTGGTCGGCGCTCACGCCCGCCTCGGCCACCTCGTCGATAATGTCGCCGCCGGTGTGGTCATCGTGCGCGCAGTTCACGTGGGCCGGATTGGCCGCGGTCCCCAGCACGGTACGACGAATCGCGGCATGCGCGCGGGCGTTACGGCGCAACCCGCGAATGGCGGCGTCCACGATAAAGCCCGTGATCAGTGCGATGAGCGCCTTCGACGTCAGCAGCATCGCCATGGTCCGCACGGGAACCTGCTCGGCAAGTAACAGCGGCAGCATCTCGTCGGAGGTCGAAAGGAACACCGCCACCAGCGTTCCCAGCGTCACGACGCGGCCGGCGTACAGCGTCGCTGCCATGGCCGAAAAACCGCACTGCGGCACGATGCCCAACAGCGAGCCAACGATCGGCCCCGCGGCACCGGCGCGCTTGATGGCGCCATTGACGCGGTCGCCTGCAACATGCTCGAGCGTCTCGAGCGCCAGATACGTCACCAACAAAAAGGGCACCAGCGACAGCGTGTCCTTGCCGGCGTCGAGCAGAATATCAATCAGCAAATCCATGACGGATGGAACCTTTCGTGTCTTTCGGCAGCATTGTAAAAGTCCTAGCGGTCAACTAGGGTATTGTAGTTGTCCCAGGCGCGGTGCCAATAGTTGCCCATGGTAAACTATCATCTCGTCACAACTCAGTAAACCCGAGCCGCGCGACGCGGCCCGTCCAAGGAGCAGCATATGAACGTTTCGCAAGCACTCGAATACGAGCGCCAGCCGTTTATCCCCATGTTTATCTACGGCGACCACGGCGCCATGGAGTCCGAGCGCCAGAAGGGCGAGGAGGCCCTCAAGGTGCTCGAGACCGAGTACTTTACCGCCGAGGGCGACCCCGGCTTCGACTTTGCCACCGTACGTGACCTGGCCGACCGCAACCGCGACCTGTGCGACCAGATCGGCGAGGCGCGCCTGCGCAACGTGACGCCCGCGACACTTTCGCGCGGCTTGTCCGACGCTGACACCTGCGCCGCCATCGGCAAGATGCAAAAGCGCACCGCCGCGTCCGTCATGCGCGAGATCCGCGGTGACCGAGACGCGCTCGGCGTGGCCTATGCCCGCAAGCCCATCCAGGGCACGGTGCTGGGCATCGACATCGAGACCACCGGTCGCGCGCCCGAGCGCGGCTACATCATCAACGTGGGTTGGGAGATCATGGACCTCACCAGCGATGCCGTGCCGCACGACGCCGAAGCGCACTACTGCGGCCTGCCCGACATCTACCGCGGCGAGGACGTGCCGCTGTCGAATATCCACCACATCACGTGGGACGACATCGACGGCAAAAAGCCGTTCCGCGAGAACAAGGAGCTGCAGAAGCAGTTGCTCAAGCTCATGAAGAAGTATCCCTACATGGCGCACAATGCGGCCTTCGAGGACAGCTGGTTCAA
>Ga0129310_1002385_pt1 | contig 14087 bp, 12 predicted proteins | sample Go1ome_2_FD_94433 | JGI IMG/M metagenome (GOLD analysis project Ga0129310, IMG submission 94433) | Western lowland gorrila individual fecal microbial communities from Wisconsin, USA - Go1022A metagenome | ecosystem: Host-associated > Mammals > Digestive system > Large intestine > Fecal | place...
CAGCACGCTGGCCACCAGCAGAAAATACAGCGGGCGCTTGCTGTCGCCCAGTGCACGCATCAGGGCGCTGGTCACATTATAAAGCAGAGTGAAGGGGATGCCTGCAAAAATGGTGCGGATATAGATATCCGCAAGGTCGATGATATCGGCCGGGGTGTTCGTCCACACCAGCACCGAGCGGGTCAGTGCCACCGTAACGATGGTGAGCACCGTGGCAAAAGCGATGGACAGCCACACGGTATTGGCGGTGTAGCGGCGCATCTCCTTGTAATCCTTGGCGCCGAAAGTCCACGAGATGGGGATGGAAAAACCGCAGGCGATGCCGTTCACAAAGCCCAGCACCAGATAATTCAGGCCGCCCACACTGCCCACAGCCGCCAGCGCCTCCACGCCCACAAAGCGGCCCACGATGATGGTATCGGCCAGATTGTAGAACTGCTGGAACAGGCTGCCCAGCATCAGCGGCACCGCAAACGCAAGGATCAGCTTGAGCGGACTGCCTTGGGTCATATCCTTTGTCATGGCAAAACCTCCTACCACTCAGGGGATATCTAAAAGCAAAGAAACAGAAATAAACCATGTTTTCAGCTTTTCAGATGTGCCCCGGAAAAATCTGCTCAACGGCGTATTTTTGCCGTGAAAAACGCCCTGCCGGAAAGGGGCAGGACGTTGTGTACATTCATGAATGGTATTATAGCGGAGTGACGCAGGATTTACAAGATTTGCATTGCATCAACATTTACGAATTTTTGCAGAAAGAATTGGTGATTTTGCTTATTCCGAGTAATGCGCAAGGAACTGCTTGGTGCGTTCCTCCTGCGGGTGCTCGATGAGCTGCCGGGCAGGGCCTTCCTCCACCACAACGCCGCCATCCATGAACATGATACGGTCGGCCACGTCACGGGCAAAGTGCATCTCGTGGGTCACGATGATCATGGTGGTCTTGCGGTCAGCAAGGTCACGCAGAACTTTCAGCACTTCACCGGTCAGTTCCGGGTCAAGGGCACTGGTGGGCTCGTCGAAGCAGAGGATGTCCGGGTGCAGAGCCAGTGCGCGGGCAATGGCTACGCGCTGCTGTTGACCGCCGGAAAGCTGGTGCGGGTAGTGGCCTGCCCGAGCAGAAAGGCCCATCTGGGCCAGAAGTTCCTGTGCCTGCTGTTCCAGCTGGGCATGAATGGCCTTTTTGTTGGCCTTGTAGTCCGGGCGCTCCTTCGCCAGCAGTTCACCCGCCAGCATTACGTTCTGCAGGGCGGTGTACTGCGGGAAGAGGTTGAAGTTCTGGAAGACCAGACCAAAGTGCAGCCGCTTTTTGCGCACCTCGCTTTCCCGCTGGGTGGCGGGGTCGGCGGCGTCCCACATGGTCTCGCCGTTCACCTTGATGATGCCGGTATCCGGCCTCTCGAGGAAATTCAGGCAGCGCAGCAGGGTGGTCTTGCCGGAACCGGACGAGCCGATGATGGCCAGTGCCTCGCCCTGCTCAAGGTTCAGCGAAATATCTTTGAGCACCTTGGTCTCGCCAAAGTTTTTGCCGATGCCGGAGGCTTCAAGCAGTGCCATGATTCAGTTTCCTTCCTTTCATCAGCGGAAATAATCCAGTTTCTTTTCAGCCCAGCCAAACAGCAAAGTCAGCGCGCCCACGAACACCAGGAAGAAGATGGCGGTGGAGAACAGCGGCCAGATCAGACCCTTTGCACTGTATTCCTTGGCCATCATGATGATCTCCTTGTTGGCGATGGTGTTGGCCAGCGAGGTATCCTTGACGAGGGTGATGACCTCGTTGCCCATGGGGGCCAGAATGCGCTTGACCACCTGCAGCAGCGTCACCTTGAAGAAGATCTGCGTTTTGGTCATGCCCAGCACCTGACCGGCCTCGGTCTGGCCCTTGGGGACAGCCTCGATGCCGCCACGGTAGATCTCGGAGAAGTAGCAGGCATAGTTGATGGCAAAGGCCACCACCGCTGCCACCATGCGTCCGCCGGAGCCGGAGGGCCACGGGTTATTCATGCCCAGCAGGCCGGGGCCAAGGTAGATTACGATGATCTGCAGCATCAGCGGCGTGCCGCGGATGACCCACACGAAGGTCTTTACCACGCCGGAAAGCGGCTTGCACCGGCTCATGGAGCCGAAAGCGACCACCAGACCCAGCGGCAGCGCAAACAGCAGGGTCAATGCAAACAGTTCACAGTTGAGCAGAAACGCGCCGGAAAGGCGCCCCAGAATCACAGACACAAGAACACACCCATCAATCCGTTTTTAACAAAGGGAACGCCCCGCTCAGGGGGCGCTCCGTTCATTTTAAATGTAAATACTTAATCGGCCAGAGCCAGATCGTACTTGTCGGCCAGAGCCTGCATGGTGCCGTCAGCCTTCAGCTCGTCAAAGGCGGCATCCACAGCGGCGGCGGCATCGCTGCCCTTGCGGAAGGCCACGCCGTACTCCTCAGCGTTCAGCTCATCCACGATCTTCAGGTCTGCATAGTCGGTGCCCTCACCGATCATGGCGTTGGCCAGAGTCAGATCCAGAACAGCAGCATCTGCAGTGCCTGCGGCAACTTCCATCAGGCAGTCGGTCTGCACGCTCTTGGAGACGTAATCGGCCTGTGCCAGATTCTCGTCACCTTCGATGGCAGCCTCACCGGCAGAGCCAGCTTCAGCCACCACGGTCTTGCCCACCAGATCTGCAGTGGAGCTGTAGTCGGTGCCGTCCTTCACGACCACGACCTGTGCGTTCTTGGCGTAGGCCTTGGTGGTGGCGGTGTTAGCCATGATATCATCGGTCAGGGTCATGCCGTTCCAGATGCAGTCGATGCTCTTGGCGTCCAGCTCAACCACCTTGGTGTCCCAGTTGATCTCCACGAACTCCGGATCGACCCCCAGCTTTTCGCACACAGCCGTTGCCAGCTCGGTGTCAAAGCCGGTGAAGTTACCGTCTGCATCGGTGTAGTTCATGGGTTCGTAGACGGTGTAGCCAATGACCATCTTGCCCTTTTCCTTGATGTAATCCAGATCACTGGCAGCGGTTTCGGCAGCAGAAGCAGCTGCGCTGCCGGATGCGGCAGAAGATGCCACAGTGGAAGTGGATGCGGCACCGCCGCAGGCGGCAAGGCTCAGTGCCATGGCACCAGCCAGAAAAGCAGAGACTAAACGTTTCATAACAGGTTTCCTCCCTCGTTATTTCCCAAAAGATGTTCCCTCTCGGTTTAGCATTTTATCATGCTAAAGTGTTAAACCGTGACTATAGAATAGCGCGTTTGAGGGCATTTGGCAAGAGGAAATATAAAAGTTAGTGCATATTGCCCTTTATTTTTTTCTTTTCGTTTCGTCTCTCGTTAAATTGCACAAACAAAAGAGGAAAGACGCAGTGTCTTTCCCCTTCCCGAGCGCTTATTTTTCTGCGAACGCTGCCAGTGCCGCCTTTTGCAGCTCTGTCACTGAAATGGTGCATACAGCCGCAAGGTCGGCATCCGAGCCGTCATCCGGGATGGACGCCACCTCTGCGCGGGTCCGGCCCTTGAGGTAGTCGCACCAGCCCTCGCTGTGCTCATACCATTCTTTGTCCAGAGCGGATGCACCGCGCATCCCGTACTGATCGCCCTGCTCCAGCTTGGTTTTCACCAGCTCCGGTGCCGACACGGTGCCGTCCGCGCTCACCGTCAGGGCAGGCTCCGTCACGTCAGCGATGGCACCGGTCACGCGGTCGTCGGCATCCAGCGTCAGAGCTGTCACCGTAATGTCCACCTGCGCGGTCACATCGTGGTCGTCGTCAGCGGTCAGATCTTTGGTATCATTGCGCACCGACACGCCCAGCACAGCACGGTCGCCGCGGGCCGAACCCACCGCCTTTGCGTTCTCGCAGGCGCGCACCACTGCATCCCGATAGCCGTCCACTGCAATGGTACAGCCGGAAAGCAGGTCGGCATCCTTGGTCTTGCCGTCATCGTCGGTGGCAAGCTTTTTCACCTCGTCCGGCGTCTTACCTGTGAGAAAATCGCCAAAGGCATCTGCCTGTTCCGCCCAGCCTTTTTTCAGCGAGGACACCGCAGCCAGCGGGTAGTCCTCCCCTTTCTGACGCTTGGTAAGGGTTTCGCCGGGCATCGTCACCTTGCCGGTGCTGTCCCCCGTTACAGAGATCTCCACCTCATCCAGCATCACATCGGCCACTTTCCCCTCGGCATCCAGCAAAACGGCGGCAGCGATCGTGTTGATCTTCCCGGCACGCTCCTCTCCATCCGCCTCCGTCAAGATGCCAAGGCCGGTGCGCCACGCGGCGTTCTGCGTAGTCTGGGACGAGCTGCCGCCCATGCCTGTGCTCATGCTTCCGGAAGAGCCGGAGCCACTCCCGCCGCAGGCGGTGAGTGTCAGCGCCGCCGCCAGCGTGCAGCCCAAAACCGTGCAGGATATCTTTTTCGTTATCATCGAAACGCTCCCTTTCCTGCCCCATCTTAAAGGGGCTTTTGGGCTAGTTTGCCCGGAAAAGGAACGTTTTATGAAACGGAACTCCTTCCGTCTGCTCACTTCGTTCGCATCCACCTGTTCCCCTTTTTGTCACTTACGTGACATCTTCCCCCGGCCGGGGGAAGTCTGTCTCCCGGAGGGAGGCTTATCGGAACCACCGCGCCAAAGGCTCCCTCCCAGAGGGAGCTGTCACCGGAGGTGACTGAGGGAGTTTCTTTTACATTAATGGGCTCAGCAGCCGCAGCACGCTGTCCAGCACAGTGCCCAGCAGACCGGTATGGCAGTCCGATATCTGCACCTCCCGGCATTTGAGCAGTGTATCCCGCACGTCATCCCGCAGGACGGTCACCTGACTGTTGTTCTGCAGCAGCACGCCGCACTCGAAGTGCAGGAACAGGCTGCGGTAATCCATGTTGATGCTGCCCACCACAGCGGTGCTGTCATCGCTCACCCAGCACTTGGCATGCAGGAAGCCGGGGGTGAACTCGTAAATGCGCACACCCGCCCGCAAAAGCGGCAGATAGTACGACCGGCTCAGCCGGAATACCAGCTTCTTGTCCGGGATGCCCGGCAGCACCAGACGGACATCCACCCCGCGCTTGGCAGCGTTTTTCAGCGCATCCAGCATTTCCTCGCCGATCGCAAGGTAGGGTGTATAGATGTAGACATACCGTTTTGCCTGCGCAAGGATATTCAGATAAACGGTTTCTGCCATGGGCTCCTCGTCCAGCGGACTATCCGCATAGGGCTGCACCACGCCGTCCGATGCCGGCGGCATCAGCGGCATGGGACGAAACGCATCATAATCCGTCTCGCTGGGGCGAAAGGCGTTCCAGAAGTTGAGGAACATCACCGTAAAGTTCCACGCGGCGTCGCCTTCCACACGCAGGGCTGCATCCTTCCAGTAGCCGAAGCGCTGCTCGGCGTTGATATACTCATCTGCCAGATTCACGCCGCCGGTGTAGGCCACTGTACCGTCAATGACTACGATCTTGCGGTGGTCGCGGTGGTTCATCACCAGCGAGATCAGGGGCACCACCGGGTTGAACGGGATGCAGCGGATATGCGCCCGCTCCATCCGCACGATAAAATCAGCAGGCAGGCCCAGCAGACTGCCAAAATCATCGTAGATCAGGCGCACATCCACGCCCTGTGCCGCCTTGCGGCGCAGGACCTTCTCGATGCCATTCCACATGCAGCCATGGCTCACGATGAAAAACTCCAGAAAGATGCTCTTTTGGGCCTTTTCCAGATCGGCCAGCAGCTGCGGATACATCGCTTCGCCACTGGCAAAATACTGCGCACGGGTGTTCTGCCATGCCGGATAGGGGCCATACTTTGCCACATAACGGCTCTGGCCCTGCCCGCCGGCATCCAGACTGTTCAGTATGCCCGGCTGCTGCTGCAGGTCTTTCTTATGTGCGCTGTCCACAGCATGCATTTTCAGGCTCAGGCGCTTGCCCGGACGTTTGTTGCCAAAGGCCAAATACAGCGCACCGCCCAGCAGCGGCAGGATGCCGATCAATGCGATCCAGCCCACCTTATAGGCGCTGTTCTCGTCCTTGCGCACAAGGTACAGGATAATGAGCAGGCTCAGGGCGTTAAGCAGACCGTTCACCCATACACGGCCCGTACCGGTGGTAATGGAATAGAACACCCAGCACAGCCACAGCAGCTGCAGCGCTACCAGCACCACCGTGATGGTGACGCGGTTCAGGATGCGGTTGAAAAAGCGCACGATCGGCGAACGAAAAAACATCGGCCTGCCCTCCTCCTTTGTTATAATATGTGTAAGTATAGCGCGGTTTTGCAGCTTTTTCAAGATTTGCGTTGTTTCCTGATGCGCCCCGCAAAAAGCTGACCGGAAAAATCCGCAGATTTTTCCGGTCGGCAAACAAAGAAATGATTTTTTTCGTCAAAGAGATAACTATTGCAGTTCCCGCGTAAATGCGGAGCCATTGAAAGCCGCTTTATGCTTCAGCTTCGCCGTCCTCAAAGCCCACCATCAGGCCGCCCTGCTCAGCGTAGTAGCTGCACAGGCCGCCGCACTCGGTGACATCCACCTGTGCGCCTGCAAACACCGCATGGATCATCAGCTTCAGGCGCTTGGCAGCTTCCGGGTTATCACAGTGGGCAATGTGCACTTTGCCATCGGTAAAGCCGTGATCCTTCAATTCCAGCACGATGCGCTCCAGTGCGCCGTGCTCGCCGCGGGTCTTGCACAGCACATCCAGCTCACCGCTCTCACTGGCCTGACCAATGACCCGGATGCCCAGCATCCGCGCCACGGCGGCAACGGCGGGCTTCACACGGCCGTTGCGGGCCAGATTTGCCAGCGATTCCAGCGAAAACACCAGATGTGTGTGCTTGTGGTAAGCCAGGATCGCCTCGCAGATCTCGTCAAACTCCATCCCGATCCGGACGAGGTCCCGCAGACGCTCCGCCAGCAGACGCAGCTCCGGCCCGGCAGACAGGCTGTCCAGCACAAAAATACGGGCTTCCGGGTGTGATTCCTTGTATTCTTCCGCTGCCAGCAGTGCAGCATTGTAGCTGCCGGACAGTGTGCCCGTGATGGTGGCAACAAAGATCTGCTCTGCACCCTCATAAGCAGCCAGCCAGTCTGCCACATTGGGGCAGGAGGTGCTGGTCTTGCCCTTGTAAGTGCGCAGAGACCGGGCCATGCCCACAGCATCCAGAGTGCCGTCATCCAGATATTCCTGTTCATCCGTGACGATCTTCAACGGCACACAGGCAAAATCCACGCCCGGCAGGGCATACAGGCTGGACGAAGAATCCACAACGATCTTGGTTTTCATAAAATGCACGCTCCAAATCTATTTTGTGATAGCAGGTCATTTTTGTATTTTCCGTGCCTTACACGCACTTCCGCCTGCATGGTTTTTTCGGTTCGCTGCAGACATCATAGCAGTTTTTCAAAAACCTGTCAAGGGATTTCATGCATTCTTTTAAAAGTTTTAAAAATCCGTTGACCAAAGAACAGATTTGCGCTATAATACCGCCATAAAACCATTTTCTGTATCCCGCGCAGCCCAGCTGCGCCAACCTTAGAGAACTGCTTACGATATGAAAACTGAAACCAAATGCCGCGTTGCGGCCTGCGCCGCCGGGTTTGCCCTGCCCCGGTACGCCGATCTCCCGCAGATGGGGCTTTACCTTGACCAGACCGTGCAGTACGTCAACAGCTATTTCCGTACCTTCTGCGGCGTGGAGCTCACCTCTTCCATGGTCAGCAACTACGTCAAAAAGGGCATTTTGTCCCACCCGGTGCGCAAGAAGTATGCCCGCGATCAGATCGCATCCCTGATGTACATTGCCGTCTCCAAGACCGTTCTTTCGATGGAAAACATCGATGCTCTGTTCAAAATGCAGCGTGCGCACTGTTCTGCCGGGGCAGCTTACGACTACTTCTGCGACGAGATGGAGAACTGCCTGCCGTTCGTGTTCGGCTGCACCAGGGAGATCCGTGACCTTGCCATGGATGCCGCAGATGAAAAGCTGCTTCTGCGCAGCACGATCCTTGCAGCGGCAAACAAAATGTATCTGGACTGCTGCTTCAACGCCCTGCGGCAGGAGGAAAATCTCTGGGACACCATTCTGCCCGATCTGGCGTAAGAGCGCAAAAAAGGCCGTGCCTCCACAAAAGGAAGCACGGCCTTTGCATTTTATACGTTCATGATCAGGTATCCTGCAGTTCCCCGCGGCTTGCAGCCTTGAGGTATGCAAAGATGAAACCGTCCAGATCGCCGTCCATCACAGCGTCAACATTGCCGGTCTCGTAGTTGGTGCGGTGATCCTTGACCATGGTGTAGGGCATGAACACATAGCTACGGATCTGGTGGCCCCATGCGATCTCGTTCTGCACGCCCTTGATGTCATCGATCTTATCCATATGCTGCTGCTTTGCGATCTGATACAGCTTTGCCTTCAGCATTTCCATTGCGTAGTCACGGTTCTGGAACTGGCTGCGCTGGGTCTGGCAGCTGACCACGACGCCGGTGGGCTTGTGGATCAGACGGACAGCGGAAGAAGTCTTGTTGATGTGCTGGCCGCCGGCACCGGAGGAACGGTACACCTGCATCTCAATGTCCTCGGGGCGGATATCCACCTGAATGGTGTTATCCAGCTCAGGCATCACTTCCAGCGAAGCGAAGCTGGTCTGACGGCGGGCGTTGGCGTCAAAGGGCGACACACGCACCAGACGATGCACGCCGTTCTCGCTCTTGAGCAGACCGTAGGCGTTGGCCCCCTTCACCATCATGGAGGCGCTCTTCATGCCGGCTTCGTCACCGTCCTGATAATCCAGAACCTCCACGGTCATGCCGTGGTTGGAAGCCCACTTGTTGTACATGCGGTACAGCATCTCGGCCCAGTCCTGTGCCTCGGTGCCGCCGGTGCCGGCATGGAAGGTGAGGATGGCGTTGCTGTGGTCGTACTCACCGTTCAGCATCGTCATGAGCTGCAGCTCATCCACTGCCTTGCCCACAGCGTTCACAGACTCCTCTGCCTCGGGGATCATGGCAGGGTCATATTCTTCATCCAGCATTTCCAGCATGGTCTCGGCGTCGTCGTACAGGCCCTGCAGCTTTTCAAAGCGGCTCAGTTTGCCCTTCAGGTCGCCTACCTCGTCAAACACCTTTTTGCTCAGGTCTGCATCATCGTAAAAGCCGGGGCGGGACATGGTGTGCTCCAGCTCCTGCACGCGCTTGCGGGAGGCATCGATGGCCAGAGCCTCTTCCAGGTCCTTGACCGCCTTGCCGTAATCGGCAAGCTGCACCTTCAATTCGTCAATCGTGATCATTCTTTCAGTTCCTCTCGAAATGATAATAAGGTAAAGTCTTTTATTCTCAAAAGACACAGTTTATACACAGATACTTCACTAGTATACCGAGAATCTGTGTTAAAGTAAAGAGGTAAATGGATTATCCTGCTGGAATTTTGAAGATTTTTGCCTTTTCTTTTCGTTCTCAGGGGAGTATAATACCAGTATGAATCATATAACAGGAGGAAATCATGCCGAAATATTATGGCTGTCCCTGCGAAGGCTGCGGCAGACCTCTGGCGCTGACCGATGATATCGTGGTCTGCCCGGACTGCGGCGCACCCTATCACCGCGAGTGCTACGAGAAGCTGGGCCGCTGCATCCATACCCCCGCCCACGGCGCAGGCTATGAATGGAAGTTTCCGTACAAGGATGAAGAGCTGCGCACCTGCCCCAGCTGCGGTGAGCGCACCCTGCGTTCCGAAACGGTATGCCGCTGCTGCGGTGCCGCCATGCCGCCGGAGGATCAGTGCCCGGAGCCTTCCGCCCAGACTGCTTCCGGCGCAGAGCAAAACCGGTTTGACTATGATGATCTTTACCGCCAGTACCAGCAGACCGTGGAAGAACCCACCCGCCGCAATGTGCAGGCGGCCTTTGGCAAGGAAGAGCTGATCGACGGTATCCCCTACAGCGACTGGAACGATTACATCGGCAAGGCCGCGCCTGTCTATCTGAACGACTACAGCCGGATGCAACTGCAGCACACCAAGATCTCCATGTGCCTCTCGGCACTAGTGTTCGGCCCGTTCTATTTCTTCTATCGCAAGGCGTGGAAGCCCGCCTTCGGTTTTCTGGCCGCAGAACTGGTGCTGGCCCTGCCCACCCTGCTGAGCATGATGCAGGCTACCGGCAGTCCGCTGACCGCCGGCATCAGCAGCACGGTCATCGTTGTGCTGTCCCGCATTATGACGGTGCTCAGTTTTGCGCTGGTGATGCTGCGCACCCTGTACGCCAAATGGCTGTATCGCAAAAGTGCAGCCGAACGCATCCGGCGCATCCGTGCCGAGTTCCCGGACGCTGCTCAGCGCCGTGCGGTCCTGTCTGCACAGGGCGGCGTGAGCATTGCCGGTGTGATCGGTGCCTTTGTGCTGCTGATGGTTCTGGGTGCCTGTGCCACCGTGCTCATGGGTCCGAATCTGGACGCTTTGGTCGGGATGCTCTGATCTGCAATGCCGCCTGCAGAGGCAGGCATTGCGGATTTCAAAATAGTAATAGGAGAATATGGATCATGATGAAGAAAGTCACAAAAGCTGTCATTCCTGCCGCCGGTCTTGGCACCCGTGTGCTGCCCGCTACCAAGGCCATGCCCAAGGGTATGCTGCCCATTGTGGACAAGCCCGCCATCCAGTATCTGGTGGAAGAGGCGGTGCGTTCCGGCATCACCGATATCCTCATCATTCTGGGCCGTAACCAGAGCATCATTGAGGATCATTTTGACCGCAGCCCTGAGCTGGAAGAAAAGCTGGCAAAGCCCGGCAAGGAAAAGGCTCTGGAAGAATGTCTGGGCATTGCTAACATGGCAAACATCTTCTTTGTGCGCCAGAAGCAGACGTTGGGTCTGGGCCACGCCGTGAGCACTGCCAAGGCCTTCACCGGCGATGATCCCTTTGTTGTTATCTACGGCGATGACGTGATCTGGGGCGAGGATCCGGTCTGCGCTCAGCTGATCCGCGCCTACGAGGAGTTCGGCCGCCCGGTCGCGGGTGTTTCCGCTGTGCCCTGGGAGGATGTGAGCCGGTACTGCAGCCTGAAGACCACTCCCATCCACGACAACTACTTCTTTGTGGATGACATGATCGAGAAGCCCAAGAAGGGGCAGGAGTTCAGCAACTACTCCATTCTGGGCCGCGTGCTGCTGACCCCGCAGATCTACGAGATTCTTGCCCACACCAAGCCCGGTGCCGGCGGTGAGATCCAGCTGACCGATGCCATGGCCGAGTACGCCCGCACCCGCGGCGGCATGACGGCCGTAGAGTTCACCGGAAAGCACTACGACATGGGCAACAAGCTCAAAGTGGTAGAGGCGCAGGTGGAGCTGGCTCTGCAGCATCCGGAGATTGGCGAAGCATTCCGTGCTTACCTGAAAGAGTTCTGCAAGACACTGTAAATAAATGAGGTTGCTGCGCAAATGATGTTCTTCAAATGATGTTTTGCTTCGCAAAAATGATGTGCGCTACGGCGCATGAAGGACGATACGACAGCAGAAAAACACCCCGGAAGCTTTCGCGTTCCGGGGTGTTTTCATTGCACCGCTGTGCGGTGCACATCATCTGCGCAGCAGACATCATGGCGTAAGCCACATCATTTGCGCAGCAACCTCATTCTTTATTCCGCCTGACTGGGGTGCAGCTGCGGCGGCATTTTGGTAAAGAGCGCCTTGAGCACCAGCGGCGTTGCCACACTGGACACTACGATCAGCAGGATCACAGCGGTAAAGTAGACCGAGTCCACCACGCCGACATCCAAGCCCTTCTGGGCCACGATCAGTGCCACCTCGCCGCGGGTCATCATGCCAACACCGATCTTGAGGGAGTCGCCCCAGTTAAAGCGGCAGAGCTTTGCGGCCAAACCGCAGCCGATGATCTTGGTGATAAGTGCCACAATGACGAAGCAGACACAGAACAGGAAGATTTCCGGCGTCAGGCCGCTGATGTCAGTCTTCAAGCCGATGGATGCAAAGAAGATGGGCGCAAAGATGATATAGTTGCTGATATCCACGCGGCGCTCCACGTAGGAGGCATCGTCCATGGTGCACAGAACGATACCGGCAATATATGCACCGGTAATATCTGCAATGCCGAAGTATTCCTCGGCGATGTAGGCCATGGCAAAGCAGAACGCCATGCTCACGATGGTGATGCGCTGGGTGTGGGGATTGCGCTTGTCCAGCCATGTCATAGCAAAGTGGGCCACAACACCCACGCCCACAGCAGTGGCAAAGAACAGCGCCGTATTGATGAGCACCTTGCCCAGACCCGTGCCGGTGCCGGAGCTTGCGCCCAGTACGCAGGTGAGGACTACGATGCCGATGACATCATCAATGACGGCGGCACTGACGATGGTAGTGCCGAGAAAGCTCTTCAGGTGGCCCAGCTCCTGCAGGGTCGCCACCGTAATGGACACGCTGGTGGCGGTCATGATCGTGCCGATAAACAGGGCACGGTAGAACTCAGGGCTGCCCACGGCAGAGAAGCCGTAGAACGCACTGTACAGCAGGGTGCCGCCCACCAGCGGAACGGCTACGCCCACGCAGGCGATCAGGGTGGCGATGGGGCCGGCCTTGATAAGTTCCTTCAGATTGGTGCCAAGGCCTGTGGTGAACATCAGCATGACCACGCCGATCTCCGCAAAAGTGGAGATGGCGTCACTGGTCTGCACGAGGTTCAGCACACACGGACCGATGAGCAGGCCGGCAATGATCTCGCCCACCACCTGCGGTGCCTTGCACTTGCGGGCCACGAGACCGAAGAACTTTGCGCTGAGGATGATAATTGCCAGGTCACGGAAAACCGAATACACAAAGAATCCTTCCTTTACTATAAAATTCCCAGAACTATATATACATTCCTTTCGAAGACGGATAGCAGAGAGCAGAGAGACGGCCGATCCCCGGCTGCCCTTCCGTTCATCCTCTGAAAGCGACTATATTATAGCCCTCTTTCACCAAAAAATCAAAACATTTTTTGTTGTATCTTTTTTCAGAAAACACTTGACAGATCCTTTACAGCTTGCTATAATAAATTGCTGTCTGAACAGACACGCCGCACACAAGGCGCGACGCCGCGTTTTGCGTGTACCCTTGGTCCTGTGATTGCAGGACCCTTAAGTCCAAAAGGAGGTGCTACAAAATGGCAAAGTACGAAACCATGCTGATTACCAGCGCCGCTCTCGACGAGGAGGCTACCGCCGCTCTGGTTGGTAAGTTCAAGTCCCTGATCGAGGCTAACGGTACGATCGATTCCATCGACGAGTGGGGTAAGCGCCGTCTGGCCTATCCCATCAACGACGAGGAGGAAGGCGTCTACACCGTGATCGACTTCACCAGCGAGCCCAGCTTCCCCGCTGAGCTGGATCGTGTGTACAAGATCACTGAAGGCGTTATGCGCAGCCTGATCATTGCTCACGAGGAGTAATTCTTCCGTGACAGAAAGGGAGACCGTAGTATGTTGAATGTTGTTGCCATCATGGGCCGTCTTGCGCGTGACCCTGAGATGCGTCAGACCACTACCGGCAAGAATGTCGCTTCTTTCCGCATTGCCTGTGACCGCGGGCGCCGTGATGCCAATGGGCAGAGTGTGGCGGACTGGATCGATGTGGTTGCATGGGATCGGCAGGCCGAGTTTGTCTGCCGCTATTTCCAGAAGGGTTCTCTGATTATTGTGGACGGCCGTTTGCAGTCCCGCCAGTATCAGGACAAGACCGGTGCAAACCGCACCGCCGTTGAGGTGGTTGCCAGCAACATCTACTTTGCAGGCTCCAAAAACAGCAATGCAGGTGACGGAAACGGCTATCAGAATGCCGCTCCGTCCTACCAGAACGCAGCGCCTGCCCGTCCGGCCGCTGTGGAGGCAGCTCCCAGCTACTCCGCCGGCAATGCAGACGATTTCGCTGTGATTGATGACAGCGACGACCTGCCGTTCTGACACGAAACGGTCAATCCGTTAAAAATTCAATAGGAGGTAATAAGCAATGGCTTTTGAAAGAACCGAAGGCTCTCGCCCCGCACGCCCCATGCGTCGCGGCCGCAAGAAGGTTTGCAGCTTCTGTGTCGATCGCATCGACACCATCGATTA
>Ga0129310_1002386_pt1 | contig 14079 bp, 19 predicted proteins | sample Go1ome_2_FD_94433 | JGI IMG/M metagenome (GOLD analysis project Ga0129310, IMG submission 94433) | Western lowland gorrila individual fecal microbial communities from Wisconsin, USA - Go1022A metagenome | ecosystem: Host-associated > Mammals > Digestive system > Large intestine > Fecal | place...
ATACATAGCATCGCCACCGCCATCTCTGGAGTTTGCTCCGCCACCAATATATGTTGATGAAAACACACCTGTGCCTTGCGGATCGAATTTCCAGCCTCTGAATGTGCCTGTAAAATTGCTTTCGCTCATTCTGTGAGTGTGGGCAGGCATCTCGGTTTCTTTTAATTTGTGTTTTTCCTCGCCACCTATATCTCCAGCGGTAAAAACTGTACCGCTATCTGACTCGCCAGCCCCCAGCAGTACCCGCCCAGCTGGCAGTGCCTCCCATGTCGTCCCTGCAAACAATTCTCCGGGATCAGTGTCAACAGTACTGAGGTAGATTGCTCCGACGGGGTACACCTCCGGAAATGTCAAGCGCCTATCTTCCACATCTTGAATCGTGGCAAACTGACCTGTGTCGAATTTTGCTGTAATATTTTCACTTCCGCTTATTACTAATGTTATAGCTATCGTATCCGTTACAGCCCGTGTGCTTTCAGCCGGGACAGTATCTGGCAGGGTATCTGTAAAATACCCTAGCAAGACATCACCGCCAGACTCTGGATTCTGAATATATACCCCTAATTCCCTAGCTGCATACGGCGTCAATATTCCAGCATTTGTATAATTGCCCCGAATGGTTATTTCACCATTCTCCCCATGAGCAACAGTGGCAATTCCTACATCCTGCCGCCACTCTATTAAATCTACCAGCTGGCTGCAGTCTAAATCATCTGCTGCGGTTCCACTGCCAAGAGCCAATTTTGAGAATGTTAACGGGGTTTCTCCTGCCACGAATTTTGATAATATCTGCTTTCCGACATCTGTAATCGTCATAGCTCCAAAGCTACTCAATCTTTCCACCTCCTAAATTAAACAATGCATGAATTTTCCTGTGTATCGCCCCGCCAATGGCTACTCTCGACCGGCCAAAAACTCTGAATATGCTCGGTGTTGTGTGGCGATGCAGAGTAACTACACCAGCAACATAAAGGTTTGTTGAGAACTCAGGGGACTCGTATTTCATTTCCGGTTGGAGTACGATACTTTTTCTTACAACACCACCTACTCCTTTGTATTTGCGGGTTACAGGTATCATTTCGCTTTCTCCAGTATCGCCCCCAGTGCCACCTCCAGTGCCACCTCCAGCTCCTCCGTCTTCGCCTCCATCTTCTTTTTTCTCATAATCGCCGGTATCCATTTCGACTATGGTTTTTATAGAGTCCAGTACGCTGCGCGTATTTTTGGCAGCAAGCACTCCCTGCTTTGCCAAGCCTAAAGACTCCATAGTAGGGAATTTTTTTGTTTTTACTGAAACTTTGAAATGATACGGCTCTCCATCGTATTCGTACCACTCGCTAACTTTTGCTGATCGTCCGAATGTAGATGATAGCATCATCTCTACTGCTGCCGGTGTGCCTTTTATGCGATGCCAGGCGATGGATTCCTTTACCAGCTTGCGCTTTGTTTTTATATTCATCCCTATAGGCTCGTAGAAATCTACATGAAATTGCCAGGCTAGTAAGTCTATTACATCCTCCGGTAATTCATCAATGCGAGAATACAGTTGGCAGTGCTTAATACATTTTGTTATTTCATGCAGTTCTGCATCCAGCGCCTCAGTTATAACTCTTATTTTTTTATCTGTAAGCAGATTTGGCGGTAATATATCTAGCATTGATATATCTTTAAGCTCAATCATCTTCCAATCCTCCGAAATTTACCAGCACGCTGTTTGCGACAGCTACTTCGTCTCTGGCTATAACGGTATAGGTAAAATCATCTAGCTGAATATGTTTTGCCCCTGCTGCTTTCATGCGATATATCAGCTCGCTGGAGTCAATATCGCGCCCCAGCTTTTCTTTTTGCCATGCAACATATTCATTTACCGCATTCGTGACAGCTTCTTGGATAGTTACCGCAGAAGTTGCGTTTTTGCGGCTAATAGTATATTGCACATGCAAATCAAATTTGACTTCTTTGGGAGCTTTTATATCCAACTTATCTGTCAAATATCTAAAATGCGATTGACTAACATAGCTTTCCACAGACTGCAGCATTTCTTCTCCTGGAATAATGCCTCCTTCCAACAAAGGAACAATGCATACAATACCATCACCACCCCGATAAACTGCAACATCAGAAATTAAGGAAGACACTTCCTTGGTTCGATTTGCATAATCTCCCTCAGTGCCAGAACCGAAGCTTTCCGGTGCTTCTTGAATACGCTCGCGTAATTTTTCATCCTGCTCTACATCGCTACCACCTTCACAGTCAGTGGTATTCTCGGTAGATGCCACATAAGCTATAGGATCAACGATAACATTTAGCATACCAGAAGCATAATTGTTGCCCTTAGTTCCTTTTTCAAGACATGTAGCTTTGACTGTTCCCGACAGTCCTTGGGCGGGTATTACCAGCGGTTCATTAGTAACAAAATACACATCCTTATTCTGTGTAGTCACTCTGGTGCCAGCAGGGATGATAACAGCACCAGGTTGCTTGGCAGACAGCGTAAATTTTAGGGTAGTCGTCGCAGCAACAGATTGTAACCGTTCTGTCCCCACCAATATTCCAAGATTATCCAAAAAATCTCCCTTGGCATACTTTAGTAGATTCATTTTTGCCGCATAGTCAACAGCTATGTACATTTGTACAAGTATTGCAGCTAAGGTTTCAAGCAGTAATCTTGTGGGATCAGCTCTGGCTAACGTTCGTCCTTCAACGGTTTCAACATATTTTATTAATGACTTTTTTAATTTTTCAGTGTCTTTTTCTGTAAAATCAATTTCAGGTATATTCGATAAACTCATGAAATCACCACCTTATCATCTATGGCTATCCTCACAGTAGGCACAACAACACCATCATTCTCTGTATTTTGATTAAATACCACATTTGTCACTTTCACTCTTGGCTCAAACTTCTCCACAGCTTCAATAATTTCATTGGTAAGTCTTGTTCTAATGATAGTTACCGGCAAATCCAGTAAATCCATATTAATACCAAGCCCTCTATCCAATGGCACGCTACCTTTTCTCGTAGTTAGGATGGTTCTTACATTTTGAATTATTTCCTCAATTTCGTTTTCAGGCTGTAAGTTTATTTCCTTTATCTCTTTTGCAGCAATATCTAACATCATGTTGCAGCACCTCCTCCAATATTTTTAGGTGGTACATACTCCTTCAAGCTGATGCTCACTTCAGCTGATAAGATATTGCCTGCATTGTCGTAATTTTTAACATTTTCAGCCACTGACTTAATCAGCCATTTATTTTTTCCCATTTTGTTGCCACCTACAGAAAAACTGAGAACTTTGCCACTTTCGCAATACTCAATCAGCTTGCTCACCTCATTGATTGGATTAACTCCCCACTGAGCACACATTTTTATCTTCATGGATATTTCCTGTAAGCCTGGCCCCAAATACTCTGTTAAAGCTTTTTCCCCTATTATTTCATGTTCAGCCGTTCGTGAACTTGCATTTACTGACAATTCGTCAAAAGTATAAATATCATTATAAGCCGATACTCTAAACGCAATATCTCCCAAGGCCCCCAGATTACCCTGAGTTCCATTGTTTACCGATGACATCAAGGCCGAACTCAGTGATTCCCATATTCCCATGCTCAACCTCCTGCAAACACATTGTTACTCCCTGTGGTATGTGTGCCTGGCTGACCGCAGGACATACACATAGTGCTATCCCCAACTCTTATAATTGGTCTGCCATTGACAAATACACTATTGCTGCCTCCCGTTGTTTTAAACGTTCCTCCATGTGGGCAATTAGTCGGTCCGGTATCGCTGAGCCTATGCACTCCTAAGCCATTTACAAACACGTCTCCACTAACTTCACTAATGGTGCCCATTCTGCTATGAGGACAGCAATCAAGCCCCAAATTACAAGTACCTGATGTCTTATCTCCATTTCTGCATACAGCTGGCATTTTTTCACCTCGGTTCATTTATTCTTACAGGGGCGCCATGAATAAGCACTTCACCTACACATTCTATTTCTAGCTTATGGCTGCTTCGATCGTAAGATATATATGTCCCATCATCAAAATCAATTCTTCTTACATCCTGACCATAACGGCCTGGCGGTGATGTTTCGGAATAATATGATCCTAGACATATTCCTGCATTATGACCATTAGGAAGCATTAGGCAGCAGACTTGTTCTCCGACATCCGGAAGCCAGTAATCTCTATTTTTATTGCTTCCGCGGGCCAATACCGGTAAGCTGTCAGACACAAGATTATCCTTATCCTCGAATACAACTTTAACAGTCATGGTGTCTGGATCTGTTACACTCACGCGCCCCATTCTGATTATATTCTTCATATGTGAATCAGTAGCCATTCAAGCACCTCCTTAAGTCCAATCCAACTTTATACCCGCCACTTATTGAATGACTCCCTTTGGTAATGATGTATTTACCATCAAACTTGTGGAAGCCACTTATATTCACCGTACAGCCTGCCAATAATTCAATATTGCCAAGCAGGGACAGGGACAGAGTGACTTCCTCTGTATTTTTTTCGCGCAATTTCTTTTTGGCTAAGCGTTCCGCTTCAGCAAGATTCTCGACCTGTTCATTTACCTCCAATGTTTTACCTTTTTTATCCTCATCAGGTGTGAAGGTATACTCTATAGTTTTTCCAGCCTTAGTATTTGTATACTTGACGTGGCAAGACTTGTATATTTCTCTAGTTTTGCTAGTTATTGAATAATCTACCAAAAAAGAACCTTCGCGATTTATAGTCGCAACAGGTTCTTTCGCTTCGTAACCAACTATGTCAAATACAATAACTTTATTGTCGGATATCTTCAAAGCGTAGCCATTTTCTTTACATAGCCTTTCCAAAAATTCCAAATCACTTTCCTCTGTCTGTTCCGCTCGATCTAAATTAGGATCCTGGACTACATCATAGAGTAGTTCCATATTAGCCTCATTGGATATATCTTTGCAGATTTCAAAAAGTGTTACTTTTTCCCAGCTTCGATTTTTCTCAATCCCCCGTAAAGTATTGTTATCTGGCACAGATACCGCCTTTATCTTCACCTCATGCGGCGGTCCAGATACTTCAATTTCATCAATTTCAAACCGTCCTAGATATAATTCTTGTTCTCCTTCTTCTTGCCAGTTTGAAAGAACAATGGATGCCTTCAGTATTGCCCCCTTCTCAGGCAGCCAATCTGATTCCCAGAGTTCCGCCATATCCTCTAAGGTTATAGATATATCATCAGCTTCGCCATCCATAACATCATTAAAATCAAAACTTTTGAGATACGATGATAAATCCTCTGATATGTCCTTATCGTCATAAAGAATTTTTATCTTAGCTCTGCGTGCATACAATACATTCATCCTTTCCTCATATCAAGCAAGATACAGGTTACTTTTTCCATGGCGGAAGTGTTTCCGGTATAGGTGTCTTTATTTCCGGCAACGTAAGTATTATGCCAGCAGGAAAGACAACCACATCTAAATACTCTGTATTTGCTTCCATCAGTAAAGATGTATACCTTTCCCCGCCCAGCTTGCGATAAGCAATATCGTCCCATATATCTCCAGATACTGTAGTATAAGTATCAGGCATAGCTTACACGTCCTTTCTGGTGCTGAATACGGGCCAGTGCTTTCTCTACAGCACTATCTATCCCCTGCTGCATTTTTGCTATAGTAGATTCATCGGCATTGCCGTTTACAGTAACAGGAACAGTTACATTAACACTCATATTACTATTATTTGTAATACCAGATGCCATGTTGGCTGCCTGGCGCCATAAACCTGTAGATACGTCCGTTGGTGTAGCCTCTGCTGTGGGTTGTCCTTCTGGAAGCATCCCCATTAATCGTCCTGTTTGCAGCCACAAACCTTTAGCTCTATTAGATCCGTCAATAGGAATTGCTGCCTCCGGACTATTTTCTGCAAATGTTGTAAGAAATGCACCTTTACTATAGATACCGCCATTGGCATTGCTATCAATAGAATCGTCATCGTTGTTATCTCCACCGATAAAATGCTTGGCTATATTTATCGCTCCATCTATAGGGCTTGATAACAGCTCCTTTAGACTTTGCCATTTCTGGTATATCCAATCTACAGTACTGGTTACTTTTTCATTAATCCAATCCATTGCTGAACTAACAGCGGCGCTGGCACTATTAAATGCCCATTCAGCAGTATTGCAAATCTCATCCCATGCGGATATAACTGCATTGCGGAAGCCTTCGTTTGTATTCCATAGATATATCAGTACAGCTATAATTGCTGCTATACCTGCTATGACTAAGCCAATAGGATTCATAGACATTGCTATGTTTAGTGCTTGCTGAGCTATAGCTGCAGTTCTCAACCAAGAGGCCATAGAATTCAGAATCATAAATCCTTTGTACGCCACGACCGCTGAGCCTATTGCCACTGCGGCTATTTTAATACCACTCACGAGTGTCTCATGTTCCTTGGCGAAAGATATGATGTTGTTTACGCCATCAGCCATAGCCACCGCAATATCCTTTACGTAAGGCAAAAAAACGCTTCCTATGGTTATAGCTGTATTGCTTACAGCATTTTTTAGCAGTTGCAATGCATTTTCAGTGGTTTCGCTCCTTGATTTAAATTCAGCCTCCATACTTCCTGCATATTTTGAAGAATCTCCTACTTTATCAAGATTAGCCTGCAAGGCATCCAAATTGGAAAGCAATGGAGATATTGCACCGATTGATTCCTGCCCAAACAAAGCTTTAAGGGTTGCTGCTTGGTTTTCTTTAGGCAAGGCTTTTAATGCAGTTAATACTTCAATGATTGCACCTTTGGCGTCAACCTGCATCTTTTTAGCCATTTCGGCTGCATCTAATCCCAGCGTTTTGAATGCATTAGCCTGTGTCGTAGTTGCGCCTTCACCAGCAGTCATGCCAAGAATAAGATTTTTTATGCCAGTTGCAGCTACTTCAGACTGTACGCCTGTCCCCACCATAGAAGCGCCTAGAGCTGCTATCTCACCTGATGCCACACCGCCTACTTCTCCGAGAGGGCCGATTCTGGTAACAACATCCGAAATTAATGGAGCTGATGCCGCCGTGGTATTACCCAAATAGTTAATTTTATCTGCCAGAGATACCACGTCTGATTGGTTCATTTTAAAGGCTGTACGCCATTTAGCCATCATATCGCCAGCCTGCTCAGCTGTGATGTCAAAAGCAACTCCCATTTTTGCGGCTGACTCTGCAAATTGCAGTAAATCTTCCCGCGCAATTCCAGACTGTCCGCCAGCCGCTACAATTTTGGCTATATCCTCCGCTGTCATCGGCAAGGTTTTTGTCAAGTTAAGAATATCCTGATTCATTTGTTTAAACTGCTCTGGAGTATCAAAGTCCACAACCTTTTTTACATCCGCCATAGCGGACTCAAATTTCATAGCCATATCTATACATTCTTTAAGCCCGCCAGCTATCCCAGATGCAACTGCCGCCCCAGTTGGTATACGGGACATAATACCATTCACGGCTCCTGTCTGTGCTGCTGGAGAATCCGCCTGTGGTATTTTCCCAGCACCGCCCTTGCCCGTTTTCATGGCATTTTCACCTAATAATTTGGCATTTTCCTTTATGACCTTTTTTAATTCCTGCTGACGATTAAAGTATGTTGATAAGCTCATGCCTCCAGCTTTGTATGACTGATCTAGGAGTTTCTGTGCCCTTTCGGCATCCTTCATGGCCTTCTGCAATCTTTTTGTTTCTGAGCTTATATTCTCCATAGATTTTACAGCTGAACCAGTAGAGGATTTGAATGATGCATCCAGTATTCCCTTGATTGTAAAAGCCATGACAAGTTCTTTCATCAATTTAATTACCTCCTTTCGATAATGATATAAATATGATAAAATAGCCTCAAAGGAGGGATTCTATATGTTAGCTGCAATTTATACAGGTATAGCCATTGTATTTTGTCTCAAATATCCTAAGTTGGTACTCTTTTTGGTATTGCTTGTGTTTGTCCTTAGTTTTTTAGGGCCTGGTTTTGCCAGTATGTATGATGCTTTAGGCTTTTCTGGTATGACTGTCTTTGGGCTGATTTTCTGTATCGCCCCTGGCTGTCTGCTGGGATATGGTCTTGTATTGCTCCAGCGCAGAATTGGCAAGTGGTATTACAAACAACATCCGGAACTTCCTAAACCTTCCTGGTGGAAAGAAGAATATAATAAATAAAACAGCTAAGCAGCTTCAATTTGAAGCTGCTTTTTCTAATGCTGTTAAAGACTCAACCCAGCGTATTAGTTCTATGACAGGCATATCAAGCCAATAGCTGACATCAGTATATGTCAGCTTGCTCATGCCTAAAGCTGTTTGGCGAATATAAATATCTGCTTTTACATTCCGGCCATTTTCTATCAGTCCCTTACTCCTAAAAAACTCCTAGCCTCCGTGGTTACTTTTATGAAATAAGCTGCTGGCAAAAGTGTAATTACCTCATACGGCACCTTTGCGGCTTCAGCTGCAACTCTTGCCTGAAATTCCATAGAAAGCTGTGGTACAAGTCCATCAATATAGGAGGCAGAGCTAGACGTCATGCCCGCCCTCGCACTCAAAATATGTGCACCGCTGAGTCCTTCAAAATCAAAGTCTAATTCTCTGTACTCGCTATTATTGAACTTTATAGGGTTCTTTAACTCAATTTTCATTTTATATTCCTCCAAACATTTTGGGACTGTCTTGTGACAGCCCCAAATCCAAGCCGTTAGGACAACCCTAGTGCAGCCCTAACTTCTGCCAAATAATCAGTGCCATTGATTTTAAAAATTCGAGCGAATTTGTCAATCTCTATCTTTGTGACGCCATCGTAGGTTTCTTTCAAATACACCAGCTCCAGCGTATTGCTTGAATTCATAGTAGCAGCAGTTTCCAGCTTACCCAGTTCCAGCTTCTTAGGAATACCTCTTACTCTGATAGATACCGGTATCTGATGGATTTCACTCGCAGAGCTATCATAGTGCGCAATCGCCCCTCTGCATTCCAGATCATGAGCCTTTGGAGCGTGCAATTCGGTTACATCTTCATTCAATGTGCGCCAAGTAATCTGCATCTCCATACTTGAAGTCTGCCCCATAGTTGGCATTTTTACTTCACCACTGATACCAGGGCCTTTCAGTGTTTCAGTCATGTATTCAATACTCGGAAGGGTAATATCAGCAGTACCCAATTTCTGCTGACCATCCTTGAAAATAGTAAAATCTGTAAGCTTATCACGAACAGCATTGTACATTCGTTTTCACCTCTCTTATTCAAATAAAGTCTTAAAGTAATTCACATCATACTCCTGCACGAATTCGATATCTCTAGCAGGAGGCGGTGGCGTGATATACACATGAAAATTGATAATACCATCCATCAAATCAGTAGTAGTATTTTCATCTTCTCTAAACTCGACACGCCCGCCGAGAATGAACTGTTTGGCGGTTAAGCCATTAAGCCAGATATTTGCACTGTCCACCATTGTAGCAATCAGACGCTTGTTCATAGGATTATCAATTTCATTCCAGAATGTAGTAATCAAGGTATTATTAACCCAGCAGAACATTCTGCGAATAGGAATAAATGCATCCTTTACATCTGTGTTGCCTGGATAACAAGATGTGCGATTACCCCACGCTTTCCAACCGCCTTCATTAATCGCCGTCACGACGCCCTGTCCATTTAAGTATCCACCAGTCTCTACATCCAATAACATTTCAGTGCCATCTTCCAGAATGGTAGAATCGCCTTTTATTGATTCATTGGATGGTGACTTGTACGGGATGTCATTGTTTTTTGCATCGGTTGCGCAAATAACACCTGCCAGCTGGGTAGAGAAATGATATTTTTGACCGCTCAAACCGATCATCGGGTAACAAGCTACCAGCTGAGGATCAACAATGTTATGCTTATTTTTCCATGCCACAACATCAGTGTACTTCTTTACCTCCTTGGTGTTAATATCAGCCAAGGCCAATGCTTTGAATCGAGAGTTTATGCCCGTGCTCTTTGCTGACATAACAGCAACCACACCTGCATCATCAGACCAACCTGGGGCCAAAATCAAGCCAGGAATCAAACCGAATTTAGGATATACCTTTGCGATATTCTCCATGCCGGTGTATGCGCCTGTAGAAACATCTACACCTCCGATAATATCGGAATGCTCCACCGCTGCGGGATTCAGTTTATCGAAGCTTAATTTGATATTAGAGCCAGCTGTCACTGCTTCTTTGAGTACGGTAATTACTAACTGCCCATCGCTATTGTATGCTGCAGTGTAATCTGTATTCTTTACCAACTCGCCATCGTCTTCAGCAGATTTAACTTTCAGTGACGGTATAAGCACAGCGTCAGCAGCTGGCAAAATAACCGTCTTATCTTCCTGTACTTCAGCTGTCTGATCATTTACAGTTGTCTTATGAGCCGCAGGATCTAATACATTGACAAATACGACAGGTGCCATATTGAACAGCGCGAATTGGCTATACATAAATTCGCACAAGGTATAATCCGCCCAGTTGTCGGAATACCCCAAACTTTGTACCGCCTCATCATATTTGTAACATAAAACCGGCTCATTAACTTTAGCAGGATTTGTTGCCAAATGAATTGGTGCTGTACCAAAAACAACTGGCAAGCCTGCATTTATCTGTGTCATTGGCACTAAGGAAGTCGGAACTTCCCGCCCGTATATACCATGCTTATATGCCATTACATTTCACCTCCTGTCAACTGCTGTACTGCCAACCATTCAGCAGATCCCTTTGTGCTCATACGCACCTTAGCAGCAGTAATTTCACTGATTGGTACAAGTAAAACACCGATTAAGGAATATTTTTCCTTCAATGGCTCGAAAAATATAGAGCAATCACCTCTATACACTCTGCCATTAACCAGCCCCAATTCTCTCATATTGGGGCCTATATACATCACCTGGCTTTCACGCTTTGTAGCTTCTGCCATTTTTGTCCTTGCCATAATCTTTCACCTCACATAAAATTTTCCTCATCCTGCAATAATGTATCAACATTCACTCCAGGAGCGCCAATTGTATAACTCATTTTCATGTAACCAATCCATTCTGGAAAGCCCTGTTCTTCTGGAATTCCTGTTTCCAATGGCTTTTTCAACATGAACATATCGCTGATAACGGGAGATTGGCAAAGCCACTGCCTGCACAATTCAAGCGCATGGTAAAGTTCTAAATGCCCATCTTCTATAGCTCTGTTGTATGTAGCAACAAGGAGCTGTAATTCTACACTAGATTCCCGGTCTTCATCCTTTACTTTCACCGGACGAATAACTACGCACGGGGCCTGTGCTGCTTTATCCTTGTCGCTCATAGCTCTTGGCAAAAATCCAGCATATACATGCATTGGCTTACCATCCGCCCTCTCATCCGTTGCAACATAGCCTATAGAATTAAATTTTTTCTGAAGGTAACTAGCTACCTCCTTTGCACATCTCATTGGTGTCAATCATAACCCCTCCCAGAGCCATATGTTAGTGCGTGCTGTAATCTATCTTCAAATACAACTTTTATGCGTTCCTGTACCTGCTCAGATACATTAACATTTCCAGCCATCTGTGGTACTGATAGAGTGTACTCCCGTTTTATAGGGAGTCTTTTTTCTGTTACCCTGTGGTATAAACCGCTTTTAGCAGCAACAAAAAAGGAATGTTTTAATGTTTTGCGGCTCTTAGTAACCTTAACGCTAACCATTCCTTTTTTACTAATGCTGGGGCTGAATTCCATCAAGTCAATCGGTCTGCCAGATACGATTAAAGCACCATCGGGATTGACTCCAGAGGCTCTTTTTATCCTTGTGTGTGACTTAATAGAGCCAGCAGAAACACTGTACTGACTACGAATGCCTACAGAAAGCGTTTTCCGGCCAGCAATCAGGGATCTATTCGCAGCACTTCTTATTGCTTGCGGTGCCCTCCGCTGGGATTCATTGATAAGCTTTTTTGCATTATCAAGCTCTCCGAAAACAATATCTACACTCATAAACTATCAGCCTCCAGAGTAACTGTTAGCAGCCCCACATCTTCAACTACATCGCCGACTCGGTATATTTCTCCATCCACCTCGATTGCATTTCCATGTACAACCCGCTCGGATAAATCCGTTGCTTTAATGTGCAAAATTCGTGTTACACCGTTTACACCATCAAAGGCAGGTGTATTATTAGCCTTTGTTATCTGCTCTTTAGTGGTTAACCCCTCCAACACGCAGATAACATCCTGGCCGTTAATATTGTGAGTCTCGGCAAATTCATCAGCATTGATGAATATATCCAAATCAGCTTCCAGCTGTTCCTTGAAACTAATCATTTCTTTGCCCTGCTGGAGCTAGCAGTTTTGCCAGCAGCTCTGCTGGTGCCCGCCTTGGTTGTTTTGGTTCTTGGCTTGCTTTTTGCCGGCGCAGATTCCAATGTTTCCTTTGTGTCAGACTCTGACACCGCTTCCGGCATTTCCAATGTGTCACACTCTGGCGCTACTTCCGGCATTTCCAGCGTGTCACACTCTGACACATCAGGCAATAAGCTATAAGCCCCGGCAGATTGCTCTGCCAGGGAAATAGCCATATCGCGGGGAATATCTACACAATCACCCTGCTTGTAGAGTTTGCCCTGATGCCTCAGCATGAACTTATTAATCAATAACTTCACAGCAAACCCTCCTTATTTTGCTTTGATAACCGCCCAGTCATCCACGGATTCAGGAGCCAATACACAACGGCAATACATAGCCAATGACACGGTGTTGTCATTTTCATTGGCCCTGTATGCCGGTACATAATTACCCGCGTAAGTCTTGAAGCCGCCGCCTTCCACCAAGGTTACAGCGCCATGCAGCTGACGGCCACGGCCCGGAATACCAATGATGACATCATCATCGCCGATAAAGCTCTGTACATTGCCTTCATCGTCAACGTAAGTCTCCATATAGGAATACAGCTCCAGATTCAGGCTCATGATAGTACCGATATACATAATCTGTGGCGCAGTCAGACGCGGCTGGAAGCTCATCATATTAAGGTTATTAGCGTTCGGAATAGCTAAATAATTCATGATGGCTTCGTTGCCAAGAATATAATTCATAATATTCTTGCCACAAATGGCTACGCTAGGCACGATACCGGCATTTTCTTGAATGCTGTTAGACATTTCTGCCAAATCGCCATAAATGTCTGCACCGGCCTGATCCCACTTGGTGGTAGGCTCCAGCTTCTGTGTCCAATCTTCGAATTTGATAGTATCAGTCTTAGCGACCTTCCCATCACTGGCATAGCCCTCAATCTCACACTGACCAGTCAGCAGAATATCTGCTGCCATCTTGTTCTTGCGATTGATTACCATGTTCTGCAGCTCTACCAAATCCTTGGCCAAAATATCATTAGCCCGCTGTTCCGGTGTGCGGACGCTGTAGACATCCTCGCCAAACTGTCTAACCATCAGCTCTTCAGCAGACAACACACGACGAGGCCCCATCATAGGAGGCTCGTACAGGTCGATTTTAGAGCCAGTACGGCTGGTATTTACACCATTAGTGCCGGGAATAACGAAAGGCGCCAGCTTGCGAGCTCCCTTGCGATACTCTACAGCAATCTTACTTGTTACGGCGGTTGGTGGCACAACAGGAAAGAAAGTATCAACCAAAAAAGAAGATGGCTGCTTCATTCTGTCCATAGCTTGCATCAAAGTATATGTGTCCTTAAAAATTTCTCCCATATCTTTTCACCTCTTTCTTAGCGGATGGAAGTCAGATAAATATTCTTATCCCGCAATTCTGCCTCATGGGCGCCTACAGTATCACCAGCAGCCACAATCAACTTCTCGCGATTGAAAATACCACTGACAAAGACGGTCAATACAGTGTCTGTTGCTGTGGCATCCTCGGCCACAACATACTCAGCCACATCGGTAGTACCACCAGAGCTGGCTTTGTTAGTCCCAACCAGCACACCGGCAGCAGTGACGATAGAACCACGCTTCAAAGCCGTGCCTGCCGTAATTGTGATATTGTGGCGCATGGCAGTAACTTCATGACCGCCAATCAGCTCTTCAAAT
>Ga0129310_1002387_pt1 | contig 14076 bp, 12 predicted proteins | sample Go1ome_2_FD_94433 | JGI IMG/M metagenome (GOLD analysis project Ga0129310, IMG submission 94433) | Western lowland gorrila individual fecal microbial communities from Wisconsin, USA - Go1022A metagenome | ecosystem: Host-associated > Mammals > Digestive system > Large intestine > Fecal | place...
CAGTCCGGTTATTGGGACAGGTAAGATTGTAAAATGATGACACTGGAAGGAAACTCGATTATTTTGAAGGAGGGGTTTTATGAAGTTCAAGATTGTTTTTTCCGCCGCTGAAAAGAAAAGCAGGCACGAGGCTGCCGCGCGGTTTGTTATTTCCAGAAAGCCGAAGCCTACCAGATCCTTGGTTCAGGTCCGCTTCCCTGCCCGCGGTATGACGCTCTCCTACTACAACGATCAATTTGATCTCCACTGCGGCGATCTGGTCTTTGTGGATGGAAAGCTGGAAGGTTTCCGCGGTCATGTGGTGGATGTCTGCTATACCTTCAAGATCAAGCTGTCCGACTACAAGCGGGTCATCAGCGTGGCCGATACGAAGGTCTACGGTGAATTTCATTTTGCCGGATCGCACTTCGTCACCTTTGACCGCAGCGCACTCCCTTATGAACAGGTCATCACCTGGTTCAAGGCACCTGAAAAGGAGGATACGGAGATTGTTTCCGGACAGGACGGCAGCGGCTTTCAGTTGAATGATCTGCAAACCATGAAGATCAGCGACGCCATTGCGGAGCGTGGACATGACTATTACAGAGAAAACCGGGTGCGGTACATCTCTCTGGATAAGACTCGGGTGCGGGCCATTGTGGAAGGGACACAGCCCTACGAGCTGGAATGTGACTACATCGACGGTGAGATCAGAAATCTGGTTTGCGACTGCTTCTGCACGTATACCTGCAAGCATATGTTCGCCGCCATGTTGCAGCTAAAGGAAACTCTGGCATTCATTGAGAAGCACTACCCGGACAGATTTGAAGAAAGCCGGTATTTCGCCGCCGTCTGCAAGGAAACGCTGCTGAATACCGCGATGGCTGGCAGAGAAACCGGCAGTATCATGCTCTGAGGCGCGGATCGATCTGAGGAAAATACGCCGTACAGAGACCGCAGCTGGTGATAGTGTCCGTTTTATGGGACAGTATGTATTGTATACTGAGTTTGTAATCAGAAAACAACACACCACGGAAGGGGTTATAAAGATGGAGCGATTTGAACTGCGGTATGTGATGGGACACATTGAGGTATATGATGAAAACGGCCGGTTCTGCTTTTCTGCGGATCATGTGTCCGAGGCCATGGAGGAATTGCGGGAGGAGTTCAGCGCAGCCTGACCCTTACCGGCTGATAGGCGAAAAAAGCCTGCCTTCCAAATGGAAGGCAGGCTTTTACAGAGCATTTTCTTATCTGTCGCTATTTCAATCAGTGTTTACGAATACGCACTCTGCAAGACTCTATTTGCCATTTATTCTGCCCGGCTCCGGCGTTCAGTTCAGAACCAGCTGTTCAAGAGGTCCAATACACCGGAGAAGTCCCCAGTCATCGCATAGCCGCCCTTCTGCGTATAGAGCGTTCCACGATCATCCATCGATATTTCCTGCTGATTTTCAAAGCTGAAGCGGTACACATACTGATCGTAGGGGCCGATCTTGCCGTCAGAGGTTCCCCGCCGTACTGCTTGAACGGTTTCCAGTTCATTCAACAGGGCTTTCTTCTGGGCGTCCGTAAGATTGCGCCTTTCCGCACCGTCCACAGATTCCCGCGCCACGGTGCAGGAGAGCGCCAACAGCTTTTCCGGGAATACCGCCGATGCCTTTTGAGGAAAGGGTTTTACAATGACGATCACCGCAATCAAAACCACAACCACAACTGCTAAAAAGGGGACCGAAATTCTCTTTTTCATATCGCTTTCTCCTTTTTATGTTCGTTCATAGGTATTCCGTCAAAAGCCGCGTTACCACTTTTTCAGCACACCCAGCAGCCCCCGCTTGAGCACCTGGCCGCCTGCTGAGATCAGTTGAGACTCGATCTTGGCCGCCCGGCGCTCCGCCTTGCGGCGAGCCTCGTCCTCCAGCTTCTGTTTGCGCTTTCGCTCAGCTTCTTCCTCTTTCAGACGCAGCTTTTCCGCCTGAGCCTCCTCCTTTTCGCGGGCCTTGCGGTCGGCCTCCTCCTGTTTGGCGGCCTCCACTTCCTCCCGTTCCGCTGTCAGCACCTCGTAGGCCGACACGTTATCCACAAACTCGTCATACTTCTCCATGCCGTCATGCATCATCATCTTGGCCCGGACCATGGGCTCCGGCACTGACATGAGGCTCTGGGGGCAGATGATCTTCGTGCGCTCCACCATAGCGGGTATGCCCGCTTCGTCCAAGAACGAGGTCAGCGCCTCGCCCACGCCCAGCTCCATGATGGCATCCTCCGCCTGAAACGCGGGATTGGGCCGGAAGGCCCGCGCCGCCGCGCGGACAGCCTTCAGCTCCGTGGGGGTATAGGCCCGGAGGGCGTGCTGCACCCGGTTTGAAAGCTGTGCCAGCACGATGTCGGGAATATCGCTGGGGCTTTGCGTCACAAAGTATACGCCCACGCCCCGGGAGCGGATCAGCTTCACCGTCTGCTCCACCTTTTGCAGCAGCACAGTGGGCGCATCGCGGAACAGCATGTGGGCCTCGTCAAAGAAGAACACCATCCGGGGCTTGTCCAGATCGCCGGCCTCCGGCAGGATCTCAAACAGCTCCGACAGCATCCACAGCAGGAAGCTGGCATACAGCGTGGGATTCTGCACCAGCTTGACGCAGTCCAGCACATTGATCATGCCCCGGCCGTCAGCAGCCGTGCGCATCCAGTCGCGGATGTCCAGCGCCGGTTCCCCGAAAAACAGCTCGCCGCCCTGCTGCTCCAGCGGCAGCAGCGCCCGCAGGATCGCCGCCACCGACTGAGACGTGATATTGCCGTAGGTCATCATGTATTCGGCGCGGTGCTCGCTGACATAGGTCAGCATGGCCCGCAGGTCCTTCAGGTCGACCAGCAGCAGCCCCTTGTCATCCGCAATCTGAAACACGATATGCAGGATTCCCTCCTGCACCGCCGTCAGGCCCAAAATCCGGCTGAGAAGCTCCGGTCCCATGTCGCTGACGGTGGCCCGGACGGCGTGACCTCCCTCCTGATAAACATCCCAGAAGGTGGTGGGATAACCCTGGTAGACAAAGCGGTCCCGCAGGCCGAATTTGTCGATGCGCTTTTCCATGCCCTCACTGCTCTGACCCGGCGCGCAGATGCCCGCCACGTCGCCCTTCACATCACACAGAAACACCGGCACACCGGCGTCGGAAAAGGACTCCGCCATCACCTTCATGGTGACGGTCTTGCCGGTGCCGCTGGCCCCAGCGATCAGTCCGTGGCGGTTGCACATATTCAGCGCCAGTTCCACCCGCTTGCCGCCTGCCAGACCCATATAGATCTTCCCGTTTTCGTACATAAAACCGCCCTCCATCGTTTGTTAATGCCTTTTTTAATATTATACCTGCGCGCCCGCCCCGGCGCAAGAGCAAAGAGGTGCGTTTCCCCTGTTCATAACAGTTTTTCAGCGGTCAGACAGGCAGACGCCGCCTTATAGCTGTGAAAGGCATAAGGCCCCCAGAAGAAGTATAGGTAATACCTCCAATTAGCATAACTTATTTCGTCGAAAATAGATACTTTTTTAACATATTGCGCAAAAATCGCAACAATCTTTTCAAAATTTTGTGGTGAGGTCCCACGGAAAAAGCCGTGTCAGGAATTGACATTTTCTGTCATGTCTGAGATAATGATTACATTGAAGCACAGGCAACTGACGGAACGTGGAGCACCACATGGAAGCCTGCTGTCATACGTACTGTCGACCGTCTGGGCAAACCTGTTCTCCATGGAGATCCATGGAGACCGGTTTACCCTTTTTTTATTTGCATTTTTATCTTTTTAAGGAGGATCGCATGAAAAAAGTAGCAGTCATTATGGGAAGCGACTCTGACTGGCCCGTTGTAAAGGGTGCCTGCCAGCAGCTCGAGACCTTCGGCATCCCCTATGAGGCCCACATTCTCAGCGCCCACCGCACCCCCGCCGCCGCCGCGGACTTCGCCAGAAGCGCCCGGGCCAACGGCTTCGGCGTACTGATCTGCGCCGCCGGTATGGCGGCCCATCTGGCGGGCGCCTTCGCCGGAAATTCCACTCTGCCGGTTATCGGTATCCCCATGAAGGGCGGTGCTGCGGACGGACTGGACGCTCTGCTGGCTACCGTCCAGATGCCCAGCGGCATCCCCGTGGCCACCGTGGCCATCAATGGCGCGAAGAATGCCGCCGTGCTGGCCGCTCAGATCCTGGCCGTCAGCGATGACGCACTGGCCGCCAAGCTGGACGCCCAGCGCTCCGAGATGGCGGAGCAGATCGCCGCCAAGGAGGCCAAGCTGCAGGCGGAGCTGGCCCACTAAGCTGTTCACTCAAGCATTGATCTTTTCCTGATAAAACCGATATTCAAAACATTTTGGAGGTACAATACTATGGAACTCGTTTATACTGGCAAGACCAAGAACGTTTACGCTCTGGAAAACGGCAACTATCTGCTGAAGTTCAAGGATGACTGCACCGGCAAGGACGGCGTATTCGATCCCGGCGAGAACTCCGTGGGCCTGACCATCGACGGCGTGGGCGATGTGAACCTGCGCATGAGCATCTATTTCTTTGAGAAGATCAACGCCGCCGGCATCAAGACCCATTTTGTCAGCGCCGACCTGAATAATACCACGATGGAAGTCCTCCCTGCCAAGGTCTTTGGCCATGGCCTGGAGGTCATTTGCCGTCACAAGGCCGTCGGCTCCTTCATCCGCCGCTACGGCGAGTACATCGCTGAGGGCGCCGACCTGCCCGCCTATGTGGAGACCACCTTCAAGAATGACGAGAAGGGCGATCCTCTGGTGACCAAGGACGCGCTGGTTGCTCTGGGCGTGATGACCGCCGAGCAGTATGATGCCATCAAGGAGGAGACCCAGAAGATCACTCAGATCGTGGCCGATGATCTGAAGGAAAAGGGCATGGTCCTCTATGACATCAAGTTTGAGTTCGGCTATGCCCCCGACGGCAGCGTTATGCTCATCGACGAGGTGGCCAGCGGCAATATGCGGGTCTATAAGGACGGCCAGTACATCGATCCCATGACCCTCTCCCAGCTGTTCTTCGCGTAATGGGCGGTTATTTTGGAGCGATCTCCCACCGGGATGTGGGACTGGACGTATTTTTCGGCACGGACTACCACTCCCATCTGGGTACCCGCCGGGGCGGCATGGTGGTCTACGGTGAGGAGACCGGATTCGTCCGTGAGATCCATGATATTGAAAACACCCCCTTCCGCACGAAATTTGAAAGTGCGCTGCATGAGTTCAAGGGCCACATCGGCATGGGCTGCATCAGCGACACCGACCCCCAGCCGCTGCTGGTGCGCTCCCATCTGGGCCTGTACGCCATCTGCACCGTGGGCATCATCAACAACATCGACGAGCTGATCGATACCTATTTCTCCGACCACGGGCATCAGTTCATGGCCCAGAGCAGCGGAAAGGTCAATGTCTCCGAGCTGGTGGCCGCCCTCATCAACATGAAGGAAAATCTGGTGGAGGGCATTTTGTACGCGCAGGAGATGATCAAAGGCTCTATCACGATCCTGCTGATGACGCCGGACGGTATTCTGGCCGCCCGCGACCGGCTGGGCCGCCTGCCTGTGCTGGTAGGCAAGCACCCGGACGGCAGCCTGTGCGTATCCTTTGAATCCTTCGCCTATCACAAGCTGGGCTATGAGGATGCTTACGAGTTAGGTCCCCGTGAAATCGTGGCCCTGACCCGGAACGGCTATGAGACCGTCTCTCCGCCGGGTAAGGAAATGAAGATCTGCGGCTTTCTCTGGACCTATTACGGCTACCCCAACTCCAATTACGAGGGCGTCAACGTGGAGGTCATGCGCTACCGCAACGGCGAGATCATGGCCCGCGACGAGGTGGCCCAGGGCCGGCTCCCCAAGGTGGACTATGTGGCGGGCGTGCCGGATTCCGGCGTCCCCCACGCCATCGGCTTCGCCAACCGCAGCGGCAAGCCCTTTGCCCGTCCCTTTGTAAAGTACACCCCCACCTGGCCCCGGTCCTTCACCCCTGCCAATCAAGAGGTCCGCAATCAGGTGGCCAAAATGAAGCAGATCCCCGTTTCCGAGCTGATTCAGGGGAAAAAGCTGCTGTTTGTGGACGATTCCATCGTCCGGGGCACCCAGCTCCGGGAAACGGTGGACTTCCTCTATGAGTCCGGTGCGGAAGAGGTCCACATGCGCTCCGCCTGCCCGCCCATCATGTATAGCTGCAAGTACCTGAACTTCTCCCGGGGCAACTCCGATATGGAGCTGCTGGCCCGGCGGGTGATTCAGGAACTGGAGGGTGATGAAGGACACAAGCATCTGGACGAGTACTCCGATTCCTCCACGGAGCGGGGTCAGTGCCTGCTCAAGTCCATCTGTGAAAAATTCGGTTTTGATTCTCTCGGTTATCAGTCTTTGGACGGCGTGCTGGAAGCCATCGGCATCGACCGGGATAAGGTCTGTACCTACTGCTGGAACGGAAAGGAATGATCGACATGGAAAAATCTCACTCCGCCGCCTATGCGGCAGCCGGTGTGGACATCACTGCCGGTTACAAGGGCGTCAAGCTGATGAGCGCGGACGTCAAGCGCACCCACATCCCCGGCGTAGTTTCTGACATTGGCGGCTTCGGCGGCCTGTTCGCCCCCGATCTGACCGGTATGACGGAGCCGGTGCTGGTTTCCGGCACCGACGGTGTGGGCACCAAGCTGCGTCTGGCCCAGCTGCTGAACAAGCATGACACCATCGGCATTGACTGCGTGGCCATGTGCGTGAATGACGTGATCTGCTGCGGCGCGAAGCCCCTGTTTTTCCTGGATTACATTGCCATCGGCAAGAACGTGCCGGAAAAGGTGGCAGCCATTGTCTCCGGCGTGGCAGAGGGCTGTGTCCAGGCCGGCTGCGCTCTCATCGGCGGTGAGACCGCCGAACACCCCGGCATGATGGCCGCTGATGACTACGATCTGGCGGGCTTCACCGTGGGCGTGGTGGACAAGCCCAAGGTCATCGATTCCGGCCGCATGGCGGCGGGGGATGTGGTGCTGGCTCTGCCCTCCTCCGGCTTCCACTCCAACGGCTACTCTCTGGTCCGCAAGGTATTCGACGTGGAGAACGCCGATCTGGGCCGGTATGATGACGAGCTGGGTGAAACCCTGGGCGAGGCCCTGCTCCGTCCCACCGTCATCTATGTCAAGCCCGTCCTCCGCTGCATTGAGGCCGCGGACGTGAAGGGCGTCAGCCACATCACCGGCGGCGGTTTCTATGAGAATGTCCCCCGCTGCATCCCCGACGGCCTGTGCGCCAAGATCGACAAGGCCGCTATCAAAACGCCCGCCATTTTCCGTCTGCTCCAGAAAAAGGGCGGCATCGACGAGCACGATATGTTCAACACCTTCAACATGGGCGTGGGCATGGCGGTGATCGTCAGTCCCGAGACCACCGACGCGGCCCTCTCCGCTCTGAAGGCCGAGGGGATCGATGCCTATGTCTGCGGCGAAATCGTTGCCGGCGAAGAAAAAGTTGTTTTGTGCTGAGTGAAACCGCTCCCGGTACGCACTGTCCCTCTTTTCCGCGGTATCCTGACGTATACTGCTCCGGCGCGCTGAAAGGAATCGGCGCATCGGCGGCAAAGGAGAAATCATGACTATGAAAAAAGCGAAGATCGCTGTGCTGGTCTCCGGCGGCGGCACAAATTTACAGGCACTGCTGGACGCGCAGGCGGCGGGACTGCTGCCCCACGGAGAGATCGCGCTGGTGGTCTCCTCCAACGAGGGCGCCTACGCCCTGACCCGGGCGGCCAACGCCGGCGTTCCCGCCGAGACGGCCTCCCCCAAGCGCTGCGGCGGTCAGGCGGCCTTTGAGTCCGCCCTGTCCGACCTGCTGGCGGCGCATGAGATCGACCTCATTGTTCTGGCAGGCTTCCTCACCATCCTCAGTGCGGACTTTACTGCCCGCTGGCCCTCCCGCATCCTGAATGTCCACCCCTCTCTGATCCCCGCCTTCTGCGGCAAGGGGATGTACGGTCTGAAGGTCCACGAGGCCGCTCTGGCCAAGGGCGTGAAGGTCACGGGAGCCACGGTGCATTTTGTCAATGAGATCCCGGACGGCGGAGAGATCCTGCTGCAAAAAGCGGTGGAGATCCTGCCGGACGACACCCCCGAAATCCTTCAGCGCCGGGTCATGGAGCAGGCGGAATGGCAGCTCCTGCCCCAGGCAGCGGAGCTGGTCTCGGAACAAATCGTAAAGGAGAAGAGCAATGCTTGATTTTCTGACCCTTCTGCGGGAGAATCCCTACCCCGGCCGGGGCATCCTTGTAAGCCGGGACCTCGTTTACTATTTCATCATGGGCCGCAGCGCCAACAGCCGCAACCGGATCTTCGTGAAAACGGAGGACGGCATCCGCACCGAGGCTCATGATCCCGCCAAGCTGGAGGATCCCAGCCTCATCATCTATCATCCCGTCCGGACCATGGGCGACGCGCTGGTGGTCACCAACGGCGACCAGACGGACACCATCTGCCAGCACGGCGATTTCCGCAAGGGCCTGATGACCCGGGAATACGAGCCGGACGAGCCCAACTGGACCCCCCGCATCTCCGCCATTCTGAATGCCGACGGCTCTTTTGAGATGTCCATTCTGAAGCACAAGAACGGCCGCTGCCTGCGGGAATTCTTCTGCTATGAGGGCTGCGACGAGAATCAGGGCTATTTCATCAGCACCTATCAGGGCGACGGAAATCCTCTGCCCACCTTTGCCGGTGAGCCTCTGGAGGTCACCGTTCCCAAGCCGGAGGAGGTCTGGGCCGCTCTGAACGGAGACAACAAGGTGTCCCTCTATACCAACGTGAACGGCGAGGTGCGCCTGTTCAACAAAAATCTGGGAGATTAAGGAGAAGGTGCCGAAATGAACGAGTTGGAACTGAAATATGGCTGCAACCCCAACCAGAAGCCGTCCAAGGTCTTTATGCAGGACGGCTCTGACCTGCCCTTTACCGTTTTGAACGGAAAGCCCGGCTATATCAACCTGCTGGATGCGCTGAACTCCTGGCAGCTGGTGAAGGAATTGAAGGCCGCCACCGGCCTGCCCGCCGCCGCCAGCTTCAAGCACGTCTCCCCCGCCGGTGCCGCCGTGGGACGGCCCCTGAGCGAGGTGGACCGGAAGATCTACTTCGTGGATGACGCCGCCGAGCTCTCCCCCATCGCCTGCGCTTATATCCGCGCCCGGGGTGCTGACCGCCTGTGCTCCTACGGTGACTGGGCCGCTCTCTCCGATGTCTGCGACGCCGCCACCGCCCAGTACCTCAAGGGCGAGGTGTCCGACGGCATCATCGCCCCCGGCTATACCGACGAGGCGCTGGAAATTCTGAAAACCAAGAAGAAGGGCGGCTACAACGTGGTCCAGATCAACGCGGACTACGTCCCCGCCGCCGTGGAGCACAAGGATGTGTTCGGCGTCACCTTCGAGCAGGGCCGCAATAACCTTGTGATCGACAGGGAGATGCTGACCAACATCGTCTCTGAAAACAAGGAGCTTCCGGAGGCTGCCAAGATCGACATGATCGTGGCCCTCATCACCCTGAAATACACCCAGTCCAACTCCGTCTGCTATGTGAAGGACGGCCAGGCCATCGGCGTGGGCGCAGGCCAGCAGAGCCGCATCCACTGCACCCGTCTGGCTGGTCAGAAGGCGGACAACTGGTATCTGCGCCAGCATCCCAAGGTGCTGGGTCTGCAATTCGTAGACAACATCCGCCGCCCCGACCGGGACAACGCCATCGACATCTACACCTCCGACGAGTATGAGGACGTGCTGGCCGACGGTGTGTGGCAGAACACCTTCAAGGTCCGCCCCGAGGTCCTGACCCCGGAGGAAAAGAAGGCGTGGATCGCCACGCAGGCCGGCGTCACTGTTGGCAGCGATGCCTTCTTCCCCTTCGGCGACAACGTGGAGCGGGCCAGAAAGTCCGGCGTTGCCTACATCGCCGAACCCGGCGGCTCCATCCGGGATGACCATGTCATCGCCACCGCCGACAAATACGGCATGGTGCTGGCCTTCACCGGCGCACGGCTGTTCCATCACTGAGCCGCTGCACAAGTCAAAGCTTCCGCGTCCGCACAGACGCAAACGCAGATCCGTTCCGCTGCCCCGCACGTTCCGCCGTAAACGCCTTACCGGTTTACGGAAGACGTCTGCGGGGCAGCATCCAAAAATCATTCAGGGAGGGAACCATGAACCTTCTGGTTATCGGCGGCGGCGGCCGTGAGCACGCCATCGTCAAAAAATTGAAAGAGAATCCCGCTGTGGAGACGATCTACTGCGCCCCCGGCAACGGCGGCATCGCCGCTGACGCTGTGTGCGTCCCGGAGATCGGTGCGAAGGATATTCCCGCACAGGTGGACTTTGCCAAAACCCACAACATCGACTTCGCCGTGGTTGCGCCGGACGATCCGCTGGTGCTGGGTGCGGTGGACGCGCTGGAGGCCGCCGGGATTCCCTGCTTCGGCCCGGAGGCAAAAGCCGCCATCATTGAGGGCAGCAAGGTCTTTTCCAAGGACCTGATGAAAAAATACGGTATCCCCACGGCGGAGTATCAGGTGTTCACCGATGCTGCCGCCGCGATGGACTATGTGAAGTCCTGCGCCCTGCCCGTGGTGGTCAAGGCCGACGGTCTGGCCCTGGGCAAGGGTGTGCTCATCGCTGAGACCCGGGAGGACGCCGTTGCCGCCGTGGAGTCCATCATGCTGGACCGCGCCTTCGGCGACAGCGGAAATCAGGTGGTCATTGAGGAATTCCTCACCGGCCCGGAGGTCTCCGTGCTGGCTTTTACCGACGGCAAGACCGTGGTCCCCATGGTATCCTCCATGGACCACAAGCGGGCCCATGACCATGACGAGGGTCTGAATACCGGCGGCATGGGCACCGTGGCCCCCAACCCCTACTACACCGAGGACATGGCCCGCGTGTGCATGGAGACCATTTTCCTGCCCACCATGGATGCCATGAACGCGGAAAACCGCACCTTCCGGGGCTGCCTCTACTTCGGACTGATGCTGACGCCGAAGGGCCCCAAGGTCATTGAGTATAACTGCCGCTTCGGCGACCCGGAGACGCAGGTGGTCCTGCCGCTTCTGGAAAGCGACCTGCTGACGGTCATGCAGGCCTGCCGGAACGGAACGCTGGCAGAAACTGAGGTGAAGTTCTCCGACGGCGCCGCCTGCTGTGTCATCATGGCGTCCAGCGGCTATCCGGAGCACTATGAAAAGGGCTTCGCCATCACCATGCCCGCCGAGACCGCCGCCCATACCTATGTGGCCGGTGCAAAGCGGGAGGAGGACCGTCTGCTGACCAGCGGCGGCCGGGTGCTGGGCGTTACCGCCACGGCGGCAGATCTGAAAAGCGCCATTGAAAAAGCCTATGAGCGGGTGGAGAGCGTTCATTTCGACAATGCCTTCTACCGTCACGATATCGGCCAGCGCGCCCTGAAAGCGCTGGAACACTGAAGGGAGCAAGGGCAGGCATGGTTTACAGAGTATACGTAGAAAAGAAAAAAGCGCTGGCCAACGAGGCCCGCGCCCTGTTGGAGGACCTGCGGGCATTTCTGGGTATCCAATCCCTGACGGGCCTGCGGCTGTTCAACCGCTATGATTTGGAGGGCATCAGCCGGGAGCTGTTCGACTACGCCGTTCAAACGGTGCTGTCCGAGCCCCAGCTGGACACGGTGACGAGTGAAGTGCCTCAGGGAGACACGGTGTTCGCCGTGGAGTATCTGCCCGGCCAGTATGACCAGCGGGCGGACTCCGCCGCCCAGTGCATCCAGATCTTATCTCAGGGAGAGCGGCCCACGGTCCGCACCGCCCGGGTATATGTCCTGGAGGGCGAGCTGACGGCGGAGCAGGTCGAGGCCGTCAAGAAGTATGTCATCAACCCGGTGGAGAGCCGCGAGGCGTCTCTGGAGCTGCCTGAGACCCTGCGAATGGAATACGACATCCCCACCACCGTCCGGACCGTGGAGGGCTTCACCGCCATGGACGCTGCCGCGCTGGACGCTCTGCGGGACGAACTGGGCCTTGCCATGGATCTGGACGATCTGAAATTTTTGCAGGGCTATTTCCGGGATGACGAGGGGCGGGACCCCACCATCACCGAGATTCGGGTGGTAGACACCTACTGGTCCGACCACTGCCGCCACACCACCTTCTCCACCCACATCGACCAGGTGGAAATTCATGACGCGGCCATTCAGGCCGCCTACGAGCGGTATCTGGCCGCACGGGTGGAGGTCTACGGCGAGGAAAAGGCCGCCAAGCGGCCCCAGACTCTGATGGACATTGCCACCATCGGCGCAAAAGTCCTGAAAAAGCGGGGCCTGCTGCCGGAGCTGGACGAGAGTGAGGAGATCAATGCCTGCTCCATCCACGTCACCGCCACGGTGGACGGCGAGGCCCAGGACTGGCTGCTGATGTTCAAAAACGAGACCCACAACCACCCCACGGAGATTGAGCCCTTCGGCGGCGCGGCCACCTGCATCGGCGGCTGCATCCGGGATCCCCTGTCCGGCCGTGCCTATGTCCATCAGGCCATGCGGGTGACCGGCGCGGGAGATCCCCGTGCCTCTCTGGACCAGACCCTCTCCGGCAAGCTGCCGCAGCGGAAGCTGTGCCAGACCGCCGCCGCGGGCTATTCCTCCTACGGCAACCAGATCGGCCTTGCCACCGGCCATGTGGCGGAGCTGTACCACGAGGGCTACATCGCCAAGCGTCTGGAATGCGGCGCGGTGGTGGCGGCGGCTCCCGCCTATAACGTCCGCCGTGAGTGCCCCGCCCCCGGAGATGTGGTCATCCTGCTGGGGGGACGCACCGGCCGGGACGGCATCGGCGGCGCCACCGGTTCTTCCAAGAGCCACAACCTGAAATCCCTCTCCACCATGGCCTCCGAGGTCCAGAAGGGCAACGCCCCCGAGGAGCGCAAGATCCAGCGGTTGTTCCGGGACAGCGCCGTGACCCGCCTCATCAAGCGGTGCAATGACTTTGGCGCCGGTGGCGTCAGCGTTGCCATCGGCGAACTGGCGGACGGTCTGCGGATCGATCTGGACGCCGTTCGCAAGAAGTATGACGGTCTGGACGGCACGGAGCTTGCCATCTCCGAATCTCAGGAGCGCATGGCTGTGGTGGTAGCCCCCGAAGATGTGGACGCCTTCATCGCCGCCGCCGAGGCGGAAAATCTGGAAGCCTACCGGGTGGCTGTGGTCACGGAGGAGGCCCGGATGGTCATGGAATGGAACGGCACGGTCATCGCCGACCTGAGCCGTGACTTCCTGAACACCAACGGCGCTGTGAAGCACGCCGGGGTCCGTGTGGCAGAGAAGGACCGCACCAAGCTGGCAAAGCCCCGGTTCCAGTCCCTCCGGGAGATGGCCTCCAGCCTGAAATGCGCCTCCCGCCGCGGCCTTGTGGAGCGGTTCGACAGCACCATCGGCGCCGGTTCCATCCTCATGCCCTTCGGCGGCCGGACACAGCGCACCCCGGCACAGGCTATGGCCGCCGTATTCCCCGTCCTGCCCGGTCAGGAAACGGATCAGGCCAGCGTTATGGCCTGGGGCTGCGACCCGGAGCAGACCTGCACCGACCCCTACACCGGGGCCTACAACGCAGTCTACACCTCTATGGCCAAGCTGGTGGCCGCCGGTGCGGACTACAAAAAAGCTTATCTCTCCTTCCAGGAGTTCTTTGAAAAGCTCCGCAATGAGCCGGAGCGCTGGGGCAAGCCCTTCTCCGCTCTGCTGGGCACTGTGGACGCGCAGCTGGAGCTGGGCGCCGCCGCCATCGGCGGCAAGGATTCCATGTCCGGCACCTTCCTGGATCTGGACGTGCCGCCCACGTTGATCTCCTTCGCCATTGCGCCGCTGAAAACCGGCGAGGTGCTCTCCCCCGAATTCAAGGAAGCAGGCCATCCCGTTTACCTGTTCTCCGGTACGGACGCAGATAGCGTCAAGGCGGCATGGGAGCGGCTGCATGATCTGGCGCTGGCCGGCAAGGTCCGGGCGGCGTGGGCCGTGGAAAACGGTCTTGCCGAGGGCGTGATGAAGATGTCCTTCGGCAACGAG
>Ga0129310_1002388_pt1 | contig 14072 bp, 16 predicted proteins | sample Go1ome_2_FD_94433 | JGI IMG/M metagenome (GOLD analysis project Ga0129310, IMG submission 94433) | Western lowland gorrila individual fecal microbial communities from Wisconsin, USA - Go1022A metagenome | ecosystem: Host-associated > Mammals > Digestive system > Large intestine > Fecal | place...
CCATCGGTAGGGGCCGCCGCGCGCCCGGCTTTGCCGGGCTGGCAGGTGCGGCGCAGCCGCACCTGGCGACGCCGCGAACGCGGCGGCGCGGCGGCCCCTACCTGGGGTATGCAGTGCAGCCCCGTTACAGGACCCCGTCGTTTTCCATTGGCTCTTGCGCAAAAGCACCTTTCGGAAGCCATTTTTTCAAGAACCGACCGAAAGTCTGTTTCTTACATATTGTACTGATAGGTCTTGACCATGTCGCCCTTGCGCTGGAAGCCGAGGCGGTCGAGCACGTCGGTCAGACCGCGGAGCACGGCGAGCATATCCTCGTCGTTGCATCCGACGCCCATGTGGCCGATGCGAATGACCTTGTGCTCCAACTCCCCGAAGGAGCCGGCCAGCATGATGTTGTGGTCCTTCTTCATGCCCTCTAGGATATCGGTATCGGAAATGCCCTGCGGGACCTTGAACACCGTGACGGTATTGGAATAGCCGCTCTTGGCGTAGAGGGAAAGTCCTCCCGCCAGCAGGGCGGAACGCACGGCGGACGCGATGCGGGCATGGCGATTGAAGATGTCCTTATCGCTCATCACGTTTTCCAGCGCCTGAGCAAAACCGTTGATGTCGCTGGCAGGCATGGTATAGGGGAACCACTGGCTCTTGAAATAGTCCTTCATCAGCAGCAGGTTGCAATAGAAGGACGCGATGGGCGTTTTGCGGCTCTCCATGGCGTGGAAAGCGTCGTGGGAGACGCTGACCATGGTCAGTCCCGGCGGGCAGGAGAGCGCTTTCTGCGAACCGCCGCAGAGGATGTCAATCTTCGCCTTGCGCACGTCCACAGGGTTGCCGAACATACCGGAGACCGAATCCACCACCGTCAGGATGCCGTATTCCTTCAGGATCGGGCAGAGGGTATGGATGTCGTTGAGCATGCCGCTGGGGGTATCGCAGTGCACGAGGGTGGCGTACTTGAAGGCGCTGTCCTTTTTGAGGAAGGCGCGCAGCGGTTCCGCCGCGATGGGCGCGTGCGAATCGACGGTATACAGCACAGGCTCTCCGCCGTAGAGCTTCACAAAATCGGCAAAGCCCTTGCCGTAGAGGCCGTTGTCGAGCACGAGCACGCGGTCGCCCGGCTCGGTGAGCGAGGCGCAGGCGGCCTCCAGGCCGAGAATGCCCTCGCCGCTCAAGATAAAGGATGGGTTGGCGGTATTGAGAAAATGGGAATACTTGGCGCAGGTGACGCGGTAAAACTCATAAAACGCGGGATCGAGGTCGGGGTTGGTGGTCTCCAGGGCGCGCGCCATGCGCACGTTTTCCGCGACCTTGGTGGGACCCGGCGTGAGGATATTGTACATAGCATTAAGCCTCCTTGCGGATGATGTGGCCCAGCGCCTTGCGCACGGGAATCGCCAGCGGCAGCACGATGACCATGGCGACGGCGATCTGCACGATGTTGCCGGGGACGGACGAGACGGGGGCGATCCAGTTGCCGTAGATCAAGCCCTCGGCGACATAATAGCCGGCGATCTTGATGAGCAGCGCCAGCGCCGTGCCCAGCGCGAGCGCCCAGAACTTGTGGTCAAACTTTTCGCTCAACGCGCCCACGACATAGCCCATCAGGCCGACGATCACGAGCGTGAAGGGCGCCCAGAGCGTCCAGCCGGAGATCAGATCGAACGCGGCCATGCCCAAGCCGCCGCAGAGCGCGCCGGTGCGGCGGCCGAAGCAATACGCTGCGAGGAACAGAGGCACATTGCCCAGATGGATGAGTCCGCCGTTGGCGGCAATGGGCAGTCGGAGGTTGACAAACATGGTAAAGGCCAACACCAGCGCAATGCACAGCGCGTCGATCACCAGATCGCGCACGGTATACGCCGGACGGGATTTCTTTTGAGATTTCAGATCAGACATGGAAAAGCGCTCCCTTCTCTCCGAACATTGGGATAAGGATAGCGCTTTTCATGCAACTCTTCAAGGCGGGTACTGTTATTTTTCCTCGGACGCGGCCGAGGTTTCGACGCGGATGGCGGTGCTGCGCGCGCTGCGGTGGAGCGAGCCGGTCAGCGCAAGGCCCGCGCCGGAGCTGAGGAGGATGGCGACGAACACCGGCAGGTAGGAAAAGCGCTCAGCGACCATGCCGGCCAGATAGCTGGCAAAGGTGAACGGGAACTGCGCCAGCGATTGAAGCACGAGATAGCCGGTGCGCTTGGCAGGATCGACGGTATCGATCACGCGATGGGCAAAGCCGAGCCAGGCGGAGATGTTCATGCCGGAGAGGAACACCATGATGCCGACGGGGATTGCGCAGCTGACGCCCGTCGCGGGCGCGGCGAAATGCACGCCCACCCCGATCAGCGCGACCGTGACGGGGATGGCGTGGGAGATCATCATCAGCGCCGTATTGCCCCAGCGCCGCGTCACCTGCACCCAGCAAAACCCGCCCGCGACCTGCCCCAGCACCTGCACATAGAGCATGGAGCTGGCCTGCGTGGCGGTGAGGTTGCCGTAAGCGGTGCCGAAGAGCACGAGCAGGGACGAGGCCATGGAGGAAACGACATACAGGATGCGGCCGTACATGATGCGGCGGAAATTGCCGTCCGCCCGCCACAGATCCGCAAAGTTTTTCACATAGGGAATAAACCGGATGTGCGGCTGCTTTTTGACCGGCTCTCTTGGAAAATCGCGGATGAGATAGAGCGCGCCGAGGTTAATCAGATACACAAAGCCGCACAGGCCGAAGATCCAGGCATAGCGCTGGGCGAAGGTGAGCTCCGGCGCATCGAGCAGCGCCTTGACGGCAAACGCCGCGCCTAAACCCGCCAGGCCGCCGAACACCTGCTGGTAGCCCTGAATGGCGGCGCGCGGCTTGGGCGGCACGGTGCGCGCGCCGATCTCGGTCCAGAACAGCCCGGTAAAGCCATCCGAAAAATAGAACAGCGTCACCAGCGCAATCAAACAGACCGCGGCGGGCGCGCCGTGCAGTCCGAGCAGCAGCAGCGGCGCCATCAGCCCCACCACCCAGCGGAAGGGCGTGGAGATACGGTGCATGGCGCGCCCGAAGTTATCGACCTGCGCAATATACATGCCCAATAGGAACTGCGCGACGATGGGCGCGGCGTTGCGCAGCGCGGCGGCCAATCCCGCCAGCCGGAGCGACCCCGTGGCCTCGTTGATAAATACCGAGACGACAGCGTTTCCATCGATAAAGGACGCGCCGATCCAGAACAGGGAGCCCTCGATGATCATCATGTAATAATTGCGTTTGGATATTTTCGCGTTTTCCGCTGACCTTTGCATCATTGTTCTTTTCCCCCCGGGTTTTCTATTTTTATGGAGATCGGAACCGTCGAACCGCCCCCGCCGTTTCGTTTTTTCCCGTTTGCAAGCAGAACCATACAAAACTAGCATACCCTCCCCCTCCCCTTTTGTAAAGGCATCCTCTCATTTTTTATTTTCAGGTTTCGGCAAGCGGGAAATGCAAACAAATCGTGAATCCCGCGCGCAGGATTTGACCGGGACAGGGATTTGTGATACGATAGAATCCATCGACAAACGGCCCCGCACGGGGTCTGAACGCTGAAAAAAAGAGGTGCATTCTCCCATGAAAAGCAGAAAACTGCGCGCGGCGCTGTGCGCGCTGGTGTGCCTGCTCCTGCTCTCCCTGCTCAGCGGCTGCGGCGCGGGTGCGCTGATCCAGGGGCAGTGGACGGACAGCTCCGGCAGCCTATCCATGACGCTGGGCAAAGACGGCAAGGGCATCGTCACGGCCTACCAGATCCCACTGGAAATCACCTATACCTATGAAAACGACGTGCTGACCATCATCTACTCCGAGAACATCACCGACAGCGGCACCGTCACCTTCTACGGCGACGACGAGTTCGTCTGGGAAAAGGTAGATAAAAACGGAGATCCCTACACAGAGGATTATCTCCGCCAGTCCTGATTTTCCAACCTGCGCGCAAAGCGCCCACCGGCAAAGCCGGCGGGCGCTTTTTGTACGGGCGAAGCAGCATAACGGCAACCCCTCCGACCGCAGCGGCGCCAGCTCCCCTTGCGCAGAGAGCCAAGGGGAAATCTCCTGCGGGGGTACAGTGTATTTTTCGAATATTGGATGCCCTTTCACGGGGGAACGGCAACCCCTCAGGCCGCAGCGGCGGCCAGCTCCCCTTACGCAGGGGAGCCAAGGGGAGTCTCCTGCGGGGGGACAGCGTTTTTTTCGAATATCGGGCTTCCTTTCACGGGGGAACGGCAACCCCTCAGGCCGAAACGGCGGCCAGCTCCCCTTGCACCGGGGAGCCAAGGGGGCTCCTGTGGGGGTACAGCGTATTTTTCGAATATTGGGTGTCCTTCACGGGAGAACGGCAACCCCTCAGGCCGCAGCGGCGGCCAGCTCCCCTTGCACAGGGGAGCCAATAGGAATACACGCCGGCGATCCGGTACAAAAAAGGGGTTTCCGGCGATGGACCGTTGGGAACCTTTTTCTTCGATCTCAGGCAGCGGCTTTTCGGTTATTGTAAAAATACATCCCCACACCCGCGCCGCAGATGAGCACATAGCCCAGCACGCTGAGCGCATCCGGCACGTCCCCAAAGACGAGGAAGCCCAGAGCCGCCGCAAAGATCACCTGCGTATAGTCATAGACCGAGATCTCCTTGGCAGGCGCGCAGAGGTAGGCTTTGGTGATGCCCAGCTGCCCCACGCAGGCGAACGTGCCCGCGAGAATCAGGCAGATGAGCTGGAAAGCGGTCATGGGCCGGAACGAAAAGATCAAAAACGGCAGGCAGACCAAACAGGAAAACGCAGAAAAATAGAACACGATGCGCTTGCTGTTCTCCTGCCGCGCGCCCAGCTTGCGCACAAAGGTATAGGCCGCGCCCGCGCCCATGCCGCCGATTGCCCCGGCAAACGCGGGAAACGCCGCGGGGTTGCGGAAGCTCGGCTTGATGATGCACACGCTGCCCGCAAAGGCCACCAGCACGCCCAGCACCTGCACCCAGCTCGGCTTCTCCTTCAGCAAAAAGACGGAAAACAGAATCGCAAAGAACGGCGAGAGCTTGTTGAGCATGTTCGCATCGGAGAGATTGAGCTGCCCGATGGCATAGAAATTGCACAGCAGCCCCACCGTGCCGCAGAAGCAGCGCCCGAACAGCGCGGGGATATTCCCCTTTTCCGGCCGAAAGGAAATCTTCTCCCGCCGCATCATCGCCAGTATGAACAGCAGCGCGATGAAATTGCGGAAGAACGCCTTCTGGAAGGCGGGCAGATCGCCGGAGAGCTTGACAAACACGGACATCATCGAAAACCCGAACGCGGCGACGACGACATACAAAATGCCCTTGGTCTTCTGGCTCAAAGCAGGCATGGCATACTTCAGCTCCTTTTTCTTCATTCCGGACGCAGAGTCCCAATGGCCTCGGCGCTCAAAGTCCGCCTCTATTATACCACAACCGCCTCTTTCGTCGAGAGCCGCCGATGACGTGCCGCACAAGTTCCTCTTCGTGCATTTTATTCAGATAAATAAGATAGATCACGCCGAGCAGGACGGCGCCGGGGCCGGGAGGGCAAAAACGTCCGGTGCACGGCAAGCGCCGTTTCTGCAAAAGTCACAAATGCCCGCGTGCTGATGGAGGAGCCGGCCTGCAGCGCTAAGCAGGCCCAATGCGGGAAACGGAACGTCCGGCATCATCGCCGGATAAAGAACCCCTTGCTTTCCCTCCCGCCGGAGCTGTCGGATGTGCGTTTCCGCCGCGTTTCACTCGCGCTAAGGCGGTTTCAGGCACAAAAAAAGTCCATTGCCATTCGATCTAAATGACAATGGGCCTTTGGCAAAGAACTGTATTTTTAATTGAAAATCATTCAAGGGGTGCAGCATCGGTTCAGAGGGTGCATTGGTTTCCCTTCCGGGCGGCGCATTTTTTCTGCGCCGTTACACCTCCTTGAAATTAGGACAGGTACCCTTCCCGTGCCTTCACGCCGAAGTGGGCCTCCAGCCGGTGCATCTCGTCGTCGGTGATGGGATTGAGCAGGGGCAGGTGGGCGATCTTCCTGTAGATTTCCGCCGCCTTTTCGGCGGTCTTGATGCGGCCGAAGGTTTCGTCCAGGTCTTTGCCCGCGCCGTAGATGCCGTGCTGCGCCCAAACAACAAGGCGGGCGGTCTGCATCTTCTCCGCCGTGGCAATGCCGATCTCATGGGTGCCGCAGAGCATCCACGGCAGCACGTTTACGCCGTCCGGGAACACCACGATGCACTCGGTACACATCTGCCGGAGGGTGCGGGTGAACGCTTTTTCATCCAGGCTGTGGACATAGGTCATGGCCAGCAGGTTTGCCGGGTGGCAGTGCATGACCACATGGTTTTTGGGGGCGATTTTCAGCCTTGCGGCGTGGCTCATCATGTGGGCGGGAAACTCGGAGGTGAATTTGCCGCCGTCCGCGAAGCCCCAGAGAAGCTGCGCCGTTTCGCCGCCGTTTGTCAGCCGCACAAGGCCGAGGTTCACCTCCGGGGCGACCTGCACGTTCTTGAAATACTTGCCCGTGCCGGTGACGAGGAAGTATTTGCCCTCCAGCGCCGTGCAGGAAAAGCCCGTGGGAATCTCCCGCAGAACCTTGCCGTCCACAGAATCGGCTGCTTCGCCATGATTGCTTACCTTGAAGTAGCTCCCACCAATGATAATTCTTGCTTCGCTACCTCTATTTTTGTGGGTAAAAGCATTCTCACCCTTCACATAGGAATAATAACCTTCTGAACCTTCTACTGCTACTGATTCATCACAAGCAGTCAGCTTCAAATCATAGAGCCAACTAACAACAGGTGTTGTAGATAATTTAATTTGTAGATATATAGCTAAAGTATATTACAGCCCCGTCCTGCTCGTAAACCACAAGCTCAGCATATTTGCTACTGCCCTCATACAGCTTTCCGAAATTGTAATGGTATTCCAGAACCTTACTGCTGTCAAAATCAATTTGAACATTGTACCGTGCCAGATGCTCAGTTATATTATCCATTTTCTGCCCCCACAGCTTCGCCTCAATGGTTTCATTGCTTTCAACGCTGCAATAATCCGGGCATATTCCTACGGGTGTTGTGCCAAAAATTCCCATCGTGTTGCTGTCGACCTTTTCCGTTAAATCGCCGTTCAACGCATCGTACAGCGTTGGATGCAGATATTTCGCGGCGTCACCAAATCTGGTCTGGGTTATAAGCCATGCAAACTCATCCATTTTATCCTTGCACATATCAAGAGTAAAGGCCACGGTCTTTTCCGGGAATTCATCGCCGTAAACGGCATTTTCTTCGGAAAGGGAAACGTTTGAGTTTTCCTCATTTCCCTCATTGCTATCCATGTTATCCGAATCAGAAGCGCCGCTGGCAGGGGACTGTATGTTGTCAGAGGTGTTGGCTGCGTTTCCTGTACTGACTCCGGGTTCGGTGTATCCGCTTCCGGCAAACTGACTTTTCGTACCGCATGCGCAGAGTGCATACAGCATCGCCAGAAGAAGGATTGTTGATATCGTTTTCTTCATCATTTTCTCTCCTTTAATTCTGCGGCTTTCCAGCAATTTTTTTGAAAAACCAATTGGTAATAAACGAGAAGAGCGTTATCACACCTCCGAGTATCAGAATTGACGGAATAAGCAGAAGTATTAGATTAAAGCCGTCTGCATACGCCCCCTCGGTTATGCAGTTTGTGATTTCCATAATGGCCGTTGTTGCCGAAAACGCCTTTGATGCAAATCCGTGTACGGAATAACACCGATTTTTAACGTCAGCGTTTTCAGCTTTTCTGCCCCACACCCCCATAATAATTGAGTAAATCAACTTTGGAACCCAGCACAGTGCAAATATTACAAAGTTGCCTTTGCTTTCTCCATCCCCGATTGGCTTAGTATAAAGCATAAAGCAAATCTCAAGCACCAGAAACAGCATCGAAGTCAGAAAAATGAATTTTCTATACTGCGTGCGCTCTGCAGGGGCATCTGTTTTTTTACCGTGAAAGCGTACTATGCTTATCAGAGTAACAAGCGGACAAAGGCCGATCATTATGCTGCGTATTACAGCCGTTGATTCTGCGCCGTTCTGATTCATCCTCCAGAAGCCCACAAGGGGAAGTACAATTAAAATGATAAACAAAGGAAATCCCAAAATGGTTAAAATAGCTCCAGCAACCGCACCGCCAACTGCTGGATTGCCCGGTGCTCCGCCGCCCACACTGCCATAGTTTGTCGAGCCATCAGGCGCTGGGCCGCCTTTGCTGTCTTTTTTGTCGTATTCCGTCCGGGTGTAATCTCTGCCCAAAAAGTCGGTGTGCCTCTGGCTTTCGCCTGTCCTATACCCATACACATCGCGGTGTATAACCTTTTCGTTGCCCAAAAAATCCGTGTACGGCTCGCTTTCGCCTGTTCTATACCCGTGTACGTCCCTGTGTTCTATCTTTTCATTGCCCGAAAAGTCTGTATACGCCTTGCTTGTACCCGTTCGGTTTCCGTTTGCGTCAAAATGCTCGGCAACCTTGTCTCCGAACATATCCGTGGTAAATTTCGTCTCTCCGATTCTGTTTCCGTGGTCGTCGTAATGAGTGACAACCTCATTGCCGAGCCAGTCGGTGCTTTTAATACTTTTCATGCAGCCGTCTCCTTCTTTCAGACGTATGATATGATCTCCGGCTTCCTTTATGGCGTACTGCGCACCGCATTGATCCGTATCCGTAAAGAAGTACCAGTCATTTCCCGCATAGGTTATGGCAAAAAAGCTACTGAAATTTTCATCGGTATAGTATGCTGAACGAGCAGCTGAGCCGCCCTTTCCGAGACGATCACACGGTATTTCGCCTGCTCACTCATGTTCCGATACCTCTCGGATCGCATTGCGCATCATGGTTGCAACCTCGCTGACCGAGTGTCCGCTGTTTCCGCGCAGCCTCTCCTCCTCAACGGCCAGCAGTTCTTCACGCAGCTGCAGCATCTTTTCCCGTCGGGTAAAGGCCTCAATGTCCATCACGACAAGATCCCCTTCCCCATTCTTGGTCAGATACACCGGCTCCGCCGTCTTTTTGCACAATTCAGAAATCTCATTGTAGTTCTGGCGAATCGCTGCAGAAGGCCGGATATTCATGGTCATATTTTAATTTTATTATACCCAAATCCTGCTACGCCGTCAATCCTGCCTGCGCCGCTTCATCAGCAGCACTGTAGGAGTACAATACATCTTGGACGGTCGAAGAAAAAAAGAAGGAGAGATAGAGTATGCTGCTGCATGATATTGAAGTTCCGAACATCTATCACATGAACTCGTTGAAGCACAATCTGCTGGACTATACAGATGCGGATAAGTTCGATGTTATCTTGATGAACCCACCTTATGGCGGACATGAGGACAAGTCCATTCAGGGCTTCTTCCCCGACGATCTGGCAAGCTCTGAGACCGCCGATCTGTTTATGTCGGTTATTCTGTACCGTTTGAAAAAGAATGGCAGAGCCGCCGTTGTCGTGCCGGATGGTTTCCTGTTCGGTCTGGACAATGCGAAAGTGAATATCAAGAAAAAGCTCATTGGCGAGTTTAACCTGCACACCGTTGTCAGACTGCCCGGCTCCGTGTTCAGCCCCTACACTTCCATTACCACCAATCTGTTGTTCTTTGATAACACAAAGCCGACAACAGAAACATGGTTCTATAGAGTGGATATTCCGTCTGACAGAAAGCATTTTTCCAAGACCAAGCCGATGGAGCTGAAGCACTTCGATGACTGTATCGCTTGGTGGAACAACAGAGAGGTCATTCCCGACGGCGAATACTTCAAGGCGCAGAAATTTACTGCTGATTATCTACTGAATGAACAGGGATGCAATATTGACCTTTGTGGCTATCCTCACGAGGAAGAAGAAGTTCTCGATCCACTTGATACGATCAGAGAGTATCAGGAGAGACGAACCGCCCTCAATGCCGAAATCGACAAGGTGCTTGCAGAGCTGGAAGCATTGCTGCCGGGAGGTGTAACAGAATGACACCTGAGCAGTTAAAGGCAAGTATTCTTCAATATGCAAACTAAGAGATAAATCATACTTTGACCTGACCAATTTACGGGAAGGAATCATGCAAGATGAAATTGGCACTGTTACAGGAAAAATACCCAATATATTAGTTGCAAAAAATAAATCGCTTCCTGGCACCCTTCCAGATGTAGATTATGCTATATGGGATAAAGAAAGTAATTCCATTCTTATATGTGAATTAAAATGGCTTGTTGAAGCAGATTCAACTTCTGAGGTATTCGCAAGAGTTCAAGATTTAGAACATGGGTGTAGTCAGGTGTCGGATATGCTCGCCTATGCGCAAAACCAGTGTTCGGACTTCTGTAACAAAGTGTTTGGACTTGCTATATCGGATAACTTGCCATTGGTTATGGGGTGTGTCGTTTCAAAAAAAGGAATTCGGGTAGACAATTCAGACATTCCGGTAATTAGTTTACAAACGCTATTGGATTTGTTAAAGTGTAATAGCGTCAACAATACCTTTGAGGCGATTAAAGAAAAATCCTATTTGCTTTCAACTCCCAAAAACTTTGAATTTGGATTACAAGCGATTTCGTATGCGGGATATACTTTTGAAATCCCTGCTCTAATAAAAGATCCGGCCACCATTTCTGGGACATATAGGCGTATTGGCCCCAAAATAGGAAGAAATGACCCTTGCCCATGTGGTTCAGGTAAAAAATACAAGAAATGTTGCGGACGCTAAAATTAGGCGGGGTACAGACCACAAAGGGCAGCACCCCGCCCAATTATTTTTCCACCAGCGCAGACAGCTCCGTGAGTACATCGGACACCCGGCCCCAGAGCTTTTCATAGTCCCGCTGGAGCCCGGCGATCTCCTCCGGGTACACGCCGAAGGTGTTGGCATGGACGGCCACCTGATTGAGATTATTGGCGCACCGCCGCTGTAAAGATACCAACTCCTTGACCGGGGCAAGGTCTACATGGAGAATATAGCCGTTTAGGGCCATCTTCCGCATATAGGCCCCGGCGTTGGTAATACCCGCCTCGGCCATGCGCCGCTGTATCTGGGTCAACTCGTCCGCCGTGACCATCACATGAAGGTGCCTGTCACGCTTGCGCCGGGTCGTCAGCGTTCCTCCCGTTCCCGGCTCCGCTTGTGGGCGGGCGGCTCCTTCACTCTGTCCAGCTCCTTTTTCTCCGGCCCCTTGGGGAGCGGCGAGAGCGGCAGGTTGTTCAAAATACCGTCCAGCATATTGCCGTTCTGTTCCTCGGAGAGTTCGACTGTCAGCAGGTGGTTGTCTTTTTCGTTCATGGCGTCCTCCTATCTATCCTCATGGGACTTGTTGTGTTTGGCCTTGTCGGGCTCCTTCGGGAGCTCCGCTCTGCGGGCCGTCTCCTTGAGCTGGGCTGTGATGGAGGGTCGGGCCGCCCGATCAGGGTTTCCGGGAGCCGGGTGCAGCTCGTAGTCCTCCATCTGCTTTTCCGTCAGGGGCTTCAAATAAGCCAGTTCGCCCCATGCCCGCATGGTGCCGCCCTCCACCATACGCCGCTCGTCAAAGTTGATGATCTCCACGGGAGCGTTGCCGGGCGGCTTCGGGAAGGTGCCGAGGTCAACGGGTCGCTGGGTAGAGTAATAGCGGTAATACTCCGCCTGTTCATGGCCCTCGGTGCGCTCATGCACGCCAAACAGTTCCTTGTAATCGGCCACACGCTTGACAAAGTCCTTCTCCGCTGTCTGGCCGCTACTGTGGTAGTGGCCCCAATAGTAGTCCTTCTGGCCGTTCTCTGTTTCGGTAAACTGCCATGTGACAAAGGGACTGGGGGCCGCTTCGTCAAAGCGCAAAGCGAAGCCCCGGCCATTGTCAAAGGTAACAGATTTCAAAATCTCATAACCTTGATTGCTTTCTATGTGTTTTCCTCCTTTCTGACCTCGGGCCAAGTTGGCCCGAGGTGATGAAATGTTACGAAATACCCGTCCAAACCGGGGCAAAAGGTATTAGGATATTCAAGCCCGGAAAAGTGGTTCAAAAAAGCCTGATATTCCGGGCTTTTTCAAGAAGTAAATCGTAACGGGGCTACTTGGTTTTATCACGCTTTTTCCTCATGCGCTCCCGGCTCCTTCTGCGGTTTCCCTCGGCTTTGCAGGTTTCGGAGCAATAGGCTTGCCGCCCCTCCGGGAGAAAGGGCCGCCCGCAGATAGCGCACAGGCGGGTGTCCGGGGCCGGGCCATCCTCGTAGATAGAGGCTGCCAGCACCGGGTCAAGGGGCAGAACGGCCTCCCGAAAGTAGCGGCAATAGGCCCCTGTCCAATACTTGCCAAGCATATAACACTCACAATCCAGCGGCAGGCAGCCATACTCCCGGTCATAATTGGCGCACATCTCCGTGACCAGTTTTCGGATACTCTTTCGCTCGTCACGGGTCAGTTCCCGGCACATCAGAACTTCGGGCCAACTTGGCCCGAGGGGCGAAACTTCTTGCGGCAACGGTTTTTTCTGTTGCCGCACTCTTTTAAGTAGCGGCATCCGGCACAGCGGTCAGCGCCGCCACGGCCCGGGCGGGGGATCTCTTTCATCATCTTTTCGTAGGGGCTGTTGGTAAAGTTCATTCCTCGTCCTCCGTTTCTTCCTCAGTCTCCATATCGCCATAGGGGTCGGCTTCATCGTAGTCGTAATCGTCCTCGTCCAGTCCAGCGGCTTCATGCTTCGGACGGTAGACCTTGAAATAGTAGGCCGCACCACCGCCTACCAGCGCCACGGCGGCAACCATCAGAAGATTGCCGACAGGAAAGGCTGTGTCTTTTTCCGGTTCAGGCTCCGGCTCGGGAACAGGTTCAGGTTCGGGCTGGACAACCGGCTCTGTTACTTCAGGCTCCGGGGCTGCTTCTGCGAGAGCCAGAAGGTCTTTTTCCGTGACAGCGTTCAGGAAATACACATTGTTCTCGGTGCGCTGACGGTCAATGACCAGATAAAAAACATTCTCGCTGGGGGTGGTAATCGTGAAAAACTCCTTACCGTCCTCGTCGGTGGCATTATCCACCACCGTACCCGTTCCATCTGGGGTGAAGGGCTTGGTTGTGGTTTCCTCGGCGGCAGGCGGCTCGGTTTCTGCAACGGGCTCGTTACTCTGGGCATAGACCGTGGCGCTCATGCAGGTAAAAGAAAACAGGGCGGCAGTCAAAACCGCAGCCCTGCGAAAAAACTTATTCTTCATGTTTGGTATCCTCCTTTGCTTCGTCAGACTTCGGGCCAAGTTGGCCCGAAGCGGTAATACCGGGATTGCTGAAAAACTCAGCCAGTTCGGCGGGCGTCAGTTTCAGAGAACGAACAGCCTGAACAATCATGCTGTTTTCTTCTTCCTGACGCTGTTTCTCCAAATCCCGGATTTTGGCCTGCCACTCGGCAGCCTTCTCCCGGGCCTTCGACAGCTCTTTGTCGATTTTTTCAAGTTTGGTCATGGATAGCTCCTTTCTGAAAATCAGTTCAAGCGCCCAAAGGCGTAAAAGTGTTCCTGCCAGTAACTTGTATTGATACTGGCGTATTTAATAGGGTCGCCCGCATGGATCATCATTCCGCCGCCCACATAGATACCCACATGGGAAACGGGGCCATCGCAAGCATAGGTTTTCGTGAAAAAAACCAAGTCCCCGGGCTTTGCGTTGGCAGGTGATACATAGGAGCACTGGTTGAAAATTCCCGTGGCCGTGGTGCGTGGCAGATTATGAACGCCGCTTGCCGTGTAAACCCAGCAGACAAAACCGGAACAGTCGAAGCTGGTACTTGGAGAGGAGCCTCCCCAAACATAGGGCCAACCCAGATACTTTTCAGCCTCCGAGATCAGCGCCGCAAAGGCCGGGTCGAAAAGGGCCTCGCCCGGAATGGTATAGTCACTTCCGGGGTCATAGCTGCCTCCGCCGCTTGTGTAAATGTCATCCCACAGATAAGGCTTGTTGCCTTTGAGCTCCAAGGTTATGTCGTAGATTTCCTTCTGTTCGGCGTCCAAGAGGGAGCCCACTACCATGGGGAGGGTCTTGTTCTGGAGCCGCACATGGAGAATGTAATACTCATACGGCACTTCATAGGTGTCGG
>Ga0129310_1002395_pt1 | contig 14051 bp, 9 predicted proteins | sample Go1ome_2_FD_94433 | JGI IMG/M metagenome (GOLD analysis project Ga0129310, IMG submission 94433) | Western lowland gorrila individual fecal microbial communities from Wisconsin, USA - Go1022A metagenome | ecosystem: Host-associated > Mammals > Digestive system > Large intestine > Fecal | place...
AAAACCGACGCTCCTATAAGTTGTCAAGAGGCAGTTTGCGGGAGCGTTCTCTCCAATTCGCACAGGAGCTCGTAATACCTCCTCTCCAGTTTCGTCGACCGCCGTTTCCCCCGTTCCAAGTGCCCGAGTGTGGCTGCGGACAGGCCGAGCTCCGCGGCGGCTTTCTTCTGAGTCACCCGCATCGCCTTGCGCATCTTCGCGAGCTCGGGGCCTTCCGGCGCGGCGCCGTCGGGGTTCGGGTCCATGAGCACGTGGTACACCTCCCGCGCTATGTAGCGCTTCAGGCAGCGGACCGCCTCCCGCCGGGACTTCCCCTCGGAGGTCCGCCTCGCCACGTACCTCCTCGTCCTCTCGTCGTACGCCATGCGCTTGATTGCGATCTCGTAGAGCGCCCAGTTCGCCTGCCGGTTGCCGCCGCGGTTGAGCCTGTGCCGGTCCGTCTTCCCGCTCGACGCGGGGATCGGGGAGGCGCCGCACATCATCGAGAACGCCGCCTCGCCCTTCAGCCTGCCGGGGTTGTCGCCGGCGGCCACGACCAGGGCGGCGGCGGTCGTGGTGCCGCAGCCCTCGACGCCGAGCAGCGCGGGCGCGTTCGCCTCCAGCAGCGCGCGGATGCGCTCGTCGAGGGACTCGACCTGGCTGCGGGCCTCCTTCCAGACCGCCGCGACGGACCGCAGCGAGGCCAGCACGCTCTCCTCGAGCGCGTCGCCCGCCTTCCTCCCGCGCGCGAGCAGCGGCATGAGGTCCTTCGGCCGCTCGCGGCCCCTGAACCGCTCCCTCAGGGCGCTCGGGGCCGTCGTGAGCATCGACTTCGCGCAGGCCACGCAGGACGTGGACGTCGCGACGGCCAGCCTGCGCGCGACGTAGAGCTGGCGCACCGCCTCGACCCAGCCGTCCTGCGACTTCGGCACGGAGCAGCCCTTCCCGGACGCCGCCTTGCGCGCCGCGCGCTCGGCGTCCAGCGGGTCGCTCTTCCCCTCGCCGGGCCTCACCTTGTCCCTCTTGGGCCTGAGCACCTCGACGACGTTGTACCCGAGCTCCACGAGCCTCCTCGTCAGCCCGGCCCCGTACGATGCCGTGCCCTCGACGCCGACGACCATGCAGCTCCCCGGGTCGCCTATCGCCTCCGCCAGCCTGTCGTAGCCCTCGGGGTCGGCCCCGAAGCTCCCGCTCCAGATCTTCCTCCCGAGGCCGTCGAGCAGGCACAGGACATGCACGTCCTTGTGCGTGTCGACGCCCGCGATGACCGTTTCGCCTTCCATTTTCGCTCCCCTCGGTCTGCCGCCTGCTCCGCGCCCGGGTCTCCCAGACATTGCACTGACGGGAGCGCTACAATCCAATTGGCTTGTCCGATTGTCCGCGCTCATGCTCCTATTAGGTCATGGCAGGACTCCGGGACGCGGATGCCGGGGCGAGACAGGTCGGATTTGAGGACGGCCGAAGAGGCGTCAGCAGGTCAGTGGGTCATCGTCCCGGCATTCAGCATCAGGGTAGCGCTGCGACGCGGAAATCGCGCGCCGTTGCCGCGCCCCGCAGTGCCCGCTTCCCCCGAGAACAATTATCAGTGCAGGTAGACGGGTTGTGCATTTTCGGAAAACCGGGGGATGGTCGACCCATACGGTTCAAACGTAGTAGATAGGCCGCTTTCGTGGTTCCGCGCCAAAACAGTCTTTTTTGAGCGAAGTGGCGGGTGGTATCCTTGGTAGCCCTGTGCTGCAAACGCACCTTAAACGCAAGGAGTTCCATGGATCCTATCGCCCAGCTCGCCCGCGAGCTCAACCTTAAGGCCGCCAACGTCGAGGCGGCCGTCAAGCTCATCGACGAGGGCAACACCATCCCCTTCATTTCGCGCTACCGCAAGGAAGCCACGGGCGGCATGGACGACGTCGCCCTGCGCGCGCTCGATGAGCGCCTGTCCTACCTGCGCAACCTTGAGCAGCGTAAAGACGATGTCATCCTGCTCATCGACGCTCAGGGCAAACTCACGCCCGAGCTCGAGCAGCAGATTCGCGAGGCCACGCAGCTCCAGCGCGTCGAGGACCTCTACAAGCCCTACCGCAAAAAGCGCATGACCCGCGCACAGAAGGCCCGCGAGGCCGGCCTGGAGCCGCTCGCCAACATGATCATCATGCAGGCATCCACCAAGGGCAGCGCGCTCGATGCCGCCGCGGCCTACGTCAACGAGGACGCCGGCTTCGACACCGCCGAGAAAGCGCTCGCAGGTGCGGCCGACATTGTGGCCGAGACGGTGGCAGAGGACCCCGAGAACGTCGCCGACCTGCGCGCCTTTACGCAAAACACCGCCGATATCGTCGTCGAGGCAACCGACCCCGCCGAGAAGACTCCCTACGAGCCCTATTACAACTTTGACGAGCCGCTACGCCGTATACCCAACCACCGCGTGCTGGCTATCGACCGCGGTGAGCGCGAGGGCAAGCTCCGCGTGCGCGTGAACGTCGACGGCGCCGCCGCCACGGCACGCCTCGGCAACCGCTGGCCCCGACGCCAGGGCGTGTTTGCTCCCATCTTCGATGCCGCCATCGCTGACGGCTACAAACGCCTCATGGCTCCCTCGCTGGAGCGCGAGGCCCGCGCCAAACTCACCGTTCGCGCCCAGACCGAGGCCATCAACGTCTTTGCCAAGAATCTTGAGGGCCTGCTCTCGGCACGCCCCGTCCGCGGCGCCCGTGTGCTCGCGCTCGATCCGGGCTACCGCACCGGCTGCAAGGTCGCCGTCATGGACGAGACCGGCAAGCTGCTCGACCACGGCGTGGTCTACCCTACCAAGCCGCGCCACGACGTCGCCGGCACCAAGCGCGAGCTCGCCCGCCTCGTCAAAAAGGACGGCGTCAACACCATCGTCATCGGCAACGGCACCGCCAGCCGCGAGACCGAAGAAGTCGTCTCGGAGTTCATTGCCGAGCAGGCGCCCGGCTTGCGCTACACTATCGTGAACGAGGCCGGCGCGTCGGTGTACTCCGCCTCCGAGCTCGCGAGCCAGGAGTATCCCGACCTGGACGTCACCGTGCGCGGCGCCATGAGCCTGGGCCGCCGCCTGCAGGACCCGCTGGCGGAGCTCGTCAAGATTCCGCCCCAGTCCATCGGCGTGGGCCAGTACCAGCACGATCTTGACCAGGCCGAGCTTTCGCGCACGCTGGGCCACGTGGTGGAGGACGTCGTCAACCGCGTGGGCGTCGACGTCAACACCGCAAGCGCGAGCCTGCTGGGCTACGTATCGGGCATTACGCCGAGCGTGGCCAAGAACATCGTGGCATACCGCGAGGAAAACGGCGCCTTTACCGATCGCCGCCAGCTTAAGAAGGTCCCCAAGCTGGGACCCAAGGCATATCTCAACGCCGCGGGCTTTTTGCGCATCAGCGGCGGCAAGAATCCGCTCGATGCGACAAGCGTCCACCCCGAGAGCTACGAGGTGGCCACGTCCGTCCTGGAGCGCGCCGGCGTGGCGGCCAGCGAGCTCAGCCGCGGCGGCGTGCCCGATATCGAGCGCCGTCTGGGCAGCATCTCGGCACTGGCAAGCGACCTGGACTGCGGCACCCTCACGCTCATCGACATCGTCAACGAGCTCAAAAAGCCCGGCCGCGACCCGCGCGACGACGCGCCCGAGGTGGTCTTTAGCCGCTCGGCGCTTTCCATCGACGACCTGGAGCCCGGCATGGAGCTCAAGGGCACGGTGCGCAACGTCGTCGACTTTGGTGCCTTCGTCGACGTGGGCGTGCACCAGGACGGCCTCGTGCACATCTCCAAGCTCGCCAACCGCTTCGTCAAGCACCCGAGCGACGTGGTGCGCGTCGGCGACACGGTGAAGGTATGGGTCGAAAAGGTCGACCGCGACCGCAAAAAGATCTCCCTCACCATGGTGCAGGGGAAGTAACAGCAAAAGGCGAACCACCGCCGCCCATCGTTGAACTTGCAAGTTTTTGTCACACGCTGGGAAAAACTTGCAGATACCGCGACAAAAAGGTGCCGCCCCATCAAAGAGGCGGCACCAACAAAGTCTTATTCAGCTCAGAACCCCTACGAGCAAGGACGCCCCAGGCGCAGAGTAAAAGGGGCCGGCCCTCTCACCCTGCGCCGCGGCAACGCCCGCGGCTCGCGTTCGCCCTACGGCAGGATATGGAAGCCGAGCGAGGCGATATCCTTGGCAAAACCGCGCACGGTATCGAGCGAGACCTCGTACGGGTCGCGACCGATGTTCTTGCGCTTGGCCAGGATGCTGTTGGGCACTGTGATGATCTGGCAACCGCAGGCCTCGGCCTGGTAAATGTTGATGAGCTCGCGCGTGGACGCCCACAGGACCTCGCAGTTGGGCTTGGCGGCAGCCTTCTTGACCGACTCCGTCATAAACGGAATGGGATCGACGCCGGTGTCGGCGATGCGGCCGGCAAAGAGCGAAATGATGGACGGGGTCTCGGCGTCAACGGCCTCGACCATCTCGTCGACCTGCTCGGGCGTAAAGATGGTGGTGACGTTGACTTTGATGCCGTCGGCCGAAAGTTTGCGCACCAGCTCGGCGGTGGACTCGCCCTTGGTGGTCACGCACGGAATCTTGACGTAGACGTTCTCGGCCCAGGTAGCGATTTCGCGCGCCTCGACCTCCATGGTCTCAACGTCGTCGGCAAAAACCTCAAACGACACGGACACATCGGTGATGTGAGCCAGGACCTCCTTGGCAAACGCGCGGTAATCCGTCACGCCGCCCTTCTTCATAAGGGACGGGTTGGTCGTGAAGCCCTGAACGTTGCCGTTCTCGTGCATGTCGAGCATGCCCTCGAGGTTTGCACCGTCAGCGAACACCTTGATTGCCATCTGCCTGATTCCTTTCGTTTGCATAAGGCCGGTAAACTGCTAAACACTTTACCTATGTTTATCAAGGCGTGAACTGCGGTTATTTACCTTCTCGGTGAACGGTATAAACACGTTAGCGTTTGGTTTGATAAATCGATTGAGCATGTAAATCCAATAAACCGCAGGTCGAGCGAGCGTGTTCCAGGTGCCGCAGGTCGCCGCGAAAGAGGAGCGACGCGTACTTTGGTACGCGAGCGACGGTTTGAGCGGCGAGATGCGGTGCCTGGGACGCGCGCAGCGCTAAATTAGGCCGAAGTGGCGCATGGCCGTGACGGTACCGTCGTGTGCGACGTCGTCGGTCACGTAGTCGGCGACCGCCTTGACCTCGGGCATGGCGTTGCCCATGGCCACGGCCGTCTCCACGGCGGCGAGCATGCCCAGGTCGTTACCCGAATCGCCAAAACCAAAAGTGCGCGCATTACCCGCACGGCCCAGATACTCCAGCGCTCGCGCCACGCCCACGCCCTTGTCGATGCCCTTGGGGCTCAGCTCACGGTTCTGGCCACCGGTATTGCACAGCTCAAAGTTGCGCTCGATAAAGCCGTCCTCGTTGGCCACGCACGCCAAGTTGGGCGCGTTCAGGCACACCTTGCCCACGCGCAGACGACCGTCGACGCGCATCTCCTCGGCGCCATGCACCACGGTGGTACCGATCAGAGACGATTCCTCAACACCCGCAGGCTCCAGAGCAAAGGTTGCTCCATTGGTCTCGAAAAAGGCCTCGAATCCTGCCGAGATAATACGACGTGCAAGTTCCTCGACTACGTCCTCGGCAAAGCAGTCCTCGTGCACCACATGCCCCTCGACCTCGAGCGTGGCACCCGCCATGGCAACGATGCCCGCGGGATCGAGCGCACGCAAGCTGTCCGCGATGAGCCACAGAGGGCGACCGGTGCAGATAAACGCCTTGTGCCCCGCATCGCGCAGCGCATGGAACGCCTCAACCACCGCCCGCGAAGGACGAACCGCCGAAAAATCCTTATCGGTCATATCGTCGGGGTCGAACGACGTCAGCGTGCCGTCCACGTCAAAAAAGAGCACGGCGGAATCGGGGCACGCATCAATCATATGGGTTCCTTTCGAGGGCGAGGGCAAACGAAGCATCCATCATATAATGGAGCGACGCAACCAGAGAGGTCACCCATGGAATTTTATGCAAGCTGCCCCGAGGGCTTTGAGTCCGCACTCGCCGACGAGCTTAAACGGCTCGGGCTTTCGCATGTCCGCCGCCTGAAGGGCCGCGCTACGTTTGAGGGCGAGCTCGAAGAAGGCTATCGAGCATGTCTGTGGTCGCGCCTGGCCAGCCGTGTGTTCGTGGTGCTCGGGCGCTTTGAGGCGCAGGATGCCGATGAGCTGTATGACGGCGTGTACGACATCGCCTGGGAGGGCATCGTCCGCGCGCACGCCACCATCGCCATCACCGCCCGTGGCGTGACAGAGCAGCTGCGCAACACACGCTTCTCCGCCCTGCGCGCCAAGGACGCGCTGTGCGACCGTCTGGCCGAGGCCACGGGCCGTCGTGCCGACGTCGACGCCGCCGACCCCGACGTTCACCTGCTGCTTTCGCTGCGCCAGCGCCGCGCGAGCATCAGCCTGGACCTTTCGGGCGATCCGTTGTTCAAGCGCCTGCCGCCTGCTGCGACCCGCGCCGGCGAGGGCACGCACGTGCTGCGCCCCGACTACGCCGCACTGGTGCTGGCGCAGGTCGGCTGGACTGCACTGTGCGAGCGCGAGCTGACGGCCGACGATTACGAGAACGAGGCCCTGCCAACGCTGATCGACGCCTCGTGCGCCGGCGGCGGCCTGCTGCTGGAGGCTGTGAATATCCTGACTGACCGTGCGCCGGGCGCTGCCCGCGAGCATTGGGGTTTTGAGGGCTGGCAGCTGCACGATGCCGCCCTGTGGGAGCAGATGCTTGCCGAGGCGCGCGGGCGCGAGGCCACCGCGCGCGAACGCCAGGCGCGCATCGTTGCCGTAGACATTGACCCCGCCGCCCGCAAGACCGCCGAGCGCATGGTCAAGTGCGCCGGCTACAAGCGCTTTGTCGATTTTTGCGCCGCCAAGCCCGGCGCTGTTCTGGACCACGCGGGCGCCGTCGCCGGTGCTGCCGTGGTCGCGGATACGACCGAGACGCCGCTTTCGCTCATGCATGACGCCATGACGCTCATCGGTGAGCTGCGCCGCGCGCCCGAGCTCGCCTCGGCACCGGTCGCCGCGCTCACCCGCGATGGCCTCATGGCCCGTGCGCTCCACGCCGAGCCCGAGCGCTCCATCGCCGTCATGCCCAATAACGAGGAGGCGGCTATCGAGGTCTGGCCCTCGCTCGACCACGCCGCCGCGGCATTTGAAGCCGCGACCAGCGCGGATGCCGTGGGCGAGGCCGCAGATGCCGACAACGCCGCCGACGAGACCGGCACCGCGCCCGCCATGCCCGAGCCCACTGCCACGCTCGACCTGGGTGACGGCAAGCCGCTGCCCGTGCTCATCCCCGAGTCCGAGCAGTTCGCCAACCGCCTGCGCAAGAACGCCCGCCTGCGCCGCAAGTGGGCCAAGCGCGAGGGCGTGAGCTGCTACCGCGTCTACGATGCCGACCTGCCCGACTACTCCGCCGCCATCGATCTGTACGAGGGCTGCCCGCAGACCCCGGGCCGCTGGCTCGTCATTGCCGAATACGCCGCACCCAAGACCATCGACCCCGCGCTGGCCCAGGCCCGCATGCTCGACATTTTGGCCATCGCGCCGCGCATCCTGGATGTCCCGGCCGAACACGTGCACGCCAAGGCCCGCATGCGTTCGCGCGGCGGCTCGCAGTACGGCAAACAGGGCGCCGGCAAGGGCGGCTCGGGCGAGCGTGCCAATATCGCGCGCCGTCGCCTGCCGCTCATCGAGGAGGGCGGCCTTACCTTTGCCGTCAACTTTGACGACTACCTGGACGTCGGCCTCTTCCTGGACCACCGCGTCACCCGCAACCTGGTGCGCGAGCATGCCAAGCAGGCGCGCCGTTTCCTCAACCTGTTTGCCTACACCGGCACCGCCACCTGCTATGCGGCCGACGGCGGCGTCGAGGAGACCGTGACGGTCGACCTCTCGAACACCTACCTGGACTGGGCCGAGCGCAATATGCGCCAGAACGGCTTTGTGGGCCCGCAGCATCATTTTGTGCGCGACGACGTGCTCGCCTGGATTCGCGACCAGCGCCAGACGCGCAATCGCTGGGACCTGATCTTTGTCGACCCGCCCACATTCTCGAACTCGTCCAAGATGGGCCGCCGCACCTGGGATGTCCAGCGCGATCACGTTGAGCTGCTGGCTGGCGTGTCGCGCCTGCTCACGCAGGGTGGCCATGCCATCTTTAGCTGCAACCTGCGTGGCTTCCGTCCCGAGACGCGCAAGCTCGCGCGCGCGGGCGTGGTGCTGGAAGACATTACCGCGCAGACCATCCCCGAGGATTTCGCGCGCAACCAAAAGGTGCACCACTGCTATATCGTGCGTCGCCTGCCCATCGAGGACGCCATGGCCGAGGTCGGCTTTAGTGCCGAGGAAATTGCCGAGCGCGTCGAGGAGCTGCGCAACCCCGAGGCCCGCAAGCCTCGCGCGGCAGTGCCTGGCCACGCGCACGCCGGCAACGGCAAGCCGCACGGCGAAAGCAGGCCGCACGCCGCCGGCAACCCCTCCCCCGCCGGCAAACCCAAAAAGAAGAAGTTCTACGCCAGCAAGCCCAAGGGCAAATAGAAAAGTTGCGGTGGAATACGGACTGTTTTGCCTGGAATTTGGCAAATTTAGACCGTATTTCACCGCAACTCATGAGGGGATGGGGGCGACGGGCTAGCCTTGGGTGACTAGGCGGTAGCCGATGCCTACGTGGGTTTGGATGTAGCGCGGATGCGCGGGGTCGGACTCGATCTTTTTGCGCAGCGTGCCCATAAAGACACGCAGGCTCGCGAGATCGCTCTTGGTCGCCGTGCCCCAGATTTCGTGCAGGATAAATTGATGCGTGAGCACCTTATCGGCGTTGTGCGCCAGCAGGCACAAAAGCTTGTACTCGATAGGCGTCAGGTGCAGCTCCTCGCCGTCCATCGTGGCGATACCGGCGTCAAAGTCGATATGCAGCTCGCCGGTATCAAACGTGCCCTCGGACGAACCCGCACCTATCTGCGCATACGAAAGGCGCCTGAGCGTCGTGCGAATGCGCGCGAGCAATTCCTCGACCGAAAACGGCTTGGTCAGGTAGTCGTCGGCACCGGCGTCGAGCGCGCGAATCTTGTCCACGTCCTCGCTGCGCGCCGAGACCACGATAATCGGCATGCCCGACCACGCGCGTATCGACTCAACCACCTTGACGCCGTCCATATCGGGCAGGCCCAGATCGAGCAGCACGATGCTCGGCGCTTGCGACGATGCGGCGGCGATGGCGGCATGGGCGGTCTCCACGGCCATATGACGCAGGCCATGCGCCTCGAGCGCGGCAACGATAAGGTTGCGAACGGCGGGGTCGTCCTCAACAACCAAGATGAGCGGTTTCACGGCAGAGTTCGGCACGGCGCTACTCCTTATCAAACGAAACATCGGCAGCGGGAAGCTCAATCGTAAAGACCGAGCCGTGCGGGTCCGCCGCGGCAACCTCTATGCTACCGCCATGTGCCAGCGCAATGGAGCGGCAGAGCGAAAGCCCCAGGCCCACACTGCGGCGGCTGTCTGCCAAACCATGGTTGACGGTGTAAAAGGACTCAAAGATGCGCTCGCGGTCCTCGGGCGCGATGCCCGGCCCGTCGTCGGCGACCGAACACATCACGCGCCCCTCGTCCACGCCAATCGAGATCACGATATGCGAGCCCGCCGGCGTATACGTGATGGCGTTATTCACCAGGTTCACCACGAGCTGGACCATCAGGCGCGCGTCGACGTTGACGAGCGCCGGCTCATCGCACGCAACCACCTTGAGCTCGTGTTCGCGCACGGCGGGGTTCACGTGGCGCAGCGCCTCCTCGACGATATCGTCCATGAGTTCGAGCGTGGTTGACAGGCGCATGCCGCCGCCCTCGAGCTTGGTGGTGGCAAGCAAGTTCTCAACGGTGGCGTTGAGCCACAGCGCATCCGAGCGAATGGACAGCAGCATGTTGCGACGCGTCTGGGCATCGAGCACCGCCGTGCCGGTTGAGCCCTGGTCGAGCAGCACGTCGGCATTGCCCGAGATGCTCGTGAGCGGCGTGCGCAGATCGTGCGAGATGGAGCGCAGCAGGTTGGCGCGCAGCTGCTCGTTTTTGGCGAGCACCGCTGCCTCCTCGCGGGCCTCCATGGCGCGGGCGCGATCGAGCGCCAGCTCGCCTTCGCTCACAATGGCATCGGCCAGCATTCGTTCCTCGTGCGTCAGCACATCGGGCTCGGCAACGATAGCCAGCACGCCCACCACCGAGGCGGGGTCGCCCGAGCGCACGATGCTGTCGCCCGAGCGCACCGTGAGGTAGATGCCGTAGAACGCCGAGCCGCCAAAGGTGGCGTCGAGTGGCGTGCCCACGTAGGCCGAGGCCGAGAGCAGCGGCGGCATCTGGGGCGCCAGCTGATGCACCGGCGCGGCATCGCCCACCGCCGTATACGTCGCGCGCGGCAGCAGGTCGTCGTCATCAGCATCGGCGCTGTACCACACGACCGGACAGCCCGAAAGGCGCGCCAGCTGCGTGGCCATGGCGTGCACGATCTGCTGCTGGTCGGCGCAGCGCTGCAGCATGCGGTTGGTCTCGAGCACCATCTGCGTGCGACGGTCGCTCGCGGCGGCCTGCGCCAGGGCTCGGCGCAGGGCCAGCGCGATTGAGCTCGACACGAGCGAGACCACGAACATGATCACGAACATGCCGGGGTACACATGGTCCATATACGCCAGCGAGTAGCGCGGATCGATAAACAAAAAGTTGTAGAGCGCCACGGCGGCGGCCGAGCTCAGCAGGCAGTACAGGCGGCTCCAGGTAAAAAAGGCGCACAGCTGCACGGCGAACACGTAGACGATCATGATGCTGGGGCGAAGACCGGGATGGTCGAGCAGCGCACCCACAATCGTCGCCGCCAGCAGCAGCCCTGCCGACACGCAGATGTCATACAGCGGACCGCGGCGCGTCAGCGTCGTACGCCGCCACCAAAAGTTCTCGGCAAGATCACCGTCCACGCGGGCGTCCATCGGCACCGCACCCCTCCCTCAAAAACAAAAACCACCACAAAGGGGACAGGCACCTTTGTGGTGGTTTTCCCTCGTGGTGGTTCTAAGTGTAAAGCCTTTACTACCGGCAGTCGCTAGACAAACAGCACGTGCGCGAGCAGGGCGCAGACGCACGCCGCTCCAAATACCAGCGCCACGACCAAGATCACGCGGTCGGTCATGTCCATATTGGCGCGGTCCGTAAAGAACCGATCCTCGGCAGTGTCGACACGCGCCTCGCGGATATCGAGTGCCCTTGCATCCACGTTTACCTCCCCGGTTTTCATTTCATCCATCGATAATCAACCCCGTGTAGCCCGCCGACGCCTACGGGCGCTCGTTGGGCGCCAGGCGCTGCATCTTGTTCACGGCCTTGAACTTGGTGAACAGCGGCACGTACTCAAAGCTTACGTTGGAGTTCTCCAGGCCGTACCAGCGCGCGGGCGTGCCGGCGGCGCGGCGGATAATGTACTTGAGCGTGATGGCCGTGCGCTCGCTGGGCTCCACGTCGCTCTCGGGCGCCAGCAGCTTGCGGATCATAACGAACTTGAACGTGCCGATGTTGCCCGGGTCCTTGTAGACCGAGTAGTCGTGCTTTTGCGCGGGCAGCTCGCCAGTGGCGGCAAGATCCTGAACGACCTGGCGCAGGTAGGCATTGACGCGCTGGTTGACCTTATAGCCCAGGTACAGGTGCACGCGGAAGACGTAGTCGGTGTCGAACGTCTCGACCGAATAGGCAAACGTGTACGGCTCGTCCATGGTCTCGACGTTGACGAACCACCAGGCGCGGGCGCGCTTGGGATGCTTGTCCAGAATCGAGTAGACAATGTCGCGGTCGATGTAGTCGGTATGGGTATCCTTGGTCAGGTACACGATGTTGTCGCTCATGCGCTCGTAGCGGTCGTCGTCGCGCAGGCGCTTGAGCTGCGGCAGATAGCTGCGCAGCGGCAGCAGCGTAAACTGGCGCTGCTCGACCGCCGTACCGTTGTACCAGCACACCATGACGCCCATGATGAGCGCGGCCATGAGGATGGTGAAGTAGCCGCCGTGGAAGAACTTGGTGAGCGAACTCACAAAGAAGAAGCCCTCAAGCAAAAGGAAGAAAGCGGCGAAGACCCACGGTGCGACCTTGAGCTTGCGCTCCTCGTGCAGGTAGAAGAAGAGCAGCAGCGTGGTGCACATCATGGTGAGCGTAATGGCCAGGCCGTAAGCGGCTTCCATGTGCGCGGAGTTCTGGAACAGCAGCACCACGATGACGCAGCCCACGAGCATGACGTTGTTGACCATGGGAATGTAGAGCTGGCCCTTGGTCTCGGCCGGATAGAAGACCTGCATGTGCGGCATGAGGTCCAGACGGCTGGCCTCGGACACCAGCGAGAACGCGCCGGTGATGAGTGCCTGCGAGGCGATGATGGCCGCGATGGTGGAAAGGCCGACGGCAAACGGGCGCAGGCCGGGAGCGAGCATCTGGTAGAACGGGTTGAGGTCGGCAATGCCCATGAGCTCGGGGTTGGCAGCATTGTTGATAAGCCAAGCGCCCTGGCCCATGTAGGACAGCAGCAGGCAGCACTTAACAAACGGCCAGGTGGCGTAGATGTTGCCGCGGCCCACATGGCCCATGTCGGAGTAGAGCGCCTCGGCACCGGTGGTGGCGAGGAAGCAGCTGCCCAGAATCATGATGCCCGCGTGGTTGTTGGGGCTCAGCAAAAAGGCGATGCCGCGCACCGGGTTGAGGCACAGCAGCACGGCGGGGTGCTGAAAGACAAAGAACAGACCCGTGCCGCCCAGGAACAGGAACCACAGCGTCATGATGGGGCCAAAGGCGTGACCGATCTTGGCCGTACCGATGCGCTGCACCAAGAAGAGCACGATGATGATGGCAAGCGTGATGGCCACAACGCGGCCCTGGTCATCGCCCAGTACGGCATGGACCGCGGGAATGGTGCGCAGGCCCTCGATGGCCGTGGTAACGGTGACGGCAGGCGTGAGGATGCCGTCGGCGAGCAGCGCGGCGCCACCCAGCATGGCGGGGATGATGAGCCACTTGCCGCAGCGCTTGACCAGGCTGTACAGGGCGAAGATGCCGCCCTCACCATGGTTATCGGCGCGCAGCGAAATGAGCACATACTTGATGGTGGTCAGCAGCGTAACCGTCCACACGACAAGGGAGAGCGCACCGAGCACGAACTCCTCCGTGACGCTTCCGATGCCGCCGTTGCCGGCAACGAGCGCCTTGGTTACATACATGGGGCTGGTGCCGATATCGCCGTACACCACGCCCAGCGTGACGAGCATCGCCGAGATGCTCACAGGAATCGCAGCGTGCGAGGCTGCCTCCTTGGCCTTTTGTTCCATAAGCCGGTTTCCTCCCAACTTTAATGTTCGGAGGGATTATAGGTAATCGGCCCATGTTTGAATGGCACTGTTTTCCCAGCTAGATAAACATTTATACGGCCTTTAGGCCACCGCGGCGATATGGAATGTGACAAAGGGACTGTCCCTTTGTCACATTCGTCATTTTCCGAGCCAGTTTTTGAACCACCACTCCATGGAGCGGCTCATCTCGGCCATAAAGGGACTCGTGTGCTTGCGGGTATAGATGTCCACGACGCGCTCCCCCACCTCGCGGGCATGCGGACGGAACATCGCGTCCATCTCGGCCACCTGCGCGTCCATAGTCGCAGCATCGGCGCGGCAGTAGCGCTCCTCGTGCACCAGGTTCACCACGGGATGCGCAATGGCCGGACGCTCCTTACGGGGCGTGCCGATGATGAGCATCGACAGCGGCATGGTATAGGGCGGCAAATCGAGCAGCGCGGCAACTTCCTCGGCATTCTCGACGATGTCGCCGATGTAGCAGCTTCCCAGCCCCAGAGCCTCGGCGGCAATCACGGCGTTTTGCGCGGCGATCACGGCGTCCTGCGCCGCGATGGCAAAGTCGCCCAGACCCGGCGCACGACGGGGCTGCTTGCCCGTGCGTTCGACAAACTCGGGCTCA
>Ga0129310_1002396_pt1 | contig 14033 bp, 11 predicted proteins | sample Go1ome_2_FD_94433 | JGI IMG/M metagenome (GOLD analysis project Ga0129310, IMG submission 94433) | Western lowland gorrila individual fecal microbial communities from Wisconsin, USA - Go1022A metagenome | ecosystem: Host-associated > Mammals > Digestive system > Large intestine > Fecal | place...
CTCCGGCGAAATGATGGCCCTCTACGCGGCAAGCAACATCGCCCAGGCCATCAAAAACTTCGGCCGTCGCGGCTACGCACGCTTAAAGGGCATCATCCTCAACGCCAAAAACATTGAGAATGAGCAGGAGCTGGTAGCCAAAGCTGCCGCGGAAATCGGCACCGAGGTTGTGCAGTACGTACCGCGCAGCGGCGATATCCAAATCGCCGAAAATCAGGGCGGTACCGTCAGCGAATTTGTCAAGGACTCTCCGATGGTACAGGTATATAACGAGCTGGCCGAGCATGTGCTGGCTATGAGCGAGGACGAAGAAGAATAGGAGGCAGTACATGGGCTTAAAGGAAGATGCAATGTGGAAGATGGCCGAAAAAATGGGCATGCCCAAAAGCGCCATCGAAGCCATCAAGGCGAAGCAGAAAAACGGCGACAAGAGCGCTATGCCCGACATGGGCAAAATGATGAGCATGATGCAAGACATGAAGGGTGATAAGAAGGACGAAATGCGCAAAATGGCTGAGAAAATGGGGATGCCACCGCAGGCTGCAGGCATGGACGGCAACGAAATCTTAGGCCGTCTTAACCGCCTGAGCAAGGTGCAGACAATCAAGGATGTGCCCCAGCTCACAACAGCGCTGTTTCCCGGCACCCACTGTCCGCTGATGGGCGCGGCGATGGTGGCAGGCGGTATCGATGATTGCCTGCTGGTAATTGTAGGCACGGACGAATGCAGCTATTACACCAAAAGCCTCACCATCAACGAGCGCTACGGCGGTATTGCGGGACGCTGCGTTTCCGTAGTGCTCGACAGCCATGACGTAACCTTCGGCAGCACCGAAAGCATGCACAAGGCCTTCAAGGAGATTGTGGCGGAATATCAGCCGAAATGCGTGATGCTCGTCACCACCTGCGTAATTGAGGTGATCGGCGATGATTACGATGCCATTGCCGCAGAGCTGACAAAGCAGTACAGCATTCCGGTAATGGCGGTGCACACCGAGCACTTTAAGTGCGAGGACCACTTCCCCGGCTTGGAGCGTGCCATCACAGCCTGCGCCGCAATGATGCAAAAGCAGGACTGCGACAGCAGCGTCAACGTTCTGGGCCAGCGCATGGGCAACTTTGCCGATACGGAGCTGCACGCATTTTTAGCGGCGGCAGGCGTCAAGCTGGGCGTGCAGCTGCCCAGCGGCTGTACTGCCGAGGAAATCCGCCGTGCTCCCGCAGCAAAGGTGAACATCGTCGTGCATGATATTGCACTGCCGTTGGCGCAGGCTATGCAGGAGCAGTACGGCATTCCCTATGTTTACTTCAACCGCTTTGCCGCGCCGGAAAAAATTCTGCAGGCCTATCAGCATCTGTTTGATTATCTGGAGCTGCCGCTGCCTGCGGAGATCGGCGCTAAGTTTGAGGAATGCAAGGAAATGGAGCAGAAGGTGCTGCCTGAAGTAAAGGGTGTGCCCTATATCTACGGCAATACGCAGTATGAATGCTTCGAGCTCAACAGCTATCTGTGCAGCCTGGGCCTGGTGCCGCAGCTGATTCAGAGCAATAAGCTGAGCGAGGCTAATTTTGCGGATATCAAAAGCATTCTGGCGCAAACCGACCCGTACATCTGCAAGGCGGCGAATATCGCACCGCTGCAATATGTTTACGACGTGCTGCATCCGTGGTTCTACATGGGCCATGAGTTCGGTGAACGCCTGCGCCGCAAGGGTATCGCCCTGCTGCACAGCGACCCGGCAGGCAAAATGCTGGGCTTTGAATGCAGCAGCTTCATGCTGCAGGCAGTGGCGAAGGCTGTAGCCGACGCAAAGAAATTCAGAGAGGAGGCCGGCCTGTGAGCTTAGTAAGATTTTTACCGACACCGTCGGACAGAATGGGAATTATCTGGAGCCTTCTGGCCGTACAGGGTGCTATCGTGCTGGAATACGGCCCCGCCGGAACCACACACTATAGCATGGGCTTATACGGAGGCCTGGGCCTGCGCTTTCAAAACCGCCTCTTCACCACGCATATGAGCGAGGATGATGTTGTTATGGGTGACGTAACACGTCTGGAGGAAGCAATTATCGAACTGGATAAAAGCTATGCGCCGAAGGTTATCTTCGTCGTAGCCTCCTCCGTAACTGCTGTCATCGGCACCGACATCAAGGGCGTGTGCCGTTATATGCAAAACGAGGTCAAGGCTAAGCTGGTGGCCTTTGAGCAGGGAGGCTTCCGCGGTGATTACAGCGTCGGCTTGGCGGAAACCTATAAGCTGCTGGTGCGCAATCTGCCGCAGAAGGATGCAGCGCAGGAGGCAGGCGTGTACAACATCATCGGCGCCTCTGCGTGGCGTTACCGCATGGCCAGCGACATTTTGGAGGTGAAAAACCTGCTGGGTGAAGCGCTGGGCCTGCGCTGCAACGCCTGCCTTTGCTGCGACACGAGCGTAGATGAGCTGCAGGCTATGGGCAAGGCGCAGGTAAATATTGTGCTGGGCAACGAAGGCCTTGCCGCTGCCAAATACCTTGAAGAAAAGTTCGGCACGCCGTATGTTTATGCCGTTCCCTACGGCTACAGCGGCACCGTAAGCTTTTTGGAGCAGGTTGGCGCAGCAGTTGGCAAGGCTCCTGAGCCCATGGTGCTGATGCGCATCAAAATGAAGGAAAAGGGCATGTCCATGCTCAGCATGTTTGCCATGATGGGCGGCAGTAAGCCAAGGCAGGCCGCAGTCAAGGGTGATTATGACCTGGTGCGGGGTGTGGGCACTTTCCTGGCGCAGGCAGGCATCAGCGTGACGCACAAAATGTGTGCGCACAGCCTGAAGGCCATCACCGAGCCGTCGGCAGACGTAGAGTCCTACGCCGAGGAGGGCGAATGGCTGCAGGAAATCCGTGAGCTGCACGACACGCTGCTTTTCGCAGACGACGTGGCGCTTACGCAGGCGGACGCAAGCAATATGAAGGTGCTCATCAGTGCGCCGTTTATGAATGGCGTAGTAGCAACGCACCTGCCGTTTATGGGCGAAAAGGGTGCAGATTTCCTGCTGGAGCAAATACAGGGTTATTATCAAAAGTAAAAGGCAAAAGGAGGACATTATCATGAAACAAATTCCTGTAATTTTTTGGACCGGTACCGGCAATACACAAATGATGGCAGATGCTGTTGCGGAAGCAATCAACGCTGCCGGTGCGGAGGCTGTTGTAAAAAATGTCAGCGAAATCAGTGCTGACGAGGCTGCAGGCTATGACGCTCTGGCACTGGGCTGCCCGGCAATGGGCGCAGAGGTGCTGGAGGAATGCGAATTCGAGCCCTTCTTCACCGAGCTTGAAGGCAAGCTGGCAGGCAAAAAGGTAGCGCTCTTCGGCTCCTACGGCTGGGGCGGAACCTATATGCAGGACTGGGAAGCACGCGTTAAGGACGCGGGTGCGACACTTGTGGCTGACGGCGTACTGGCGCTGGGTGCTCCCGATGACGAAGCAATGGCTAAGCTGGCGGAAGCAGGCAAGCTGCTTGCCGAATAAGGCTGAAGCAACAAAAAAACTGCCTTTCAATTTTCGGAAAGGAAGTTTTTTAGTGAAGCGCTTGCGTTATAGCAATTGGCAAATAACTTGCTTGACGATATTATTTAAGAACACATCCTATTGACCTTATACCTGCTATATGGTGTAGACTGTATCATCATAAAAGAAAGTATATAACGTCGCGGCAGCGTTTTACGCCAGGCACATCGGCAAAAGCTGCTGCTCGCGCTTTAGAATATATATGAATAGAGGATAGGAAAGCTTTATGTTCAAAACATTTCTCAGCTATTATAAACCGTATAAGGGCATCCTGCTCTTTCTCGTGATAGGCTCGCTGCTGCGCGCGCTGCTCGAGCTGTTCTTTCCATATGTAGTGAAGCTGATGCTGGAACAGCAACTGCCGCTTAAGAATCTGCCGCTGCTCCTTGAATGGTCGGCGGCACTGCTTGCCATGTATCTGGTAAACTTCGGCATGCATTTCAGCATTATCTACTGGGCGCAGTCCATGAGCTATTCCATGGAACGCGATATGCGCCGCGATTTGTTCAGCCATCTGCAGAAACTGTCCTTCGGCTTTTACGATAAAAACAAAAGCGGCCAGCTGCTTTCGCGCCTCACCAGCGACTTGAGCGAAATTAACGGCTTCGCAGGCAATGCGCCGATTGATCTTATCGTCTGCGGGCTGACGATGCTTGGCACGATGGTTATTCTGATTTACATGAATCCTATGCTGGGCAGCCTTATTGCCTTCCTGCTTCTGGTGAAGGCGGTGCATACCGTTTTCGTCAACCTGCGCATGAAAAAGGCCTTCTTTGCCAATCGTGTGGCAATGGGCGAGGTAACGGGCAAGGCTGCGGAAAGCATTAACGGCGTGCGTCTGATCAAGGCCTTCGCCGGCGAGCGCAGCGATATGGCGCAGTTTATGGAAAAGGCGGATGCCTATCTGAAAGTATGCAAAAAATCCTTCAAAATAACATCTTATTTCGTCGGCAGCATGATTTTCTTCAGCAATTTTATCAATGTGGCGATATTAGTCGTGGGCGGCCTGCTGATAAATCAGGGACTGATGAGCTTCGGTGAGCTGGTGGCCTTCTTCCTCTACGTGGGCCTGTTTATGAAGCCGCTGATGCAACTTCTGGGCTTCATTCAGGTATATCAGCGCGGTATGGCAGGCTTCAAGCGTTTTTATGAGCTGCTGCAGGAAAAGCCCGAGATTGTTGATGCACCGGATGCTAAAATTTGCCCGCCCTGCAAGGGTAACATCACCTTTGATAACGTCAGCTTTGCCTATGCGGACGGCAGACCTGTTATCCGCAATCTTTCCCTAAGCGTGGCAGCAGGTGAAACTGTGGCCTTTGTGGGTGCTACGGGAGCAGGCAAAACAACCATCGCCAGCCTTTTGCTGCGCTTTTATGAGCCGCAGAGCGGCAGAATTTTGCTGGACGGCTGCGATATCCGTGAATTTACGCAGGAGTCGCTGCGCAGGCAAATCGGCCTGGTGCAGCAGGATGTCTTTCTCTTCGGCGATAGCGTGCGCTACAACATAGCCTACGCCAAACCGGACGCAACAGCGGACGAGGTGCAGGCGGCAGCGAAGGCTGCGGCGGCGGATGAGTTCATTCAAAAGCTGCCTGCGGGCTATGACACCGAGGTGGGTGAGCGCGGCGTGAAGCTGAGCGGCGGACAGAAGCAGCGTCTGGCGATTGCGCGTGTCTTTCTCAAAAACCCTCCGGTAGTAGTGCTGGATGAGGCTACAAGTGCGCTCGACAATATTACGGAGCAGCAGATACAAAAGGAGCTCGACGAGCTGGCGGTAGGACGCACCACGCTGATTATTGCGCACCGTCTTTCCACTATCCGTCATGCGGACAAGATTGTGGTGCTTGACGAGGGCGCTGTTGCGGAGTGCGGCAGCCATGAAGAGCTGCTGGCGCGCAAGGGGCATTATTATGATTTGTATCAGAAGGGGTAAAGCAGAGGCTTGCGGATGCAGGCGTACTGCAGAAGATAATATAATAAAATAGTGCACACTGTTAAAGCGTGCGCTGAGAATACAGAAAACCCATGTCTTTCCGATTTCGGCGGGACATGGGTTTTAGTAATTTGTGTTTAATTTTTCGTATTAGGCTTGCTTTACGTGCTTAAACCTCTTTCTTCAGTTTCTCCACATCATCGAGAGATAAATTTGTAAGCTCAGCGATAACCTCGAGAGAATAGCAGCCCTTAGCCAGCATACGTTTAGCAGTAGCAATGTTGGCATTTGCTTCGCCTTTGGCAATGCCGATAGCTTCGCCTTCAGCAATACCTTCACGCCGTTCATCTAATAAACGTGCTTCCATAAGCATAAATTCTCGCCTCACTTTCGTATCTAATTTGAGATAGCTGATTTCATCGTCTATCTGCTTGGTGAAATCAGTATTAGAGTGGTTAAGCGTCTTCCTTCAGCTTTTCCACATCAGCGAGAGATAAATTTGTAAGTTCAGCGATAACCTCGAGAGAATAGCAGCCCTTAGCCAGCATACGCTTAGCAGTAGCGAGTTTCTCTTTAGCTTCGCCTTTTGCAATACCAACAGCTTCGCCTTCACGTCTTTCATCTAACAAACGTGCTTCCATAAGCATAAATTCTCGCCTCACTTTCGTATCTAATTTGAGATAGCTGATTTCATCGTCAATCTGCTTAGTGAAATCAGTAGTTACAATGTGATTATTGACATAATCATAAAAGCTTTTAAGATCCTTAGAGATATCGCCGTGCGTACCTTTAGTGTTCAGAATCATCGTGGTTGCCTCATCGGGAAGCTCCAACTCCAAATTCTCCAGACAGCGCTTTTTAAAGGTATAGACATAGTTGCCCTGTTCAAAGGAATCAAAAATACAGATGAAGATGATGTAGGTCGGTGGTAGCAAATCATAAGGCTGGCCCGCCTGCAGCAAATCAAAATCAAGCAGCGCTTGATAATAGCGGGAGCGTTTTGGCAGGACGAAGGCTTTGGTTTGGGGATTCTTTTTGTTTTTTACCTGCATTTCCAGATTATAGTGCGTATTCTTGTTATCTGCCACAATGATATCCAGGCGGATGCCGCGACTGGAGTAGTCAGGATCAATAGTTTTTTCTGCCTCAATGTAGTTGATGTCCGCAATCTCAATCTGCAGCAGTTCTTCCAGCAGATGCTTACAGATGCGCTTGCGCGACATAACCTTTTTGAAAATGAAGTCGCTTTGAATCGTCAGGTTTGCAAATTTTGTTGCCAGGTCTTGCATGGTTTTTCTCCTTTCATTTTAACACAGATAAAGTAAAAAATATATAAGCAGTTGCTAAAGCGCCTAAAAAACAAAAAAGAGCAGTACCCTGACGATTAAAAATCGTCAGTTTGTACTACTCTTAGAATGTACCAGATAAATGGCCTTGCTTAAGCTTCTGCAGACAAAGTACATCTGCAGGATATACTGCTTATTTAATTGTCCGCAGGTAAATGAGCCGGATGCATAAGCTTACTTGCGGTTTTGAAGAACTTAATTTAAGTTTACTTGAAATATGGGGGAATGTCAAGGGAGATCGAGGCTTATGCCTGTCAACCTGATAAATGTTTGTGATCAGAATTATATATGGAATTTGCTAAGTTGCATATTTTGTTCGTCCTTTATGCTTACTTCTGCGTACTATCGCAAGCAATTATATATCGCAGTGAAAACATAAAAATTTTAGGGAATGAGTGCTTGGAATAACAGAAATTGCAATACTGTTTGAGCGCTAAGCTGACTGCTGCAGCAAAATATCTTCGTATAGCGCGAGTTTATTGCAATTTCGTTGTTGTTCCGCACGAAATAACCGTCCGTGAATCGCTTTGCTTTTCATAACATGAACTCCTTAAGCTATTAAGCGATTCGCGGGAAAATTTTTCGCTGCAACGCGATATATAATTGCGATGCTCATGTTTTACATACCAAAAAACTGCCTGCTGAAATTTTCAGCAAGGCAGTTTTTTTATAAACACTATAATCTCAGCTCTATTCAGCTTTAACCTTAAACACAATCGCGTACAGCACCGGCAGTACCACCAGCGTCAGCAGCGTTGCTCCGGTCAGGCCGCAGGCAATAGCCACAGCCATTGCATTCCAGAACTGGCTGGCGAACATAGGAATCAATCCCAGTACCGTAGTGAAGGCCGCCAGCATAATCGGACGGAAACGCACAATCGCCGATTCCGTAATCGCCTTGGCCGGCTCCATCCCGGCATCAAGATGCTGCTGAATCTGGTCAACCAGCACCATACTGTTACGGATAATCGTACCGGTGAGCGCCAGAATACCCAGCTCCGCCATAAAGCCCAAAGCGGAATTGAACAGCAGCAGGCCGAAGATAACGCCGATTATTCCCATCGGCGCCGTCAGCATAATAACCAGCAGCTTGCGGATATCCTGCATCTGCAGCATAATCAGAACGACAATCAGCAGCAGCATCAGCGGTATAGGCTTCATCAGATAATTCAAGGTATCGTTGCTGTCCTCCAGCGAACCGCCGACCTCGATGCTCATGCCGGCAGGCAGCTCCTTGCGCAACGGCTCCAGCTCCTTATATACCTGCTTGGTAACATCGTTGCCGGTAACGCCGTCAACAATACCGCCGTTGACGGTAATAGTAGGACGCAGGTTGCGGCGCCAGATGATATTGTCCTCGCTGGTGTAATCAAGATGCGCAATTTGTGACAGCGGCACAGCGCCCTGGCTCGTAGGAATGGAAATAGTTTCCAGCTGCGAAATATCTGCGCGCTGGTCAGGCTGCAGGCGGAAAACGATACCAATCTGCTGGTCACCCTCCAGATAGGTTGCCACGGTATAACCGGATACCTGCGCCTGCAGAGCGTTGGCCACAGTCTGGCGTGTGAGCCCCAGTTGCAGCAGCTTGTCATTGTCGACCTTCAGCTTAACGGCGTTGGTCTGCTCCAACCAGTCAAGACGTGTCATGTTGACGTAGGGATTAGCGGCCATCACCTTGCGCACCTTCTGCGCATATTCCTTAACCTGTGCATCGCTGTTGCCGCTGACGCGGATCATAACAGGATAGGGAGCAGGCGGACCGAGCGGAATCGAGCGGGAGTAGACGATAGCCTCCGGCAGCTGTTCGGCAGCAAGCTCACTGATGCGCTTCTCCAGCTTCTTGCGGTCCTCAACGCTCTTGGCTACAACTACGAGCTGTGCATAGTTATCGCGCGGCTGTACCGGGTCGATTACCAGCACAAAGCGCGGTGCGCTTTCGCCTACGTAGGTGGAAACGTGGTCTAATTCTTTATCATCTTTAATCAGATTCGTCAGCTTGCGTGCTGCGGCATCTGTAGTTTTAATTGAACTGCCCTCAGGCATATTAAGCTCTACCAACAGCTCCGGACGTACGGAGGCGGGGAAGAATTCCTGGCTGACGAAGCGCAGCATGAACATGGAAAGGCCCAGCATCGCCAAGGTAATGCCGATAACTGTAATGCGGTGTCCCAATGCCCAGTGCAGCAGCTTGCGGAAGGCGCGGTAGAAGCTGTTGTCATAAGATTCCTGCTTGATAACGGTAGGACGTATCCATTCATAGCCCAATACCGGTGCCAAGGTTGCGGAAACAAGCCAGGACAGCATCAGGGTTACGGTCATAACCGGGAAGAGGCTGTAGGCAAATTCCGAAGCGCTGGCCTTGGAAAAGGCAATTGGCATAAAGCCGAGGCAGGTAATGGTGGTGCCGGTCAAAAGCGGCCACGCGCAGGTTTTGAAGGCGTATGATGCTGCTTCCTTACGCGGCATGCCTTCGGACATTTTTACTTCCATCAGCTCAACAACGACGATGGCGTCGTCGACGAGCATACCCAGGGAAACAACCAGTGCGCCCAGGGATACCTTATGCAAATCGATGCCCAAAGCGAACATGGCGCAGAAGGAGCCTAACAAAATCAGCGGAATGCAGCAGGAAATTACGTAACCGCTGCGGCGTCCGAGCGTCATCAGGCTGACTACTAGCACGATGATAATTGCCTCGTAAAGGCTTTCGGAGAATTCGCTGATGGATTTCTTTACAACCTCAGGCTGGTTGGCAACCTGATTAAGCTCCAGTCCTAGCGGCAGTTCCTTTTGGATGCGGGCGATTTCCTTGGCCAGATTTTCACCGAGCTTAATATTATCGCCGCCGTCCTCCATAGAAAGAGCAATGCCGACTGCGGGCTTGCCGTTATAGTACATCATTGTTTCCGGCGGGTCTGCATAACCGCGGGTGATGGTTGCGATATCGCCCAGGCGGAAGACACGGCCGTTGGCATTGATGGGAATTGCAGCAATATTTTCCACGCTGTCGGGGCTGCCGGTAATGCGCAGGTAGGAGTTGGCTGTATCGGCCTCAATCATACCACTGGCATTAATAGAGGTCTGTGCCTTGATGGTGCTGGCGATGCTGTTGATATCCAGTCCCAGCTGTGCCAGCTTGGCGGTTTGCATCTGCACGAAGATTTTCTCCGGCTGCACGCCCACCAGCTCAACCTTTTTGACATCAGGCACGCTGAAGAAGTCCAACTTGATTTTTTCGGCGTATTTACGCATATCCTCATAGGTATAGCCGTCACCGGTAATTGCGTAGATATTGCCGTAAACATCATCAAAGCGGTCGTTATAAAACGGACCTACGGTACCCGAAGGCAAGTCCTTCTTGCCGTCGTTGACGATGTTGCGCAGCTCCAGCCAACGCTGACGCACAGTGTTACCTGAAACCTCATCCTTAAGCGCTACCGTAATAACGCAGACACCGGGGCGCGAATAGCTGGTGATTTTCTTAACCTGCGGCAAGCTTTGAATCTGCTTTTCCAACGTATTGGTCAGATGCATCTCAACATCCTTGGCACTGGCGCCGGGCCAGGCTGCGGATATTACCATCTGCTTGACGGCAAAGCTGGGGTCCTCGCTGCGTCCGAGCGATTTAAAGGAAAACATACCCATAATCAGCACCAGCACAGCGAAGAAGTAAACTAACTGGCGATGGTTAATAGCCCATTCTGCCCAGTTGGCATGATGCTTTTCATTGTTTGACATCAGATATCACCGCCTTTGGTCAGACGCACCTGTTGGTTATCGACAAGCTTGCTGAGGCCGGCGGTTATCAGAATATCACCCTTGTTTAAGCTGCCTGCCAGGCGCACGTTGTTGCCTACGTAGCCGGCAACCTTAACGTCCTGCAGCACAGCGCGGTTATTGCGTACCAGCCAGACCTGTGTCTTGCCGTTCACCTGATACAGCGCGGTAGCGGGGATAACCAGCTCATCCGCTGCTGCCGCAGCATCCTTAAAGCTTACCTTGGCAGTCATGCCGAGCTTTGCTTCTGCAGGCAGCTGCGGCACTGCAACGCGCACCTTATATGTACGCGTAATGCTGTCGGCAATAGGCGATATTTCGCGGACAGTGCCCTTCGCCGTAACATCGGGAAGCGCCCAGAAGCTGATTTCTGCCTGCTGGCCGACGCTCAGCTTGACGTTTTCCGGCACGTTAATCTGGATTTCACGTTCACCGCTGCGCACGATGGTGACCATCGGCGTACCGGCTGCCGTTACCTGGCCTGCTTCACCGGTGATGGCTGCTACAACGCCGTCGGCATCACTCGTCAGCTGCGTGTAGCTCAGCTGGTTGCCGCTGGCGTTGGCATTGGCCTGTGCCTGGCGCAGGGTAGCATTGGCTGCCTCCAGCTGGGTGTTGTACTGGTCGCGTGTTGCTTCGCTCACAGCACCGCCGGCATACAGCTTGTTAAAGCGTGCCGCATTATCGGCTGCCAGCTTTTGGTTGGCAACTGCGGATGCCAGCTGTGCATTGGCTGCTTCCACGCTTTGGTTTACATCCTTCGGGTCGATGGTCATCAGAATCTGGCCGGCGTGTACCCGGTCGCCTACGTTGACGAGACGGGAAGCGATTCTGCCGGCAGTCTGGAAGGCCAGCTGGCTTTCGTAGCGCCCGCGCACCTCACCGGGATAAACGGCGGAGGAATCGACAATGCTTTCGCCGATCGTCATAGTCCTGACGATGGGGATGTAGTTTGCCTCCTGCGGCTTATGCGTAATACTGCTGTAAAGCTGCCAGCCTGCGGCTGCCAGTACGACAACGGCAGCTCCGGCAGCGAGTTTCTTTTTATCAGGAAGTTTTTCCATAATAGACTGCATAATTTAACAGCTCCCTTGCAGAAAAGTTTTATTGTTGTAAAATTTTTAATCGTTCAATTAAATTATAGGTTCTAATGTAGAGAGCGTCAAGCAACAAAGTTGTAAACAAAAATAAAGCTGCCGGAAAGCAGCTTTATTTAAGGAATATATTTACTTTTTGCTAAGCGATGCAAGGTAGGTGTTGAGCGCCTGCAGCAGGTAATCCAGCTCCGCACCGTTTTTGAAATTACCCAGCTCGCAAATGTGGCTGTGCATCAAAAAGAAGAACATGATAATACCTTCCAGCGTGAAGGCAACGTGGGTTGCTTTGATATCCGCAACGATTTCGCCGCAGGCAATCGCTTCTTCAACCAGCTCCGTCATGAACTGGTGAATGCGGTACAGCTTGCTGCGCACATAATTTTCAAACATGGGCTGCGGAGTCAGCAGCTCGCGGTAAATCAGATGAATGTTATAGGGGTTCTGCTGCTGCATTTCGGCAATGCCGTCTACATAGGTACGCAGCTTGGTAAGCGGTGAACCTTGCTGCTGACGGATTTTGTCCTGCAGCTTCAGAAATTTTTCGGCCTCGGTATATAAAACCTCCTGATATAAATTCTTTTTGCCGCCGAAATAATAGGAAATCAACGCGCTGTTGACGCCGCTGGCAACAGAAATCTGCTTGATGGATACAGCAGCGAAGCTGTCCATGGCAAACAGCTTGGTTGCGGCCTCAAGAATTTTATCAGCAGAATTGAGATTAGGACTTTCATCTATCATAATAACGTAATACCTCGTTGGAATAAATAATGTATGAATATATTATACACGATTTGGGCGCAGATGTAAGCTGATTTTGTTAAAAAAGTGATATTATGAAAATATCTTGTTAAATATAAAAATTTTGTTCGTTAATACGTTGGCTATGTACTGGTTTTCTGCTATAATAAAAAAATAACGGAGGTCAGCATAGAAAAAATGAGTACATTGGCTATAGCTTTGATGATTGTCATAGCTCTGCTTTTGGCAGGTGTGATAATATTATTGATACAGGGACGCCCGAAGGCGGACATGACGGCGCAGCGGCTGGAGCTTTTGGAGCGCAGGCTTGCGGAAAGCATGTACGACCTGCGCGGTGAGCAGAGCACACTGGCGCGGGCGGCACGCTTGGAAAACCAGGCGGCGAGCGACAGGCTGAGCGAACAGATTGACAAGCGCGTGGCGCGTCTGGCGGATATGACGGACCAGAACCTGGAGCGCATCCGTATGACTGTGGACGAGCGCCTTAATCAATCGCTGGAGCAGAAGTTTGCGCAGGTCAACAAATGCCTGGGCGAGGTGCACCAGTCACTGGGACAGATGCAAAGCCTTTCCTGCGGTGTGGACGAGCTGCGGCGTGTTCTTTCCAACGTCAAGGTGCGTGGTACCTGGGGCGAAATGCAGCTTGGCAATATCCTCAAGGATATTCTTGACCGTGCAAGATATGTAGAAAATGCGGAGGTGCGTCCGCACAGCGGCCTGCGCGTGGAATATGCCTTGCGCTTGCCGGGGCAGCGGGAGCAGGAGGTGCTGCTGCCGATTGATGCCAAGTTTCCGCTGGAGGATTACCAGCGCCTGCAGCAGGCACGTGAGGCCGGTGATACGCAGGCGGCGGATGCAGCGGCGAAGCAGCTGGAGCGACGCTTAAAGAGCGAAGCGAAGGATATCTGCGAAAAGTATATCTGTCCGCCGTATTCGACGGATTTTGCCGTAATGTATCTGCCGAGCGAGGGCCTGTTTGCGGAGGCTTTGGCCTTGCCGGGACTGGCCGAAGAACTGCAGCTGAAGTTCAGAGTGTGCGTGGCGGGACCGACGACGCTGGCAGCGCTGGTGAACAGCCTGCAGCTGGGCTTCCGTACCTTGGCGGTGCAGCAGCGTACTACCGAGGTCTGGCAGCTGCTGAACAAGGTGAAGCAGGAGCTTGCCGGCCTGGAAACCGCCCTTGATAAAACAGCCAAAAAGCTGGAGGAGGGGCAGAACGCTTTGCATACCACCAAGCGCTATACAGCACGCTTGCAGAAGCAGCTGGAGGCTGTGCAGCTGTTAGATGAGGAAGATAAGCATGACAAAGAATAACGAGCCTCATCCCTATAAAAAGCCGCCGCTGTGGGTACAGATATTATTGTGGGCCTACGGCTTTATGTGGCTGAATATGATTTTTGTTACGGGCTTAAACAGCCTGTATCTCGGTTATATCGATTATGACAGCGGCAGCATTGCCTTCGCCATGACCTGTGGCTTTTGGCTGATTTTCAAATATTTGCCGCGCTTGCTTTAAGAGGGGGAATTTATCATGGAGCAATGGGATATTTATGACAGTGAACGCCGTCTTACCGGA
>Ga0129310_1002397_pt1 | contig 14018 bp, 9 predicted proteins | sample Go1ome_2_FD_94433 | JGI IMG/M metagenome (GOLD analysis project Ga0129310, IMG submission 94433) | Western lowland gorrila individual fecal microbial communities from Wisconsin, USA - Go1022A metagenome | ecosystem: Host-associated > Mammals > Digestive system > Large intestine > Fecal | place...
AGACAAACGGTCGACACGGTTCACAAACGTCTCAATCTGTAACAGTTACCGAGTAAAATCGGTCCTTATTGTTATAGATCAAGACAGAGGGGGATTTCCGTCCAGTCCAAACCAAATCTCTCGGTCTTCCTGCAATTTCGAACATGTGGCCTATAATGTTGCTTTGGTTACGCTACATATTGCGCAGCCATTTAATACGTCGCCCACCGGGGGCCATTAATTCCTATCGCCTTATTGGCTAGGAAGCAATCAAAGGAGGTATCCGTGGCAGCAGAGACACCTTGCTCGGTCCTCTATAACGATATTCGCTCGTTCGGCGGTCTTAGACATCTCGAGATCGCCCGAATGCTCATCAATGGAAACTCTTATCTCGGCAGTACCCTGCTCGAGAAATGCTCTTCCAACCGCTCGTATCTCACCCGTTACATCGTCCATCGCGAGCCTGACCAGTGCGCGCCCGCCATCTACAGCGACTTTGCCGTCACCACGCTCAATCTTTCCGCGGCAATCTGCAGCAAGCTCGGCGGCGGCGAGTCCGCCTATCAGGCAATCGCCGAGCACTATCGCGGCCCGGCCGCCAACGAAATGATGTCGGCTCTCGCCAGCTACAAGTTGGACAGCCGCCTATATGCAAATGCCCTCAATCACATCGACAACTTTGACGGCAATGCCGTGCGCGAGAAGAGTACGCTTTACCTTATGCTCTTTGTGGCAACGGGGGCGCTCGCCGACCCCATCCAAGGCGTGGCCACCGTCGAGCGCTTTTGCGACAGCAAGACAGGCGGGCACTTTGGCACCACCGAAACTACCGTCGGACGTGGCTTTATGAGCAGCCTGGAGCAGCCGCGCACTGTCGCCCCCAACCTCGGTCTGCTCAGAACCCATGCCGACAACTGCGCCGACATGCAAATCCATCCCCTCACACGCGATCCGCGCGGCACGGTAATTGGGTCCTTGCCCAAAACTTCGCCCAGCATCACCGATGTAGGCGCTGATGCATCGCGCGAGCATCTCCGCATTTGGCTCGAAGGTGGACGCTGGTACGCCCAGGGCCTTGGGTCGACCAACGGCACCGTCCTCGAATCGGGCGCGGGCGACGGCGATATTGTGATTGAGCCGCCGCGCGACCAACGCGAGCCCGGCAAGATCTATCCCCCAGTGGAAATCGAAAACAGCGACAGGCTCCATCTGGGTCTCTACACGACATTCCTTGTCATTGTGGACTAGCGCGGACGGCGATCGAAAGACGGTCGCCGTCCGTCTTTCGTCTTCTACCTTCTGCGTCGTAAACGACAATACTCAGCGGTATACGTGGGCAGTGTGGCTATCATGGTACTTTACCGATATCCACACTGCCCACGTATACGCGCAGCAACCCATGCTAGACAAAGGAACGCCATGGATACTACCGATAGCGCCTATGGCGACAAACTCATCCGTCTTGACACGTTCGACACCGCCGTGGCGGTCGACCCCAGCGCCGAGGACGACGCCAAGCGTCGGTTTATGACGCTTATTCTCCAGACGGCCCACCGCAACAACGGCAACATCGGGCACGTGCTGCGCGCGACCAACACGAGCGGCGAGGTCTTTGCCGTCAAGCTACTCAAGGACAACGCCATCCTTTCCGGCCAAGCCCCCGACCGCTCCGCCGAGCAAGCGGCCGCTCACCTGGCCAACACCGCCGCGCTGTTCGAGGAGTATCGTCATCTGTGTACCGTCTCGCACCTGCGCGGATTTCCGCGCGTCTATGGCTACGGATCGTGCGAGAACGACCCGCTCATCCTCATGGAGTGGGTCGAGGGCACCTCGCTCAAGCAGGCGCTGCCCTTGCTTCCGCACGACGCCTCGGGTGGGCTGACCACCCAGATGGTCGCCGCCGTCGGAAACGCCGTGCTTCGCGCGCTCTTGATGACCCAAGGCCTCGTGAATCCGGTCATCCATCGCGACCTGTCGCCTGCCAATATCATGTTCCGCACCACCAGCCGAACGCTCGAGCAGCAGATTGCCGATTGCTCCTTTGACCCCTGCCTCATCGACATGGGCTCCGCGACCATGGCCCTCGGCGACGACACGATCACCCGGCGCGCCGACATCTGGCGCTTTGCCACGCCCGCATACGCCGCGCCCGAAATGCTCACGCAGGATATCGAAGGCATCGCGGCCCTTCGCCGCTCGCCCGCGATCGACGTCTATGCGCTTTCGAGCATTCTGTACCAGCTCTACAGCGGTCGCAAACCGTTCGATGTCGAGTCGACGGGTGCCGCGGCGACCGGCTCGTTCTACCTCATAAAGACCAAGACCAAACCGGCGCCGCTCGAGCCGCGCTGCGAGGGCGACAAAGCGCTTGTCCAGATCATCATGAAAGGCATCTCGGTCGAACAGGGCGATCGCCCTACCGAGCAGCAGATGCTCGAGGTGCTCTCGGCATACCTTCCCGCCGCAGAATCTGAGGGCCGGGAGGGCGTGGGCAATGACGCCGCGATCGACATCGACTCCGGTACGCACCTTAAGGTCGACGTCGCCGGTGAGCGCGCGCGAGAGATCCTGGAGCAGGCCCGACATGATGCCATGACCCGCCGCCGCTTTATTATCGGCGGCGTCGTTGCAGCCGTTGCGGGACTCGGCGTCATTGGCGCGGCAACCCATGGCTTTGGCATCCCCGACTACCTGGACGGCATCCGCAGCTCGCTTGACGACTACACCTGGGATCAGCTGCAGGAGATTTCGCTCAAGATCAAGGCCGCCGAGACGCGCGGCGAGGCACGCGAGATTGCCAAGCGCTATCACCTGCTCGACGCCGATGGACATATCCCCTATCCGTGCACCAAGCGCGTAACGCTCACCAACGGGCTGAAGGTCGGCGCGCAACTTGTGGGCATCCGCCACGACGAGCTTTTGGACGGGACGGGCAGGGCCGGGCTGACGTTTATGTTTGACGCCGGCATTGCCGAGCGCGATGCTGCGGCTGAACCGCCGAGCGCCGGCTGGGCAGATTGCGAGCTGCGAGAATGGCTCGACGGCGACGGCCTTAAGCTGCTGCCCAACGAGCTGCGCGCGCTTATTAAGGCCGTCAAGAAGACCTCGAACAACGTGGGCGCCGCCAGAAGCGCTTCTTGTCTGAGCGATCTGCCCGCGACGCTCTGGCTGCCCGCCATGGTCGAGCTCTGCGGTGTGCAGCCGCCCGATTCGTTTGCCGAGGACTATCACTACCTGGCAGACATCTACAACGGCGAAGGCAAGGAGTACCAGCTCTTCCGCGAGCTCAAGGTGAGCCCGTTTTCTACGAACTCGACCATGGTGCGCCAGTGGAAGGGCAAGGATACCTGCTGGTGGGAGCGCACGGTGAGCCCCGACTCATCAGAGACCGAAGGCACGGTCTACATAAACCGCGTGGGCTACGACGGAGACGTCTTTATGTACGCCACCCCCGCGGACAATCCCAAAAAGCGAACCTGCGTGGTTCCCGGGTTCTGTATTTAGGGAGCGGGTGCCTTGCCGTGACGGGCGCGCCCCCGACAATCTGTCTCGATCTGTAACATCTAGCAGGTAAAACCGGGTCCTGGTGTTACAGATTGAGATCTTGAGCTGGCGCCCGACGGAATGTCTCAATCTGTAACAGTAACTCGGCAAAAACGGGTCTAGTTGTTACAGATTGAGACAAACTCCAACCCCACGAGACAACGTCTCAATCTGTAACAGTAGGGGGTCAAAAACCTCTCCAGATGTTACAGATTGAGACATTTGAGTTGACCCCGGACGGTCTGTCTTGATCTATAACGTCTAGAGGTCATATTTCCCGCTAGATGTTACAGATCGAGACATTAGCTTGCCGAGAGCTTCGCCTCATAAATGTGACTCAAGTGTGTCGATATTCCCTTGCCAATGTTGCGCAACAGGAACCCTTTCGGCGGTCGTAACGTACGAATTGTCATAGGTACCCCTTCAACGATTGGGAGAAGAAATGGCAAAGTACGCACCTAAACACTTGGAACCCTCAGGCGGCGCCGAGCCCCGTCATGCATTCGCGAGTCACAAGACCGCGCGACTCGCCGTCACCGCAGCCACCACCATCGCAATGACTGGTTCGTCGTTGTTCGCCCCGTTCTCGGCATTTGCCAACGATGCGAACGACACCACGGCACAGGACGCAATCATGTCCCCGCTCGCCGTCCACGCCGGCGAGGCGGCAGGCTCCGCAGTAAAGACGAACGCCCAGAAGATTGCCGACTTGCAGGCCGCAATCGACGCCGCAAAGGCTGCCGAGGCAGAAGCCAAGTCCGACTACGACACGGCGGTCGCCCCCTATACCAAAAAGCAGACGGCACGTGACAACGCTCAGACCGCTTACGACGCTTCCGTCTCCGACAATTCGCAGGCAGAAGCCGCCGCGCGTGCCGAATACGCTCGCCAGCTCGATGAAAGCGTCAAGGCTGCCGACAGCGCCAGTGCTACGCTGAAGGATGCCCAGAGCAAGCTCGACACGGCCAAGGCCGATGCCGAGGACAAGACGAAGGCACTCGACTCCGCAAAGCAGGCGGCAGCCGACGCGCAGACCAAGCTTGAGGAAGCCCAGAAGGCAGCCGCCAACGCAACGCCGGAAGAGATTAAGGCAGCCGAGCAGGCCGCCGCAGATGCCCAGAACGTTCTTGACCAGGCAAAGGCTGCAAAGGCCGCTGCCGACTCCGCGCTCGCCGACGCCCAGCAGGCCCAGAGCGCCGCGCAAAGCGCTTACGACGAGGCAGCGGGCACGCTGGCTTCCGCCCAGCAGGCAAAGACCGCCGCGGACGGTAAGGTAGCTGACGCGCAGGCGGCATACGACAGCGCACAGGCAGACCTCGCCGCAGCAAAGGCAGGCGCCGAGGGCCCGGAGTATGACGCCGCCCAGGCAAAGGTCGATGCGGCCAAGGCCGATCTTGACGCCGCAAAGAGCGCCCAGGCAAACGCTGAGAAGGCTCTGGAAAACGCCCAGCAGGATCAGACTCAGAAGCAAAATAATCTTGCCGCAGCACAATCGGAGCTTGATGCCGCAAAGCAGAATGCCGAGCAAAAGAAGTCCGAGCTCGATACCGCGAATGCCGCAGTCTCCGCAAAGGACAAGGCCGTCGAGGACGCGAAGGCAGCCCATAGCGCCGAGCTTGCCAAGCTCGATGAGGCGAATAAGGCCGTCGAGGATGCGAAGGCAGCAAAGACGGCCGCAGACGAGGCGGCCGCGCAAGCTCAGAACGAGCTGCAGTCAGCCCAAGCCGCGGTTCAATCCGCCCAGACTGCCGTTAACGCCGCTCAGCAGACGGCAGACTCTGCCGAATCCACGCTCAAGCAGGGTGCTATCGGGTTCTTTAAATCCGTTGGCGCCAATGAGGCGGTCTCGATTATCGAAAACTGCAAGTATAAGGATGCCACCCATGTTGGCGACAGCACCGACGCAACTTCGCTCGACAATATGATTTCGGCTATTACTGTCATGAAGTCAATCAACAGCTACCGCGTTTCCGTTGGCTTGAATCCGCTCAACGTAACGTACAACCTTGTCGCGGCGGCAATTGCCGATGCCAACTGGTCAAGTTCGAACATTGAGCACGCGCAGCAGTTTGATGTTGCAGAGAACCTCTCGTGGGGCTACAGCGACCCCTGCCGAGGATGGATTGCAGAGGAAAAGGCGTACTTTGACGAGGCAGTGGCGGCCAAGTTCGACGTCCACAATCTCACGGGAAAGGCTGCCTACGACTTCTATTATTCGTATAGCTCGAATAATAGAAGCAATAAAAGCCAAATCGACGAATATGTCCATGATAAATATGACGAAGTCGTAGGTCATTACATCAATTGCATTGATCCCGACTACACGGCCATGGGTACCGGGATCAACACCTCCACGACGAATAATTTCTACGGCACCACCGCTTCCTTTACAGCGCAGACATCTCCGTCATGGGGATATGGCCACGATTGGACAAGCGCTGCTATGTCCGTCGACGAGTTCGAGCAGACGCTTAACGGCTACGTCAACGGACTCAAAAACGCGGGAAGCAAACTCGAGACTGCCAAGAAGGATCTTGCCAGCAAGCAAGCTGCACTCCAGCAGGCATCCCAAAACAAGCAGAAGGCCGACGAAACTGCAAGCGAAACCGCGTCCGCGGTCGAGCAAAAGCAGCAGGCAGCAAACAAGCAAAGCGCTAGCGTCGCCGCCGCCGCAACGGCCGTAGCTACGGCCCAGTCGGAACGCGACGCCGCGCAAAAGGCAGCGGAGACCGCCAACGCGCAAGCAGCTGCCGCGAAGGCCGCAGTTACTCAAAAGCAGGATGACGTTAACGCCGCACAGGTATCATGCGACCAAGCGCAGCAGACTGTTGCGGCACGCGCGACAGATCTCGAAAACGCACAGAACGCCGTTGCAGACAAGCAGGCCGCCTACACCGCCGCCAGCGATGAGCTCGCAAAGTATTCTGCCGATGTTGCTGCGGCCCAGGAGAAGGCTGACAAGGCGCATCAAGCGCTTGATGAAGCCACGGCGGTCCAGGCATCTGCCCAGAGCGCTCTCGAAAAGGCGAAGCTCGACGAGACTGCCAAGAAGCAGGCCCTCGATATCGCCACGGACGGCGTCGAGGCCAAGGCGGCGACCGCGGAGCACGCCGCAAGCAATCTAACCATGGCAGAAAACGACTTTGCCTCGAAGAAGGCCCATGCCGACGCCCTGAGCAACGCAGCCGATAATCTTGCCACCGCCGAAGCGGCCAAGAAGGACGCCGACGCAGCGGTAACCGAGGCCGAAGTCGCCCTTGGTGCGGCAAACGACGCCATCGCAAACGCCGAACAAGCGGTCGAGAATTCTCAGGCAGCATCGAACGCCGCTGCCGCCGTCCTCGGAAAGCTCAAGTCCGTCAACGTCGAAAACGGCATTGCTACTGGCTCTGACGCAAACGCGAACGATACGCTCAATGCCCTCTTTGCCAAGTGCGTCGCCGCCAAGCAGGCGGAACATGATGCGAAGGCCGCGCTCGATGCCGCCCAGGCAACTCTTGACGAGGCGACGCCCGCCTATACCGCGGCGCTCAATGCCTACAACGAGGCAAAGGCGAAGCGCGTGGCCGCCGAGCAAGCCCTGAAGGACGAGATTGCCCGGCAGGAGCAAGAGGCGGCAAAGGCCGCGCAGGGCAAGATCACGCCAGCTGCCGCCACGCCGGCCACTGGCAAGCCGTCGGCTGCCAACGCCAAAGCGACCGGTAACTCGGTGCTTCCCACCACGGGCGATAACGCCGCGCTCGCGGGTGAAACCTTCGTCATCGGAGGCGTCGTGCTTGTAGCCGCCGGCGTCTTCCTGACCGACAAGAAACGTCGTCAGGAGTAAGAATTCCGGGAGGGCGCCCCCCTCTCCCGTTACTCCGTAAACCCCGCCCAACATGCGCCGGGGCGTCCATCACACGGGCGCCCCGGCGTTTTTCATTGCAGGGTCCAAGACAGCTGCTCCAGTTTGTCTCAATCTGTAACATCTAGGATCCGAATATCGGTCTAACTGTTACAGATCGAGATGTTCGGGTTGGCCTCGACGGTTTGTCTCAATCTGTAACAGTTAGAAGTCATTTTCGCTGCTAGATGTTACAGATCGAGATCTTGAGTTGGTGCCCGACGGAATGTCTCAATCTGTAACAGTAACTCAGCAAAAACGGGTCTAGTTGTTACAGATTGAGATGTTCGCCGGACGGTCCGTTGGCCCGGCAGCTGACCCCTTCTGTAACGAAATGTCATACATTTCAATCCCCACTGGACACCCCCAGGGGGTATGGGTGTATAGTATCAGCTGGTTAACATTTTCGACACTACCCCACAGAAAGGAGAAGCCATGGCTCAAGATAAGTTCGACGTGGGCGGCATGACGTGCGCCGCCTGCCAGGCGCACGTGGACCGCGCCGTGAGCAAGCTCGACGGCGTCCAAAACGTCGCGGTCAACCTGCTCGCCGGCTCCATGCTGGTCGACTACGACCCCGCACAGGTCACGCCCGACGACATCTGCACCGCCGTTGACCGCGCGGGCTACTCGGCATCGCCCGTCAGCGCGGGCACCGAAGCCGCCCCAAGCGGCAGCGCGCAAGCCAGGTCCGGCGCCGCCCATATGGAGTCGCCCACCAAAAAGCTGGAGGCAGCCGCCTCCGCCATGCGCACCCGCCTCATCATCTCGATCATCTTCCTCATCCCCCTGTTCTACATAGGCATGGGGCACATGCTCGGCTGGCCGCTGCCCGACATCTTTACCGACCATACGCACAGCATGACGCTCGCGCTCACCGAGCTCGTCCTGCTCATCCCCATCGTCTACGTCAACGACGCCTACTTTATCAACGGCTTCAAATCGCTCGCGCACGGCGCGCCCACCATGGATGCGCTCATCGCGGTCGGCGCCACCGCGTCCATCGCCTGGTCGCTCTACGCCATGTTTATCATGGCCGACCAGCTGGCCGCCGGACAGGTCCACGAAGCCATGATGACGGGCATGGACAACCTGTATTTTGAGAGCGCCGGCACGATCCTGTCGCTCGTCACCGTGGGCAAATACCTCGAGACGCGCAGCAAGTCCAAGACCGGCGGCGCGATCGAGGCGCTGATCGACTTGGCGCCCAAGACCGCGACCGTCGTGGCCGAGGACGGCACCGAGGCCACCGTCGACGTCGACGCCATCCTGCCCGGCCAGGTGCTGCGCGTGCGCCCCGGCGAGTCCATCCCCGTCGACGGCGTTGTGCTCGAGGGCGCCTCGGCCGTCGATGAAAGCGCGCTGACCGGCGAGTCCATCCCGGTGGAAAAGACCGCCGGCGACACCGTCAATGCCGCCACGGTCAACCGCACCGGGTCGTTCACCTTCCGCGCCACGCGCGTGGGCGCCGACACGTCGCTCGCCAAGATCATCCAGCTCGTCGAGGACGCCAACGCCACCAAGGCGCCCATCGCGCGCATGGCCGATAAGGTCGCCGGCGTGTTTGTGCCCGTGGTATTTGCGATCTCGGCCGTGACCCTTGTGGCGTGGATGGCGCTAACCGGGAGCGTGAACGAGGCGCTTACCTCCGCCGTCGCCGTGCTGGTGATCAGCTGCCCGTGCGCCCTGGGCCTGGCCACGCCCGTCGCCATTATGGTCGGCACCGGCAAGGGCGCCGAGATGGGCATTCTGTTTAAGAGCGCCGAGGCGCTGGAGAACCTGCGCAACGTGGGCACCGTGGTGCTCGACAAGACGGGCACCGTCACCCGCGGCAAGCCGGCTGTGACCGACATTGTGGTTGCCGAGCGCGCCGACGGGACACCCGCCATGAGCGAGAAGGCGCTGCTCAAGCTGGCCGCCGCGCTGGAGCGCCAGAGCGAGCATCCGCTGGCCGAGGCGATCATGGCCGAGTGTGAGACGCGCGGTATCGTTGCGCGCATGGTCGAGGACTTTACCGCCGTGCCCGGCCGTGGGGTCACGGCACGCGAGGGGCAGAACGCCATCGCAGCCGGCAACGTGCAGCTGATGGGCGAGCTGGGGGTCACCGTGCCCGCGGGCCTTGCGGAGCAATTTGCCGCCGAGGGCAAGACGCCGCTGTTCTTTGCCAAAAACGGCGAGCTTGCCGGCGTCATCGCCGTGGCCGATGAGGTCAAGGAGACGAGCGCCGAAGCCATTGCCGCGCTGCACTCGCTCGGCGTCGACATGCGCATGCTCACCGGCGATAACCGCGTGACGGCTGAGGCCATCGCCCGCCGCGTGGGGCTCACCAGCGAGCAGGTTATCGCCGACGTCCTCCCCGCCGACAAGGAGCGCCATGTGCGCGAGCTACAGGACGCGGGCGGGAAGGTCGCCATGGTGGGCGACGGCATCAATGACTCCCCCGCCCTGGCGCGCGCCGATGTGGGCCTTGCCATCGGTACCGGCGCCGACATCGCCAAGGAGGGTGCCGATGTGGTACTCATGCGCAGCGACCTCATGGATGTTGCGCGCGCCATCGAGCTTTCGCGCGCCACGATCCGCAACATCAAGCAGGACCTGTTCTGGGCGCTGTTCTACAACGGCATCGGCATTCCGCTGGCGGCAGGCGTGTTCTTCCCCCTCACCGGTTGGCAGCTCTCGCCGATGTTCGGCGCCGCGGCAATGAGCCTGTCGAGCGTCTGCGTCGTGAGCAACGCCTTGCGCCTGAAATCCTTTAAACCAAAAGTGGCAAAATAGGCTCACCGTTAAGTCCATTTAGAACGGGTTTTCCAGGTGCCCGAGATTGACCTGAAAGAGGAGCGATGCATACTTTGGTACGCGAGCGACGGCTTGAAGGTCAAGGTCGGGTGCCTGGGAAAGCCGACACAACAGAGAGGAATACCCATGCGTTACACGATCAAGACTTCCGGCCTTATGTGCGGCCATTGCGACGCTACTGTCGAGACCGCACTGCTCAACGTGGCCGGCGTGACCGATGCCGATGCCGATCACGAAACCCAAACCGTCCAGGTGGAATGCGCCGACACCGTAACCGCCGAGCAGCTCGCCGCCGCCGTCGAGGGCGCCGGCGAGAAATTCCACGCCCTGTCCGTAACCACCGCGTAGTAACTGCCGCCTGTCCCCTCAGAAGTTGCGGTGAAATACGGACTGTTGAGCCGCCCTAGGCCTTTAAACAGTCCGTATTTCACCGCAACTGATGGGGGTATCCGGAAGATCGACCAGAAACGAGGACTCGCCATGATGGCAGATCACAAATCGGTGACCCGCATGCTCAAGACGGCACGCGGCCAGATCGACGGCATCCTGCGGATGGTCGAGGAGGATCGTTACTGCGTCGACATCTCCACGCAGCTCATGGCAACGCAGGCGCTCATCGCACGCATCAACGCCGATGTGCTCAAGGCCCATATCGAGGGCTGCGTCGCATCTGCCATCGAATCGGGCGACGAAGAACTCAAGGCCGCCAAGCTCGCCGAAATCGAACGCGTCGTCGACAAGCTCGCCAAGTAATTGATTGGTGCAATGGGGTATAAAGGCCTGCAGCATATCGAATGAAAGGTAATCTGCATGGATAACTTTATGAAAGGTCGCAACGGTGCCGACGAACTCACCATTGTGCTCGGCTTTTTCGGCATCATCCTCGCGATGATCGGGTCGCTCGCACATTTCCAGTGGCTCAGCTGGATCGCCATCGCTGTTATCGTGATCGGCGTACTGCGCGGCCTGTCCAAGAACGTCGACGCACGCCGCAAGGAGAATGAGGCCTTTGTCGCCGCGACTGCGAACGTCCCCGGTCTGGGCAAGTTCGTCGCCAGCCTGGGCGGCGGCGCTGCGGCGGCCAATGCCTCGCGCGCAGCCGGCACCAGCAAAGAAGATCTGGAGCGTGCCAAGCGCACGGCCAAGAAAATGTGGAAGGGTCGCAAGACCACGGCCTACCTCAAGTGCCCCAACTGCGGCCAGATGCTCTCCGTTCCCAAGGGCAAGGGCAAGATTCGCGTCACCTGCCCCAAGTGCCACGCCAAGATGGAAACCCGCTCCTAGCAGCCACGCGTGGGACAAATTAATCAGGTGTATTGTCCCAAATCTTAAGTATTTGTTCGATAAAAAAGCCGAGGCCTCGTGTTGAGACCTCGGCTTTTTGCATGCGGCAACAGAATGTGACAAAGGGACAGTCCCTTTGTCACATCACCGCGTCGCACGCTTACGCCACGCCGTCGCGGGCAAGCTCCTCGGTCAGCGCCTCGGCAGGCATGGCCATGATCGCGTCGAGCTCGGTGTCAACCCCGGGAACGTGCTTGACCTTCAGCTTGCGCACCAAGCTGCCGCGGCACATCACGTGCGCCGGCTCGCGCAGGGCCGACAGGTCATCCAGAGGATTCTCGCGCGTTACCAAAATGTCGGCCGCCTTGCCGCACTCGATCGTGCCGGTCTCGTCGCCCAGACCCAGCAGCTCGGCATTGATCTGCGTGGCCGTGTGTAGCGCAAAGGCATTGCTCACGCCGACGTACTAGGCAAAGTACGCCACCTCACGCCACATGTCGTACTGCGTCACGAACGGGCAGCTCGAGTCCGTGCCCAGACCCACCTTAACGCCGGCATCCAGTGCGGCGCGGGCGCTCTCGATAATGCCCGAGCACACGATGTCACCGTTCTTCTTTTGCGTATCGGTCGAATGGGTCTTCTCCGTATCGAGCAGTACAAACGGCAACGCCGGGCTGATCGTGCAGGTCACGCTCGGTGCGCGCCCCTCGAGCTGCGTACCAGCGGCGCCGCGATACAGATCAAGGATCTCGGGCGTCATCGGAGCGCCATGCTCGATCGTGTCGACACCGGCCTGAAGCGCGGCCTTTACGCCCTCAGTGCTCTCGACATGTGCCATGACCGGAAGGCCGACCTCGTGCGCCGCTTTGCACGCCGCCGCGGCGACATCGACCGGCATGCGCAGCACACCCGGCTCGCCTACCTCGGTCGCGTCGAACACACCACCCGTCACGAACAGCTTAATGACGTCGGCACCGCGCGCATACAGGTCGCGCACCTGCTCGGCCGCCTCGGCGGGAGTATTGGCGACCTGCGCGAACAGGCCCGCACCGTGGCCGCCCGGCACCGTGACGCCCGTGCCCGGCGCGACAAGACGCGGACCCTGATACTTGCCGGCGTCGATGGCGTCGCGCACGGCGATGTCGGCAAACAGCGGGTCACCTGCGCCACGCACCGTGGTCACGCCGCTTGCCAGCTGTTGCTGGGCGCTGCCTTTGAGGATATGGCGGACGATGGCGCGGCCCACAGGATTATCGAGCTTCTTCATGAGCGCTCCTGCATCGCCGGCCGAAACCGGCTTGCCCGAGCCGCACAGATGCACGTGCATGTTGATGAGGCCCGGCATGAGGTACGCACCGGCCAGGTCGATAACCTCGGCACCCGCTGGTGCCTGCGCCACGGCACTCGGGCCGATCCAGGTGATGACGCCGAGTTCAACAGCCACGGCCATATCGGGCTGCGGCTCCATATGCTCCGAACCATCCAGAACGGTCGCATTGATAAACAACGTGGGACGATCGGCAGTCGCCATATCGGACTCCTCCCCCTCGATTAACATGAACATTTGTCCATTATCACCTAGTCCAGCTGGGTTGCTGCGAACATATCGGCTAACGGAGAAAGGAGGGGAATATGAGGGAGGACGGAAGTCGATGCAGCCCTTCCCCAGCGGTGCCTACAAAACATCTCAATCTGTAACAGGAGAACCGTCTTTGAGCCTCCAGATGTTACAGATCGAGACATTCGGTCGCATACCCACCCTTTATCTCAATCTGTAACAGGTAGACCGGTTTTTAGCAGCTAGATGTTACAGATTGAGATCTTTTGGCAGCCGCCAACCTTCCGTCTCAATCTGTAACAGGTAGACCGTATTATGACAGCTAGATGTTACAGATTGAGACATTCGGTCGAGGCCGCACTTGATCATCTCAATCTGTAACAGTTACGGGCCCAAACAGCCCCAAGATATTACAGATCGAGACAAACCCTCTCAGCGCCCGTACCACTGACGTCTCCATTCCACAGCCAACTCGGCCTGCTGCGGAATACCCGCCAGCCTCATCTTCTCAACCAGCTTCCCCGGATTCTTGAGCTCATCAAACGTAAACCGAAGCACCTTATGCCCGAGCATTGTCAGATGAGATTCCCGCTGACGCTCTGCCACGAATGGGTCGACCGACTCCCGGCTCTCGCCGCTCTGCAGGGTGTACTTCCCCTTTCCGTCCAGTTCGCCAATCACGCACGTTCCGTCCTCGAGCCGCCAAAAATAGTCGACGCGAAACACCTGGCTCGGATCGAGCGGGTCGCGAAACTCCACCTGCAGCTCCGGAACCGGAAAGCCGTACGCAATAAAGAATGCTCGGAACCGAGACTCGCCGCCGTTTTCGGATAGCCCGTCTGCATACGACGCAATCACCTGTGCCCTGCGATACCCTCGCCTGCCCTCGCAATCGGCGCGGAGGCGCTCGCACAAATCCCCACGTGATACGCCTTTCGCCCGCAGTGCAGAATCGGCAATCGCCAACCCGTAGGA